>Ga0335083_10000507_pt1 | contig 59549 bp, 58 predicted proteins | sample Lox_Sample_42_FD_206716 | JGI IMG/M metagenome (GOLD analysis project Ga0335083, IMG submission 206716) | Soil microbial communities from Loxahatchee National Wildlife Refuge, Florida, United States - Lox_Sample_4.2 | ecosystem: Environmental > Terrestrial > Soil > Wetlands | place: USA...
AGCCTGCACGAGTTGAGACCAGAGCGGAAAGGCTCCCCACTGTGGCCGCAGCAGGATCACGACCGCACGGATGATCACCGCGACAGCCAGGAGGACAATCGGGGCATAGAACTGGCTCCAGATCGGGCCCGCAGTCAGAAACGATGAAGCGGGTCCCAGGACCAGGAAAGGATGATGCGGTAACAGCAGCAACCAGACGAGGCCGAATACATGGAAGGTCAGTTCACAGCTCGCCTGAAAGAATGACGTCTTCCGTTCCGTCTTCTCGAGGGGCGGGAGCGCGTTCGGGTCCCACTTGCACGCGATGTCGGCTATCGCATGGGTACGCTCCAGAATCGCGAATACAAGCGTGATGACTCCCGCGGCAACAAAGGCACCGGACCACAGACTGCCCAGCGTCATCGCAATCGCCTTGCCCCAGTCGCCATGGCTGTTGGCAAGGTTGACCAGGCCAACGATGAACAGCATCGCGGGGACCATGATCCACAGAACGACCATCTTCAACACGAATTCGTAGATGGGATAGAGCGTCGGCCCGATCAGGTGGCGCTTCGGGCCGAGGCGGCTGGCGACGACCATGGGAGCGCCGCAGCGCTTGAGGATCTCCGAGATCTCGTCCTTGTCGAGGGCGCGGCCAAGTTCGTTTTCCTTGTCTTCGATCTGCGAGCGGAGATCTTCCCCCAGCTCAGCCAGCAGGTCTTCCTGCCGGCGTGTTTTTGGCAGCCAGAAGCGGACGGCTTGCAGGTATCGATCGACGAGTTCGAGTGGATTTTTCGGTGTGCTCATGATTATGCCTCTTGAAGAATCTTGTTCAGCGATTGGTTAATCCGCTGCCATTCGCTGAGAAGTTGCTGGAGAATCCGTTTGCCCTCGGCGGACAAACGGTAGAAACGCTTGTTACGCTTGTCCTCTTCGCGCCACTGGCTCACCAACAGGCCCTGGCTCTCAAGACGACGTAGGAGGGGGTAGAGCGTGCCTTCGTCGATCTCCAGACCATCGTCGGCAAGGGCCTTGCGCAGGGTGTAGCCGTAGCGCTCGGTGCGAAGCTGGGTTAGAACCGCGAGGGTCAGGCACCCGCGGCGCAATTCCAGCTTCAGGTTCTCGAAGAGCTCGGACGCTTCTGGTGTACCGTTGGTCATATAGTATGTGACATACACTGTATCGCACACAGTATAGAAATGTGTCAAGCACTTTTTTCGCGTGACAACCGTCTGGTGTTCTAAATGTATGATTTATTGACGGATGGTGAAAAAAGCGAAGATCGAAAAGCCTGTCATTGAGGACGTGTGGGAGCGTGAGGCCGTCAGGAAGCTGGCGCGAGAGCTGGCTGACATTGCTGCCGACACCCTAACGGTGGAATCCGGAGCTGTGCGGAAGCCGACTTCGGAGCGTTTGGCGGCTGAGATCATTCGAGGAGCCGCCAGGAAGCCTGACCTGGTAAACCTGGTCCGGAAGGTCCGCGAAGCCAGCCTTGCACTATCGCACCCGCGATACGGCGCGCAGCAGGTTGCGGCTCCGATCCCCGCAGCCGCGCTTGTCGAGTCGGTCGTGGCGGCTATGAATCAGAGCCTGGCAGTCTGGGAAATGTCGCCGATTGCGACGGCAATTGACCGGAACCTGATGGCGGGGTTCAAGAAGTTGTTCGGGTATCCGCGATCGGCGGAAGGGTCTCTGGTTCCCGGAGGGGCATTTGCGAATCTCAGTGCGCTGCTGGCGGCGCGCGACGCTCTGGAACCGCGCGCGTCAAAAAATGGACGCGCGCGGATTGCGATCATTGTCGGCGCGCAGGCACATTACTCGATCGCGAGAGCGGCGGCGATCCTCGGGCTAGGCCGCGATGCTGTCTTCAAGGTTCCTCTGGACGTGGAGTTTTGTACCGACGTTGCTCAGTGCGATGCGGCATTTTCCGCGGCGAGGAAGGCTGGTTTCCGGAAATTCATTTTGGTGGGCTCGTCCGGGTCAACGCCAACGGGGAGCTTCGACGACTTGGTGCAACTCTCGAAGATCGCGCGGAAACATTACGCCTGGTTTCACGTCGACGCCGCGCACGGAGCGGGCATGGCCTTCAGCCGGAGTCTTCGCTGGAGGCTGAAGGGGCTGGAGCGAGCGGACTCGCTGATCTTTGATCCGCACAAGATGATGTTTATGCCGCTGGCTGCCGGAGGCGTGCTGGTGCGGGATGGTGCGTGTTTGTTGGAGCCGCTGGAAGAAGGAGCGCCTTATCTGTTCGGATCGAAGCGACGCTTTCCGGATTTGGGGCAACTCACGATTGCCTGTTCGCAGCGATTCGATGCGCTAAAGGTCTGGCTGGTGTGGCGCGTTTACGGTGCTGCGCTCTGGCACCAGCTCACGACGCATGTATGCGACGTCGCGCGGGCTGCATTTGACTACTGTTCGAAGTCAGAGATTCTCGAGCCTGTGCATGCGCCGCATTCGAACATATTTTGCTTTCGACTGCGCGAGCGTGGTCGGGATTCGGATCGGCGGCATTGGGCGATCAAGGAAGAGATCAACGAGAGCGGGTTTGCTTACATCAGTTCCACCGTGCTCGATGGTGGACGCGTGTTACGGATCGTGGTGATGAATCCGCGGACAGCCGCCAAGGATATATGCGACGTCCTACGAAGAGTGGAGCAGATCGCGGGGCGGTGAATATCGGTTTGGGGAAGATTTCGTCTCAGGATCGAGTGGCGTAGGGGAGTTCTGGGATTAGAATCTCTGGCCGCCGGCAGCTGGTTCCCGCCCTTGCAAGAAATGCAAGGACGGGGCACCCCACAGGAGTGATGGTATCGGGGAGATTCAAAAGCCTGGGCATCCGCCGGCCTTCATTCGACAGGCACCTCCCAACAGATTGTGGACTCCCGTCGACGTCCATCCTGCATCAGCTTAAAATCCGAAGGCTCTGATTGTAACGGAGATTGTCCAACAGCTACAGGCGAGCAAAGAAGGATCTGAAAAACTTGAGTCGATACGTCATTAGTGCAAAGTTGTTGGTCCGCGCAGGAGAGTGAAAATATGAACAAAGGTCGCCTTGAAGCCTTCAGTGACGGGGTTCTCGCCGTTGTCATCACAGTCATGGTGCTGGAAATGAAATCACCGCGTGGAACAAGTCTTGCGGCCTTAAAGCCTGTGATTCCGGTCTTGCTGACTTACGTCCTGAGCTTCGTCTACATCGGGATTTACTGGAATAACCATCACCACCTGCTGCACGCAACTCAGCGAGTCAACGGCTTAACTTTATGGGCCAACTTGCATCTGCTGTTCTGGCTATCGCTTGTTCCGTTCACGACGGCATGGATGGGCGAGAATCACTTCGATTCGTGGCCGATTGCTGTGTACGGGATCGTGTTGCTGTTGGCTGGGGTTGCATATTTCATCCTCACTAGAGCCCTCATCAAGCTTCATGGACAAGGCTCGACGTTGGCAACATCCATTGGGCGCGACCGAAAGGGGAAAACTTCCATAGCTATTTACGCCGCCGCAGTTCCGCTTGCGTTCTTGAAACCATGGATCGCCGCAGTCTGCTATGTTGCCGTTGCCCTCATGTGGCTGTTGCCTGACCAACGCATTGAGAAAAGGATTGCGCAGTCTCGAGACGAAAGACCTCATTGAGGGTTCTGTGTGCAATGGCGATTTTTCAACAGTAGTCTGGCCTTCGCGGCCCAACAGATTCATGACCCACATTCAATGATTTGGAAGTTGAATGTTAATCTGCCGAACTTGTCTGCTCCAGAAGCGTGGCTGTAGTCCTTGCCTGCGGCAGTTTAAGGTGGGGCATCGGTGGAGCTACAAACAGCCGTTGACACGGCTTGGCCAGGAGGGGTGGCCCGCCCCTTTGAAATTCTAATTTCTTTCCCATTTCGAAACTGTGGGTGCCCCGTCCTTGCGTTTTTGGCGAGGGCGGGTACGTACAAGACGCAAGGACAGGGCACCCCACAGTGTGGTTGGGATCAAAGAGTTAAAAGCCCGGGCCACGTCCAAAATCTCTCACTGTAGGCGGTCCAGTTATCCCGCGCTTCGCAAACTGTGCGACGAGCGGGGCACCCACAGTGCGTTAGCGTCGGCAACGTTAAAAGCCAGGGTCAACCGCCTTACTTCGTTTCGCCTAACTTGGTTGCTACCGGCTCGGAGGCGGGCTCATCGCCGGGCTGCACCGGAGCCGCGGGGAAAACGGCGGACTTGAGCCCGGTGAATTTGTTTGTTCCTGCGATATCACCCTCGGCTTGATCCTTCAAACCGAACCACAGGCCTGAGTACTTTTCAGATGAGACTGGCCTCGGGATGTGCTCACCTGTGATCTCCTCGAACACCTCGGCATTTACGAGGTAACAAGCCAGCGTTGACCACGGGGACTGTTCCCAAACGTCGAGCCCGTGCGGGTCCGGATAGATCTTCTGCATGATCTTTCCGCCGCGCCCGATGCCCATTTCATCAAATGTGGTTCGCTCGCCTCCGAAAAAGCGAAAGAGAGATTCCTTCGCCGAGGCTGCCGGCGCCTGAGAGGAGAGCTTGGCCGATTCTGACGAGAACATCGCTGTGAATGCACCCATTTTCTCCATGAAGTCGTTGCCGTTTGCCGACAGCGTGTGCCCCTGGACCGGGGTGTGCTTCCTTTTCAGCTTCTCCGGATCCTTTGGGTTGAAAAAGGCGATGCCGATGGCGCCGGTTTTAGATTCCTCGCCCATGAGTTGCTCAGCCACCGTGATACCTTCACCCTTCTTGTAGGCGGTGGCGACGAACTGATAGACGGTGCCGTCCTTGTCCTTCCACCCGTCAAGCCAGGGCTGCGGCGGCGCAACCAGGTAGTTGTCCTTCTCGAGCGTGATGCCGAGTTTCTCGCCCGTCAAGGCGTTAATGCCGCCTGCGCCGACCAGCATGGCGACAGGGTGAGCCGGAGATCTAAACGACATCCACATGGCCTCGGTCTCGTGCAAAGCCAGGAAGTACGCATCTTTATCCCAATTCTCCGGGCAGCGCTTTGCGTATTTCGCAACGGGATACAAATCCATGCGGCCGAGGCTGGGCGGCAAGTTGGAAGGTTGACGCCCGTCGGGTACGCGCACAGTGCGGTGAAAGACGACTTCGACGTTTTCGATGCGCATGACTATTCTCCTCTTTTTGCCCCGGGGAAGACTTCGTAATTGATGGTCACGGTCCGCCGGATTCCGGCCCGCTTCAAAAGCTTTTCACTGGGTGGCTTGTTTCCCGACATCACCATGCTGAGGTACGCCTTCGAAACTCGGAGATCTTCGGCAAACTTCGTCAGGGTCCGGTCGCCCTGGATTGTCGCCAGCAGTTCGGCGACGTCTTCTGTTGCTCTGCTGTGCGTCATGTAAGCATGTTTACCATTTTGGTTAACGTGTGTCAATCAAAAAGGTAAACAACTCCGAACGTCGGGAGAACGTGTGCGGTTGCGCGAGCGGCCATGGCCCGCGGCAGCTTGTGCAATAAGCTGGAGTGGGCCTCAGGGGCTGAAGCCCGGTTCCATACCCGTTGTAGCGGCACGAGTGAACTCGTGCACTTCCCGGTATGGCGGTCACCTTCGATCAGTTCGAGGGAATGGGAGGGAACGAAAACGGGGACTGGAAACACTGCCGTTTCCAGTCCCTATGTGTTTGATGCGCAACCTGGCTGGTCGGCCTACAGGTCGAAGCGATCGAGATTCATTACCTTGTTCCACGCTGCCGCGAAGTCTTTCACAAACTTCTCCTTCGAGTCAGCGCAAGCATAGACCTCCGCGATCGCGCGCAACTGCGAGTGCGAGCCGAAGATCAGATCGACGCGGCTGGCGGTCCACTTGACCTGGTTCGACTTGCGGTCACGTGCTTCGTACAGAGCTCCAGAGCCGTTGGACTCACTGGACGGCTGCCATTGCGTGCTCATGTCGAGCAGGTTGACGAAGAAGTCGTTCGTCAGCGTTTCCGGCTTCCTCGTGAAGACGCCGTGTTTCGAGTTCCCGGCGTTGGCGCCCAGGACTCGCAGGCCTCCGACCAGGACCGTCATCTCGGGAGCGGTCAGCTTCAGCAATTGTGCCTTATCCACCAACATTTCTTCGGGCGACAGGCGCGGCTTGCCGCTGACATAGTTTCGGAATCCGTCAGCTTTCGGTTCGAGCGGCTGGAAGGACTCGACGTCGGTTTGTTCTTGCGAGGCATCCACGCGCCCCGGCGTGAAGGGGACTTTCACGTCAAAACCGGCAGCCTTTGCGGCTTTCTCGACCGCTGCGTTGCCGCCGAGAACGATCAGGTCCGCCAATGAAACCTTCTTCCCCTTGCTGCCGTTCGATTGCGAGCCGTTGAACTCCTTCTGGATCCGCTCCAGGGTCTTGAGCACCTTCGCTAACTGAGCCGGCTGGTTGACGGCCCAGTCTTTCTGCGGCGCGAGGCGAATGCGCGCGCCGTTTGCCCCACCACGCTTGTCGGAGCCTCGGAATGTGGACGCCGACGCCCATGCCGTCGAGACCAACTGGGAAACCTTCAGTCCGGACGCGAGGATTTTCGCCTTCAGGGCTGCAATGTCCTTGTCTCCGATGAGCTTGTGATCCACCGGTGGGGTCGGGTCCTGCCACGGCAACTGCTCCTTCGGAACGAGCGGGCCAAGATAGCGAACGATCGGACCCATATCGCGGTGCGTCAGCTTGAACCACGCTCGCGCAAACGCGTCTGCGAACTGATCCGGATGCTCGTAGAAGCGGCGCGAAATCTTTTCGTAGGCGGGGTCAAACCGCAACGACAGATCGGTGGTCAGCATGGTTGGTCCGCGATGCTTTGCGGGATCGAAGGGATCGGGCACCGTACCGTCGCCTGCGCCGTTCTTCGGTCTCCATTGATGCGCACCGGCGGGACTCTTGGTGAGTTCCCACTCGTACTTGAACAGGTTCTCGAAAAAGTTGTTGCTCCACTTGGTCGGCGTCGTGGTCCAGATGACTTCCAGGCCGCTGCCGATCGCGTCACCGGCTTTACCCGTCTTGAATTTGCTTTTCCAGCCGAGGCCTTGTTCTTCGATTGTGGCGGCCTCCGGCTCTGCACCCACATTGTCTGCGGGTCCAGCGCCGTGCGTTTTGCCGAAGGTGTGGCCGCCGGCAATCAGCGCGACGGTTTCTTCATCGTTCATCGCCATGCGGCGGAAGGTTTCGCGAATATCCCTGGCCGCAGCGATGGGATCGGGGTTGCCGTTCGGCCCCTCCGGATTGACGTAGATTAGCCCCATCTGTACGGCGCCGAGAGGATTCTCAAGATCGCGGTCCCCGCTGTAGCGTTCATCGGCCAGCCACTTGCCTTCTGGGCCCCAGTAAATGTCCAATTCGGGCTCCCAGGTGTCCGCGCGACCGCCGCCAAAACCGAAAGTCTTGAAGCCCATCGACTCCAATGCGACGTTGCCGGCAAGAATCATGAGGTCGGCCCAGGAAATTTTCCGGCCGTATTTCTGCTTGATCGGCCAGAGCAGGCGGCGGGCCTTATCGAGGTTTACGTTGTCGGGCCAGCTATTGAGGGGAGCGAAGCGCTGCTGGCCGGCTCCGGCACCGCCGCGGCCGTCGCCGATGCGGTATGTGCCTGCGCTGTGCCAGGCCATGCGAATGAACAGGGGCCCGTAGTGGCCGAAGTCGGCCGGCCACCACTCCTGCGAGTTCGTCATCACGGCGTGAAGGTCTTTGATGACGGCCTTCAGATCGAGGCTCTTGAATTCCTTGGCGTAATCGAACTTCTCGCCCATCGGGTGGGACACGGGAGTGTGTTGGTGCAGGACCCTCAAGTCCAACTGGTTCGGCCACCAGTCGGCATTCGAGTAGATCTTGCGAGCGCCGTGCGCGACCGGGCATTTGGATTCGGTTGCAATGTTCTTTTGCTGAGTATCAGGGATAGCGGTTTCCACTGTATGGTCCATATATTTGTCGTCCTTTGAATTCGTCAAATGGCTGTCATACGAATCTCTGTTTTTAACTTCGTTCGTAAAATTACGTTTTGGCGCGGCAGCGGCGGCAGAGACCGAAGATCTCCACCGTAGGCTGCGTCAGATCAAATCCGTCCGGGATGTGCGGAGACAGGCGTTTGAAATCGATGAAATCACCTTCAATGTCCTGCACGGATTTACAGCGCGAGCAGACCAGGTGATGGTGAAGATTGAGATTGCCGTCGACACGTAAGGTAGAAGAGTGCGGAGTGACTTCCTTTAACAGACCGTGTTCCACGAAGAGACGCAGATTGTTGTAGACCGTCGCCAGAGAAATGTGGGGAATGCGCTTGCGCACGGCGGCGTAGATCTGTTCCGGAGAGCGATGGCCATGGGAAGCGACTACGGCTTCATACACCACGTGACGCTGATGAGTTGCCGCCAGGCCGCGCTTCCAGGCGAGTTCACGGAACTGCTCGTGGGACAGACGCATGGTTATTGGATAGGAATTATTCTAAAACTGGGCAGACCGGCCCTGTCAACTCGTGCTTGTGGAAAATGCGCAGTCTGGCGGCTCATCGTCAATACGACTCTCGCCAGCGCGTCGCTGTGACAGACGGCGCATGCTTGCACCTTCTGTGGAGTTCGCCGCGCGGCGGCTGTAGCGGCGACGCGTTGCATGTCACAGGAACGAATTTCTCACTGACGGACGCAACTCTGCTTCTGTAACCGTCGGCCCGTTCCTATTCCTCTTCTTCCTTCACCTCGCCGCGCTCGGCCTTTGCTTTTTCGATGATCTTCTCCTGCAGCTGCCCGGGGACGATGTCGTAGTGGTGCATTTCCATGTTGAAGCTGCCTCGGCCCTGGGTCATAGAGGTCAAGTCGGCGCCGTAGGTGAGCATTTCGGCCATGGGGACTTCGGCCTTCACGATTGTGTTGCCGGCCTTGTTGTCCATGCCCTGGATGCGTCCGCGGCGGCTGTTAAGGTCGCCCATGATCGATCCGGCGAAATCATCGGGCACCGTGATCTCGACGTTCATGACCGGCTCGAGGAGTGTGGGCTTGGCTACCTCCATCGCTTTGCGGAAGGCGATGCGGCCAGCTAACTGGAAGGACAGGTCATTTGAGTCGACATCGTGATACGAGCCATCGTAGAGAACGACCTTGAAGTCGACCACGGGATATCCGGCGAGATAGCCGCGTCCGGCCGCGTCCTTGATTCCTTTTTCGACCGCAGGGATGAAGTTCTTTGGGATGGCGCCGCCGAAGATGTCGTTGACGAATTCGAAATCTCCTCCCCGCGGCAGCGGCTCCATTTTGATTTTGCAATCGCCAAATTGGCCGTGGCCGCCGGTCTGCTTCTTGTGGCGTCCCTGGACATCGGCCTTGCCGCGAATTGTTTCGCGATAGGGAACCTTCGGCGCTTTCAGGTTGACCTGTGTGTTGTAGCGCTTCTTGAGCTTGGAAACGGCGACTTCGATGTGCTGCTGACCCGTACCCGCGATGAGAAATTCTTTCGTCTGCGGGTCGCGGAAGAAGCGCAGCATCGAATCTTCTTCCATCAGCTTGTGCAGGCCCGGCCCGAGCTTGTCTTCGTCGGCGCGGGATTTGGGTTCGATCGCGAAAGTGATCGCCGGCTCGGGCAGTTTGACCCGCGGATATTGGATCGGGGCAGACTTGTCGCCCAGGGTATCGCCGGTGAGCGTGTCTTTCAGCTTTGCTACCGCGCCGATGTCGCCAGCGTGGAGTTCGTTCACCGGAACCGCGTTTTTTCCTTGCATCACGGAGATGTGCGAGAGCTTTTCCTGGCTGCTCTTACTGAAGTTCTGCAGCGTGGCGTCGTTCTTCAGCACGCCGGAGAAAACCTTGAAAAAGGAGATTCGTCCGGCAAAGGGATCCGACACGGTCTTGAAGACGTAGAGTGAGACCGGCTCTTCGTCGGTCTCATGGCGGCGGGGAGCATCGCCATTTCCGCCGGCGGCGACTTCGCCCTGCACCCACTCGTGTTCTGACGGCGCCGGGGTGTAGTCGACGATAAAGTCCATCACGCGGTCGGCACCGATGTTGCCCAGACCAGAGCTGAAGATTACGGGGAAGATCTTGTCTTCGCGGATGGCGTTGTGCAGGGCCGGGACCAGATCCTCTTCGGCAAGTGTACCGGCCTCGAAGAACTTCTCCATGAGTTTGTCGTCGCCTTCAGCGACCAATTCCACCAGTCGCTCGTGCGCCTCCAGCGCCTGATCTTTCAGATTGGCTGGGATCTCCGTTTCTTTTCCCTTGCCATTGCCGCCCATCTCGTAGGTGTACGCCTTCATGCGGACCAGATCGATTACGCCCGACAGACTCTTCTCAGCGCCGATCGGCAACTCGATCGGGATTACGTTTCGTCCGAATGCTTTTTCGACGGATTCGAGCACCCGCGTGGCGTCGGCGCGCTCGCGGTCCATGCGGCTGACCACAATCAGGCGGGGCGTCTTGTACTCTTCGCAGTAGTTCCACACGCGCTGAGTCACGACTTCCACGCCGGCCACGCCATCCACGACGACGATGGCGGCGTCGACGACAGGCAGCACCATCTTAGCTTCATGCACGAACATGTTGAAGCCGGGGGTATCTAGGATGTTGATCTTCGTTCCGCCCCATTCGACGACCGCGGCTCCGGCCGAGATCGACATCTGGCGGGAAATTTCCTCGTCGTCATAGTCGGTAGTCGTGGAACCATCGTCTACGCGGCCCAGACGCTGGGTGGCTCCTGAGGTGTACAGCATGGCCGATACCAGGGACGTCTTGCCTGCGTGTCCGTGGCCGACCAAGGCTACATTCCGGATGTTTGCTCCCGAATAGACTTTCAAGTTGGGCTCCTCCGGCAGGCGCGGGGAGTGAACGGCCTATAGAAGAGAAATAAGGACAGGAACAGGCCAGCCCGAGATCACCTGCCAAAACCTAGGATGCTAACACGCGGCAAGCAGACCTAACAACCGCCTGGCAGAGCGCCGGTCAGCCGTTCGACGTACGGCCCGTCTGGTTTTTGCCCTAAGGGCGCTCTGCACAACCTCCGGCCCGACGAAAGCAACAAACCTTGGTCCTTTTCTCTCGCTCCCTGTGCGAAAGAACAAGACAAGCAAGGCGGCAATAAGAACGGAAAGTGCGGCAGTACCTAATTCCGTCGGGGAACACGAAGGAGCCCACTCTGGTGTCAGACCAACTACTTCCGAACGCGAACGTACCACATAAACCGCTTGCCACTTCTGGTATCATCGTGCGCGGCATGTTCGGCGAGCAAACCAGCGAACAGTGGATCGCGAAATACGAGCGCAGCCACCAGCATCCAGTCAATCGTGCTTGTCATACCTTTGGCATACCAACCATCCTGATTTCAGTGGCTATGTTTGGCCTGGGATTCCTGTATCACCGCCTGTGGTGGGTAGCCATCACGCTCTTCGTTGTGGGATGGCTCCTTCAATTCATCGGTCACGCCTTCGAAGGCAAACCGCCAGAGTTCTTCCACGACTGGCGCTTTCTGTTTGTGGGCGTCCGCTGGTGGTGGGCCAAGATGAACGGCAAAGCCTGAGTTCGGCTCAATCCCTTCGTGCCGTGATCTTAGCTGGCGAAGGCCATCCGCTTTCTGCACCGCATGGGTCAGACATGTGAGCGAAGGCCGTCTCTCCCGGAAGACACCAGCAATGTTTGTAAAAGTTGCGCCTCTTTGCGCCTGATACTTGCCTGGCCGGGCTTTCTGCTCTATGCTCAAGGCAACTTGGGGGTTCTGCCTTACCAGACAGCATGCAGCGGATCACTGCCAGATTTCTGCTGTTGATGTCGCTTCTAGGGACGATTGTCCCCGTCGCGATGCAGGCGAAAGCTACGCCTCCGCACGCCTGCTGTCTCCGGAAAGGGCCTCATCGTTGCCATGACTCGGCGCGGGGACATTCCGAAGAGCTTGTTCTGCGGGACGCCGGATGTTGCAACCAAAGTTGCTGCCGGGCGGTCACTAGCTCTCAATGGGCGCATCCGCAGCCGTCGCTGAATGTGGTCTGCGACCAGGCCGCGATCGGTTGCGAGATCAGTGATCCGGGCAACGAACCATCGACCCTAAGTTCTTCCCTCCTGCGCTCTCGGGCTCCTCCTTCGTCCGTCCTCGCCTGATTCTTTTCCAAAGATTCCGCTAGCCGTCTGTTAGCTACGCCTGAATGGGCGGCAGGTAACTGTCTTCATCTCAGAGAAAGCGGATTCTTCGGGCGGCGTTTGCGGGAATAGTGGGGCTTAAGTCCATCAACGGACACCGAGGAAGATCGCATGCAATCTCTTGGCTTTCGGCTGTTTATCGCATTCTTCACTCTGAACCTTTGCGCATCGGCGTCTGTCGTAAGTTCGGTGCGTGGCGTGATTCACGATCCGCAGCATCGTCCCGTGCAGGATGCCATGGTGATGATCAAGGCCAAGAACTCCGAGTGGGCAGCCACGGCGAATTCGGATAGCGACGGAAACTTCGCTTTCAATGCCGTGCCGCTGGGGGAATACACCGTCACGGTTGCACGTGTGGGATTTGAACAGTCCGCGCAGGACGTGATGGTGGTCTCGAACTCGAGTCCCGTGCTGCATTTCGCGCTAAGCGTCGCCGGCGCAAAAGAAACGGTGAATGTTTCGAGCACGGCGGAAGAGGTTCCCACCGACACCGCCACGCCGACTACGGTCGTGAACCGCCTGGATGTCGCCCGCACCCCTGGTGCAGCGCGCACGAACAGCCTTGCCATGATTACCGACTTCGTGCCCGGTTCCTACATCACGCACGACCAATTGCATATTCGCGGTGGACATCAGACCAGCTGGCTGGTCGACGGAGTTCCCATCCCCAACACCAATATTGCATCCAACGTGGGGCCGCAATTCGATCCCAAGGACATCGATTATCTTGAAGTTGGTCGCGGGGCCTATGGCGCGGAATTCGGCGATCGCACCTACGGCGTCTTCAATGTCGTGCCACGCAACGGATTCGAGCGCAATCGCGAGGCCGAACTTCTTCTCAGCGCCGGCAGCTTCTATCAGACGAATGATGCTTTCAGTCTCGGCAGCCACACCGAACGCCTGGCCTACTACGTGAGCGTCAATGGCAATCGCAGTAAACTCGGGCTCCAGACACCCGTACCCGAGGTAGTCCATGACGCCAGCAACGGCTATGGCGGTTTCGGCTCGCTGATCTTTAATCTCGATCCTTCCGACCAGCTACGATTCAACACTTCGATGCGCAAGGATTTTTACCAGGTTCCATATGATCCGTTCCCCAACGACATTGAGAATGGAGACATTCCTGAGAACGGCTTCCAGGCGCAATATCCGAGCTTGGGGCTGCGCGACGCGGTCCACGAGTCCGACGCGTTGGTGAACTTCTCATGGGTCCACACCTTCAATCCAAGACTTCTGCTGACCGTGTCGCCTTTCTACCACTATAATGCTGCGCGCTACGAAAGCCAGCCTGACGACGTGCCTGTCGCTGCCTCGCAGGACCGCTCCTCGAATTACGGCGGGGGACAGGTAAATTTCAGCGCGCACGTTTCAAGGAATGACTTTCAGGCAGGTCTGTACACCTTTTACCAGTCGAACCACGAAAGCTTCGGAGCGATATTCAACGACGGCAGCGGAAACCCTCCATTTGCCGACGCCGAGCAGCCCAACGGAAATCTCGTCGCATTCTTCATCGAGGACAAGTTCAAGCCTTTCTCGTGGATGACACTGAGTGCCGGCATGCGGCCAACTCACTTTTCCGGCAACAACGGGTTCTCGGAAAGCGCTATCAGCCCTCGCTTCAGTGCGGCCCTCACCGTTCCTCGCTTGAATTGGACTTTCCGCGGGTTCTACGGGCAGTACTATCAGGCTCCGCCCCTGGTTACTGCCTCCGGACCATTGATTGATTTCTGCAATGGCAGCGATTGCGGATTCATTCCTCTGCCGGGAGAGCGGGACGAGGAGCATCTGTTCGGCGTCACCATCCCGTTTCGGGGATGGGTGGTCGATGCCGACACGTTCCACACGCGAGCCAGCAACTTTTTCGATCACGACGTCATCGGGGAGTCCAACCTGTTCTTCCCGCTCACGATCGAGAAGGCTGTCATCAACGGATGGGAGGTTACCTTACGCTCGCCGCGGCTGGCCCGTCGCGCGCAGTTGCATCTTGCGTACTCCAACCAGATCATTCGAGGAGGCGGAGCCATCACCGGCGGGCTCACTGATTTCGACACGCTCGACTTCGAGCCCCTCGATCACGACCAGCGCAACACACTCAACATTGGCGGAGACGTCTCGCTGCCGTGGAGGTCATATGCTTCCGCGAACGTCTACTACGGCTCCGGATTCACCAACGGATTTCCGGACCAGCCCTACCCGGGAGACTATCTTCCTGCACACACGACCTTCGATCTGACGTTGGGGAAGGAATTCGGCGAGCGCTTCTCGGCTTCCGTCACTGCGTTGAATGTGACCAACCGCCGCGTCCTGCTCGATAACAGTGAGACGTTCGGGGGATTTCACTGGAACAATCCGCGAGAGATCTTTATGGAACTGCGGTACCGGTTTCACTTCTGAGAAAGAGGTTTTACAACGGGGGCGCGGGGGAACACAGACTCCTCAGATCAAGCCTGTACACCTTAGGGGCCTCCGTGGCGAGTGTCTTATCCTTGAGTTAGTTTCTCCCGGAGCAGTTCCTCAACGTCGCCGATCTTCTCGCCCAGCAGATTCAGTTTGCGCGCCAGACCCTGGATCTCGACTTCGGAACGCCGGTTCACGTCATAGTCGAGTTCACCCCGGAGGCGGTCTTTCGTGTCCTGGCGGTTCTGGCTCATCATGATGATGGGTGCCTGGATGGCGGCCAGCATCGATAAGAACAGGTTCAGCAGAATGAACGGGTAAGGATCCCAGGAGCGGGTTCCGAGCTTGGACGCAAAAATGACGTAGAGCGTCAGCGCGAGCAAGAATGAAATGATGAATATCCAGGATCCGCCGAAACCGGCGACGGCGTCAGCCAAGCGGTCTCCGAATGTCGCTTCCTCCTCGATGATTTCGTTCGGGTGGCGGTTCGCTCGGAGACGTACCAATTGCTGGGAAGCATGGAATTGCCTGCCAAGCACGCGGAGCATGTCCATTCCTGCGAGTGGCTTGCGTTGGAGCAGCACGGCGATGTCCTCGCGGTCGACTTCAAGGCAGACGGCTTCGTCAATCGCTTCTGCGTCGGTCTGATGGGGTGTCTGATCGAGCATAGATGCGAATCCGAAAAATTCTCCATGGGAGGGTTCGTCGATGATGACCTCCTGCTCTTCCTGGTCGTGGGTTGACACGCGCACACGGCCAGAGACGACGACGTACGCCTTGCCGCTCGAGTCGCCCATTTTGTAAATGCGCTGGCGCGCCGCAAAGGTTTTCAGTTGGACCTGGCTGGCGAGAACCGCCGTCTCCTCTTCATCGAGCAACGAGAACAGCGGGACATGTTTCAGAACTTCCGGGTTGCATGCCATTGAAGAAGTCTCCGCGGAGAAAAATTCTCGCGTAGGATTTCACAAACTGCGCCGATGAACAACACGCACCTTAAGGGCTGCCGCGCCAGGCGTAGCAACCAATCCGCGTAAGAGTTAAAGTGAGTACAAGGTGAAAAATCCAATCGATCGTTTCATTGTGGTTCTTCTACTCTTCTCGACTGTGTTCGTTACTGCTTGCCACCGCTCAACGCCGCAGGCCACCAAGCGATATCCGTTCACGGGCCGGATCATCTCGGTCAACACGCAAGAGCAGTCTGCGAATATTGATGGCGACCTGGTCCAAGGATTCATGGAAGCGATGGTGATGACGTACAGAATCAAGCCGCCGTCTATGTTGAATCAGCTTTCCCCGGGCGACTCGATCTCGGCCGAGGTCGTGGTGGTAGACCACGATCCGCGGGATGACAATGCCGATTCCGACTACTGGCTGGAGAATGTGAAAGTGACGGACCACGCCGCACAGCCTCCTGCCACCGGGCCGAAGGCGTTTCACATGCCCTCGCCCGGGGAGGAGGTGCCTGATTTCGCATTCACGGATCAGGACGGGAAGCACATTTCGCTGCATCAATTTCGCGGCAAAGTGCTGATGGTGACATTCATCTACACCCGTTGCCCGTTTCCCGATTTCTGCCCGCGTATGAGCGGCAACTTTGCCGAGATTTACAAAAAGATCGGCACAGATCCGCAGCTTGCTAATACATATTTGTTAAGTGTCAGCTTCGATCCCGAGCACGATACGCCCAACGTTCTCCGCCAATACGGATTTTCGGTGGCGCACAAACACGATGCGGCGCTTTTCCGTCGCTGGGAATTCGCCGCTCTGAAAGCTGACGATTTGCCCAAGATCGCGGACTTTTTTGCGCTCACGGTGAAGCCCGAGGGCGGCATGATCACGCATAACCTCAGTACGGCGGTCATTGGCCCGGACGGCAAGATTGTCAACTGGTATCACGGCGGCGACTGGCAGGTTTCTGATTTAATAAAGGACGCCGCGAGTGTTCACGCTTCCAAGGCGTAGGCCCAGGATTCGTTTCGTGGCAAGAGGAACTCATGAGATACGTCCTGCTCGTCCTTGCGGTCCTTGGCATCATTGCGTCTGCGCTTGCGCTACGCGAGCATTACCGCGAATACGGTGATTCCCCATGCAGCATCAACGAGCGCTGGGATTGCGGAGTGGTGAATCACAGCCCGTTTGCGGTGTTGGGCGGAGTTTTCGAGCAAATGGGCATTCATGCGCACATTCCGATTCTTAGCGGGATGCCGGTCGCCACAGCTGGGATCCTTGGCTACATCGTGATGGCAGCGGTAGCGTACCGCCGGGCTTACCGCGTGCTGCTGATCCTGATTTTGGTAAGCCTGGGCTTCTCTCTGTATCTCGCGCATATCGAGAAGGATATCCTGGGCGTCTGGTGCGTGTACTGTGTGATCTCGTTGGGAATCATTTGCCTGATGTGCCTGCTGAGTCTGGGAACAGTGGTTGCGCAAGCCGTGCGCAAACCGAAAGCAGTGTGACAGTCGCGGCATCGGACTTCCGCCCTGGTCTTGCGATGAGGCAATTACGCAATCGCGCAAACTCCTGTGGATTGTTCGAGTGGGCTCGGTGAACGAGTGACGCTGCTGTTCCATCGGTTCAGGGCTTCGTGAATAACAACTGAGAAGTTGGTTTCAGATGAGAGCTGCCGTCTTCCTCGCGATATACTCGCTTTGTCTGTTTCTTTCCCTGGTGTCTCGGGCACAAGATGTCCAGGCGCGAGGAGAGGCACTGTTGAAGCGGGCCCGCGAGGTGTCTGACATTCGCGGAGCCAAGGCGCCAGGCTTTCGGCTTACGGCAACCTTTACTTTCGTAGACAAAAATCTGGCGCAGGAGGCAGGAACCTTCACAGAAGTGTGGGTCTCAGATTCGCGCTGGCGCCGCGAGACAGTTGTCAAAGATCTCCACCGCGTGGAAGTAGCCGGACCGACACGGCGCTGGCTTCTCGAGGGGGGCGACGATTATCCCGATCGCGCCGCCAGAGTCGCAACTGAGATGCAGTTTCTTCCCGACGGCAATGAGATTTTCAACTTTGAATCGATCAAGGATCATCCGGAGAAAGATCCACCGTATGAATGTGCCATCACAAAGCGCGGTCCGCATCAGGAGGCATCCGGATTTTGTTTCGACAAGAAGACGGGCATTCTTATAGAAAGCGCATTTCCGGAATTACGTGCGAGCAAGATCGGGGAACCGCTGAGACCGGTTGAGCACACATGTTCTTACAATTCGTTCAGGCGGTTTGGAAACCTTTGGTTCCCGCGTGAAATGGAATGTCTGGAGGACGGTCATAAAGAAATTACCCTTCACGTGGCAGAGCTTTCCGCGGAGAGTTCGCCGGACCCGGGTTTGTTCCTGCCACCCCCGGGAGCCCTTGAATTGGCCAACTGCCGCGGCATGCTGGTTCCCCCGAAGGCAATATCGGGTCCAGAGGCGCGACTCCCAAGTGTGACCTCCACACCGAGCCGCGTTTTGTTGTGGCTGATTGTTGACACAAAGGGCCACCCTCAAAACGTGAAAGTGATTAATGACGGCGGACAGAAAGACAGGAATCGTATGGCGGTAGAAACCGCAAGGGCGTGGCGTTTCAACCCGGCCCGGTGCGATGGCGAACCCGTCCCCTTTCCCGCCAAACTGGAACTCGACTTCCACTTTGTCCACTGATGCAACCGGCACAGTGTGCGCGCTCAGGGTGCGCGATCGCTAGCCTCGCTCGAAGGCGTGTTTCTTCTCCAGTTCCTCGACCGCGGAGCGCCTTGCATTCTCAAAGCGCTCCGCCTGATTCATCAGACCGGGTGTAGCTTCAGCGTATTCGCCTTCAATGCGGATCAACCCCTGGGCCGCGACCAGTCGCGCTGCAATTTCGATGACATATGCGGGCGTGGTCTGTACGTACTGCGCCTCGGCCGGATCTCCAATCCACACCCGCGGCGCGTTGGTCAGCTTTGTGTGCCAGAAGACCTTGCGCTCGATGAATTCCGCCATGGCGTCGTCGGTCGCTCTCCCGAACACCCATTGCCCTCGCTTGAAATCATAGTGCCGGCTGGAAAACGGGACGGGCAGCAGTTTCCCTGATCTCAGAAATTCAATTTGTCGCCGGTCGACTTCTTTGCGCAGCGCGTTGATGACGGGCGCCGAGGCATCTTCCGGTTCGAGTGAGGGCATAACCTCTCGAACCGTCTGCGACATGTTCACGGCTACCGGCGCGTGCAGGCCCTCGGAGCCCTCCAGAACGATATCGCCATGCAATACCCAGAAATCGGCACCGGAGGTCGACGGATGAAATGGCCAATCCAACTTGACGGTCAGAGGCAGACCCGTAAGGGTTACCCAGATCTTTTTTGTTTGTGCTTCACCCGCAATCCCACCACTCTCATGCGACATGAGTTGATTTCCTATCAGTAGAAATTCCCGCTTGAAATCTTATCGAAAGAACACGGAGGCCATGGTCAACGGGCGCCCTAAGACGAAGGAATTTCGATCACTTCTTGCTAATGCTCCGTCCCTTGCTCCCTCGACCTAAGTTCGCCATCCAGGGTAGAGCGTATCTTCAGCGCCAATTCTGCCTTCGTGAACGGCTTTTGCAGCAACTGCACGCCGGGCTCAAGGACTTTATGCTGCACGATCATATCGTCGGTATACCCGGTCATATACACAATCTTGGTATTGGGATTCTGACCGAGCATCTTTTCCGCCAATTGACGCCCGCTCATGCCGGGCATGATGACATCGGTCAGGAGGAGATGAATCGGTCGACCGAATTCGTCCGCAGTGCGGATTGCCTCCTCGGCACTGGCGGCTTCCAGCACCTTGTATCCGTAACTCTCGAGAAAGATCCGGGTCAGTTCCCGCAAGTCCGGTTCATCCTCGGCGACCAAGATGGTCTCTGCGCCGCCGGCCACACTGGAGGGGAGCAAACGGTCTCCTTGCCTGCCGCGATCGCCCTCGGTCGCGGGCAGGTAGATGCGAAACGAAGATCCGAGTCCGGGTTTGCTGTCCACCTGGATGCCGCCGCCACTCTGCTTGATGATTCCGTACACGGTCGACAACCCCAGGCCCGTCCCTTTGCCCATCGGCTTAGTCGTAAAAAACGGTTCGAAGGCATGAGACAGAGTGGCCCCATCCATGCCGTTCCCGGTATCGCTCACTTTGAGCATTACGTAGTGGCCAGGCGGCAGATCCAGATCACGAGCTTGCTCGGGCTTAAGCTCGACGTTCGATGTCTCCATGGACAGCTTTCCGCCCTGCGGCATGGCATCGCGCGCGTTGACCGCCAGGTTGATCAGGACACGTTCGAGTTGACTAGGATCGGCCTTTACCGTCATGAGCGACGGATGGAGCCCGGCAATCAGTTCAATATCCTCGCCGATGACGCGCGCCAACATCTTCTCGACATCGGAGACAGTTTCGTTCAGGTCAAGCATTCGGGGCTGCAGGACCTGCTTGCGGCTGAAAGCCAGCAATTGCTGCGTCAGGGAAGCGGCCCTTTCGGCGGCGCGCCGCATCTGCTCCAGCCCAGTGCGCGACCGCTCATCGACATCTCCGGCCAAGAGCAACTCCGCGTGCCCCATGATGATGCTCAGAATGTTGTTGAAGTCGTGTGCAACGCCGCCCGCCAGCCGACCGATGGCCTCCAGTTGCTGCGCGTTCCTGAGTTGCTCTTCGAGATGCTTCCGCTCCGTAACGTCACGCGTGATGCCCCAGGTCCGGACCCAATGTCCGTCGACAACGGTTCCCACCATCGTATTGCGGAATACTCTTCTCTGGCCCTGCGCATCCATCTCGATCGATTCCTCGTCGCTGATCCGATATCCGCTACGGATGAATCGTTCCATGAATTGGCGGGTCACAGGATCGTGCAGAATAAGGAACTCGGAAAGTCTCCTGCCAATCAGCTCCTGGGCAGAGGCCCGGCCGTACATGCGGGCCATGGCATCATTGCTCTCGGCCATATATCCGTACTTGTAGCCCCAAGCGAGCTGTTCGTCGATGGAAAGGTGACAGGGAATCGGGGGATCGTGCTCCATCCGGTAGATTCCTTCGGAACTCTGTGCGACGAACGTTCTGTAGCGCTCTTCGCTTTCCCGGAGAGCCCGTTGGGCGATCTTCTGCTCGCTGATCTCGACCAGCAGGCCACGAGTGAGTCTCTTGCCGGTCATGGGATCGCGGACAATGGTGGCTTCATCGCGCACCCAGATTTCCTCGCCGTCGTGGCGGCGCATGCGGTATTCCATCTGAAAGAGGCGCCCTTCCTCCCAGCTGTCTTCCAACAATGCCCGAGGCTGATCTTCCGGATTCAGATGCTCCCACCAAAAACGCGGATCGGCGAGGCATTCCTCAGGCCTGTAGCCCAGGATCGTTTTGACCTGGGGGCTCATGTAAAGAAACGGGCCGAAGGCGCCGGTCTCGGCCACATACGAGATCGCCGGCACGTGTTCAACCAGCTGCCGGTACTTTGCCTCCGCTTCTCGCAGTGCTGCGTTTGCACGGCGGCCCTCGTCCTGGGAACGAAGAGCAGTAATCCCGAAGGCCAGATTGTTAGCCATCTCGGTCAGCAGTTCGACCTCGGAATTCTCAAAAGAGTTCGCCTGCTCCGAATAAATGGCAAGCGCGCCGAACGGCATCCCCACGGCGCGAAGTGGCAGGGCGATGATGGCCGCATATCCCCGCTGAAGAGCCGATTCGCGCCATGGTTTGAATAGGGGATGATTGGCAGTATCCGAAAACACACAGATGCGATTATCGCGAATCGCGGTACCGGTCGGTCCCCGGCCCCAGGGGGTGTCGGACCAGCGGAGTTCAATCGTTTCCAGATAGCCGGAATCGTAACCGGCATGTGCCATCGGCCGACTGGTCTTCTCTTCATCCTGTTGCGCATAGACAATGCCCGCCATGCGATAGCCGCCCACTCGCACGATGATTTCGCAGATCTGATCCAGCAACTGCTGTTCGCTCTTTGCTTCAGCAAGCGCCTGGTTGCACCCGCTCAGGGCGCGGAGTGCCCGAGTCAGCCGCTTAAGCTCTTTATTGATCTCGTGGTCGCGAGCGCTCGGACTGGTGTCGGTGGGGTACGGACCTGCAGCTTGATCCGACACTGCTGCGCTCTCGGGCGCCCGTGCGCCGCCTGGATTGTCAGGATTCAGGTTCGACTGTGTCAAAGAATCACGGGCCGACACATTTCGTCGAGCCCCGCCCCACGCAATAGTGTACATATTTTGCCGAGGATGCTCGCCAATGTCACGCGCGTTCGGGTTCCCGAACGAGTTCGAATCACCCAGCAGCCACAACGTGCCTTTTTGTGGGCCTTCGAGCCCCAACAAAGGTTTGGAATGGACTTGGCGGGAGGAGCGGATATGGCGCGAAACCAGCCCCTGATTTATACTCGTAGTTTGCCCTAACACCGTCGAACGAATCAGGAGCAGGTACTTTTCATGCCTAAGCGTACGTTCCAACCCAACCGGCGCAAGCGGAGCAAGAAGCACGGATTCCGCACGCGCATGAAGACCCAGGGCGGCCAGAAGGTTCTTTCCCGCCGCCGCGCCAAGGGGCGCAAGCGGGTCTCAGTAAAACCAGGATTCCGCGAGTAGTGTGGCGGACGCCCCCGTCCGCGCGTCTGTGAGAGCAAATATTCAAGCAATTGTGACCGTCAGTGTGCCGGAAGAATCGAATGAGGGTGTCGAGCGGCGGACTGGCAAGGCTGCTTATCCCCGCAGCGGGCGGCTTTTGCGCCATGCCGATTTCGAGCGCGTGTACAGGCAGGGCCGCCGCCACTTTTCGCCGTCGATGACAGTGTTTTACCTGGAACGGAAACCGGCAGAATCAGGCTTGAGTGCAACGGGCTTCCGCGTTGGATTCACCGTCGGCCGAGCCCTCGGGGGCGCCGTACAGCGAAATCGCATGAAGCGCCGTCTGCGCGAGGCGGTTCGACTAAGTCGGCCTGCGCCGGGGGCTAGCGTAGACGTAGTGATTAACCCCAAGAAGGTGACCCTGACGGCCGGCTTCGACGCGATTCTGAACGAAGTCCGCCAGGCTTTCGTAGTGATAGAGAAGAAGCTGTCCGGAATCCGGGGAGGGGCGACCGCTGTGAACAAAGAGATGGGCGAAGGCCGGAAGCCAGACGCCGAGAGGCGATAACCGTGCGCAATTTTCTCCAACGCGTCGTGCTGCAGATACTGAGAGGCTACAAATGGGCGATCTCGCCCATGTTCCCTCCGGCCTGCCGCTACACGCCGACTTGCTCGGAATATGCGATGGAAGCCGTTGAGCGCTATGGGGTTTTGCGCGGAGGACTAAAGGCGGCGGCGCGCATTTTGCGCTGCCAGCCGTTCGCGAAGGGCGGCTTCGATCCGGTGGTCGAAAAGGCAACAGCAAGCGACCAACGATTAACGACGGATTTCCATCGCGCTTAAGGAACTACAAGACTTTGGCTGAATATAACAATCCACAAAATGAGCCCGGCAGCGACCGGCGCGTGCTGCTGATCTTTATTGTCTCGTTCGTCTTTATGCTGCTGGCACAGCCGCTGCTGAAGAAGTATTTCCCGGCTCCCCCGGCTCCGCAAAAAGTAGCGCAAACCGAGCAGACCCAGCCTGCACCCCCACCTAGGCAAGCAGCAACCCCAGCGCCAGTACGTCCATCGGCGCCGGCGGTCGCCAAGCAAGCGTCCAGTGAGACCGAAACTGTCATCGAGAGCGACCTCTACCGAGTTACCTTCACGAACCGGGGCGCGCAGGTCAAATCGTGGATCCTCAAGAAATTTGATAACGATGCCGAGAAGGGTTCACTGGATCTAGTGAATCCCACGGCGGCAACGCAATATGGCTATCCGCTCTCGTTATGGACGTACGACGAAGAGTTGCGCGGGAAGCTGAGTTCGGCTTTGTACATCCCTACGCGCGAGGGCGATCAGATCGCGTTCGATTACTCCGATCAGGATCTATCTGTTCACAAGGCGATCAGGTTCGACGGCACGTACGTAGTCAAAATCGAGGCCAGTGTCACGTATAAGGGAAGTCCGAAGGAAGCCTTTCCCGCCTGGCCCTCGGGCTTCGGAGATCAGGCCACGCCTGTGTTTTATGCGACTTCGCTTCTCGCGTACCAGTTCAACAAGAACATCGAGCGCGTGCAGCCGCGCTGTGGGGGGTTCTCGCTGTTCTCGAAATGCACTCAGGTGATCGGAGGAGCGACGGTTCCCGGTCCGTTCCACTGGGCTGGTCCCACTGATCAGTATTTCGCCGCTGTTTTTATCCCGGATGATCCCGCGACGGTTTCGATGGTCACTTTGAACCACAGCATGCCGATCGCGAAGGACCCGCAGAAACCGCAAGAGACGGTCAATGTCGACGTCATCGGGGCGGCGGTCGGAAATCTTCATGGAACCGCCTCCGAGCGCCTGTTCGTGGGTCCAAAAGAACTTGAAGTTCTGCAAAAAATTCCTGTCCCTGGCGTGTCTGGCGCCGACAACGATCTGAACGGGTTGGTCGATTTCGGATGGTTGGGCATTATCGCGAAGCCGCTGTTTGTGTGGCTGCGCTGGACGTATCATCATGTCATCCCGAATTGGGGTTGGTCGATCGTTCTCCAGACACTGATCATCAGCCTGGCGCTGCTTCCGCTGCGCATCTCGCAGATGAAGTCGATGCTGAAGATGCAGCGTGTGGCGCCGCAAATCAAATCGATTCAGGAGAAATACAAGAAATACAGTCTGCGCGATCCGCGCAAAGCGGCGATGAACGAGGAAATCGCCGCGCTATACAAGAAAGAAGGCGTTAATCCTGCGGGGGGATGCCTGCCGCTGTTGATCCAGATGCCGTTCCTGTTCGCGTATTACCGCATGCTGTCGATGGCGATCGATCTACGGCACGCGCATTTTCTTTGGATTCACGACCTGTCCGCGGCCGAGCCGTTCCCGTATATTTTGCCGATCCTGATGGTAGTTAGCAGCCTCATCACTCAGCGCATGACGCCGCAGGCCGGCATGGATCCAGCACAGCAACGGATGATGACCGTGATGATGCCTCTGATGATGGGCTTCATCTTCTTCCGCCTGCAGGCTGGACTGAACCTGTACTATTCGGTGGTAAACCTGATTTCGATCGCGCAGCAGGCAGTCATGAATCGTACTTCCCTAGGGCGCGAAATGCGCGAAATCATGGCCAAGCGCGCCAGGAAGAAAGACAAGTGACAGTAGCGCCGCCGATCTGGGCGGCGGTCGCGGGCATGTTGCCCGCCGTCCCGGGTGCGAGGAGATTTTTGGGGTTCAACCCTAAGCGGAAACGCAAATTGCAAGGCCGTCCGCTGAAAGCTGACGGCTGACAGCTGAAAGCTTCTCTTATGGACAAAGTCGCCGCCGCCAATAAGATCAATCAATTCCTGCAGGCCGTCGTCACGCACGGCGGTCTCCGCCTCAAGTACCGCATCATCGTCGATCCTCCTCTTCCCGAAAATCGCGACTGGGAGAAGCCCGAGATCCTGGTCGACTTCTCGGGGCCGGACTCGACGCTGCTGCTCGACCGAGGAGGCGAGTTGCTGCGAGCTCTCGAATTGCTCGCGCTCGAAATGCTGCACCTTGCCTCCGGTGAGCACGAGAAGGTCTGCTTCGACTGCCAGAACCGGCGGTCGATGCGGATCCAGGAACTGCGCGCGGCGGCCACGGTTGCGGCCGAGAAAGTCCGCAAGACGGGGGCTCCGTACCAATTCAGCCCCATGTCGTCACGGGAGCGGCGAATCGTGCACCTGGCTTTGCGCGACGAAGCCGATCTCCACACCGAAAGCGAAGGTGAAGGTACGCAACGTCGCCTCGTTGTTTACCCGAAGGACTACAAGGGCGCGGCTGGAAAACCAGCGCCTCGATCTCTTCCGTAAAGCTTGAGGGCACCCCCGGTGCGTTGAGGGGGCAGGGCATGAGCTTTTGACGAGGATTTCGAAGGTCCCACTTTCACTTTTTAGCGAGGCCCCTGCCCGGCGATTTGTGCTCCGATAACTTCTTCGCATCCCACCCATTGTCGATCTTGATTCGTACCCTGAGAGGTGCTCGTGTTCACAACGCAAGCAAAAGGGGCGGCCGATGGGCCGCCCGTATAACCGGTATTGTGGCAAGTGGATGCTATCTTCCCGCGCCCGCTGCGGCTGCTTGTGGCATCATCCCGGCAATCTTCATGCTCTCAATGCGGTTCAGCACCGCCTCCATGCTAGATCCGGTATCCACGCAAGCATCCACATACGGATGCCGGCTTCCATCGGCATGCATAACGAGCACGCTTGTCTCCGCGTTCACCTTCTTCACCATGTAGGGCAGATGATGACGATCGTTTCGGCTCAATTCCGACCCCAGAATCACCAAATCAAATGTGGCGTTCTTCAACGCCGCTTCCACCCCCTTGCGTCCCTCTGCCTTTTGCACCACGTGCCCAGCCTTCTCGAACGCCGCGGCTTGCTTCGCCAGCACGTCTCCATCACCTTCGCCATAAAGAATTCTAAGTTTTGCCTTCGCCATGGACTCCATCCTCGCTGGCACCTGACGCACTGGTGCCTGCCAGTGACGGTAGCAACGGTCCCGGCCACCATAAACGTCACCGAAGGCCCATCCCCAAGGTTTGAATGAGGGAACGGCCGCGTCCGCCCCGCGATCCGCAGCGAAGCGAAGGGCTCGTGCACCGCGGCGGTGGGCAAAATTGTGCTGCTCTCGACTGCGGGTTATCATCAACGCCCCACGCCAAAAACTTGCGCCGGACGCCCCGGACGAAGGCGTCCGGGGCTACACAATCCCTAAATTCCTTCCCCAAAAAGCCTCTCCGGCGATACACTTCTGCGCGGGAGGCTTTGACATGTCGGCCACGCTCGTCTCGAGAGCGGTACTCGTATCGATTTTGCTAGCCCCTTTCGTCGCCGCACAATCCGGCGGCAATCAATCGACCACAACCTGTAATCTTGAGGACGGACGCCAGGTCTACATTCGCTACACCCCTGTTTCCGCGAAGCAGGAGAAGATGTCCAACGGCAAGCCTTGGGCTCCAGGCGGAACGGCGATGACCCTGTTTACCGAAGCGCAACTGAGTCTCGGCACCTCCACGATTCCAATTGGCGCTTACACTGTTTACCCGATACCCGCCCGCGGCAACTGGTCGATTGTCGTCAACAAGAACGTCACACCCGGCGCGGGTTACGACGAAAAACAGGATGTGGCGCGCGCTCAGATGGAAACCGCCCAGGTGGAATCGGCTACCGACCAACTGGAAGTTGCATTTGCGCACGTCGGCAACCGCTGCAGCCTGCGTGTTTACATCGGCAAGACCGCGTCTTTCGTAGACTTCAACGCGAAATGATGTCGTGCAGGCGGTTTGCTATTGGGCAGTCATCATTCCTCAGCGAGCGGAACTCACAAACGTGGGTGTCCACTTCTTGCCGATTTTGCGAAGTGGGAATTTGTGCTCTATTTCTGAGACAATCCCCTGCAATGCGTCTTCTCGTGTGGCTTCTTCTTTCGGCAACGAACCTCGCACAATCGGGGCCGCGGATTCAGATCTCCCAAACGACTGAAAACCTCCGTGGCATCAACGTGGTATCGCGGCAGGTCGCCTGGGCAAGCGGAACCCACGGCACGTATCTTCGGACAGTGGACGGGGGCCAAACCTGGACTCCTGCGCAGGTTCCCGACGCGATCGGGCTCGATTTCCGCGCGGTGGTGGCGTTTTCGGCCGACGAGGCTTTCCTCATGTCGGCAGGTCCGGGCGATCAATCCCGTATCTATCACACCTCCGACGGCGGCCAACACTGGCAACTCCAGTTCACCAACCCGAATCCGAAAGGATTCTTCGATTCGATGGCGTTCTGGAACCCGAAGCATGGGTTTGTCCTGGGCGATCCCATTCCCGATGAAAGTGGGAAGCTGCATTTCGAACTCCTCAAAACCGAGGACGGACAGAACTGGCAGCCGATTCCGCCTTCGCAGATTCCCGAGGCTCTCGCAGGCGAAGGAGCCTTCGCGGCGAGCAACTCTTGCATCGCGATTCTGCAATCGAAAGGCGGTGCGGGGACTTCGTCCTCCACTCGTAACGACGACATCTGGTTCGCGACTGGCGGAAAAGCCGCCCGGGTATTCCACTCCTCCGACGGGGGAAGAACCTGGCAGGTTTCGAATACGCACATCCTTCAAGGATCTGAATCGGCCGGCATATTCTCTATCGCATTCCGCGACGCCCAACACGGGGTCATCGCAGGAGGTGATTACAAGCATACCGACGAGGATGGACCCGACCTCGCCTTTACGACGGATGCTGGCAAAACCTGGACGCTGTCAACCCTTAAGCCGCAGGCGTTCTTCTCGGCAGTGGCTTACGACCAGCAGGTGAACGCAGCAGCCATTCGGCAGCAGGCAGAAGACCAATCGACAAAGGGGATAGGGAAAAAACTCACTCCGGTCGCGCCGCAACGCCTGTTCATCATCGGGGAAGATTTCATCTTCGACTTTCGCCCGCCCAACAATCCCCGGCGCATCAACGGGAAGAAAAAGCAAGGCTTCGCCTTCAATGCGGTAAGCCCGTTCCCGGACGGTGGGGCATTGGTCGTAGGGCCAAAAGGAACCATCGCGTACGTCCCGTAGGCGAGTGTAGGGACGGACGCCTTCGTCCGTGCCCGGCGCGAAGCGCGGCTGGTACTGCCGGCCCCCCGTCTGTGGTTTCCCCTGCGCGCTGCCGCGCGCAACCCCGAACGAAGGCGTCCGGGGTACACTGGTTACCAAAGCCCCTTCCCTTCCTGTCCTTTGCATCCATCCAGTTATCCCGCACCATATAGAGGATTAGAAATCTCTCAATCTCCCCCAGATCGAGAAACACCGTGAAGAAACTGTCTCTATCCCTTGGCTTTCTTGCCGCCGCGGCATTTGCATCCGCGCAAACACAAACGACTCCGTCATCGACCTATGCGACCACGGCCCAAACGGCCTCGAGTGGCACGCTGACACCCGCGGCTGCGCCCACTGTCTCGCGCAGCATCAAGGCTATGCACTATCGCCTGCAGGGCGGGTCTATGCGCGTTGATTTCCACGGCACGGATTTGATGCAGCGGGCCGCCGGTGAAGCCAGGGTGGAAGGTAAGAAGACCAATTTCCAGATCGAAGCCAGGTTCGAGGGACTCGAAGACGCAACCAAGTTCGGGCTGGAATACCTGACTTATGTTCTCTGGGCCATCTCGCCGCAGGGACGTCCCGACAATCTTGGCGAGTTGACACTCGATCATCACGGCAACGCCCAACTCAAAGCCTTTACTGATCTGCAGACCTTCGGTTTAATTGTGACCGCCGAGCCCTACTTCGCCGTGACGCAGCCCGGGAACATGGTGGTTGCCGAAAGCGCGAGCATCAGCGGCGCGGCAAGCGAGAATATCGATACCAAATACGAACTGGTCACGCGTGGAACGTATTCGGCGACAAACGCCCACATTCAGGACGCGATTTTCGGTATCGACTCAAAGACTCCGCTCGAGCTGTTCGAAGCGCGCAATGCCGTCCGGATCGCGCATATCGCGATGGCCGACAAGTATGCGCCGTCGATTCTTTCCAAGGCCGGCCAGCAACTGCTGAATGCCGAGAGTCTGTATCGGCAGAAGCAGAAGCGGGAAGTGGTTTCAGCCGCCGCCAAGGAAGCGACCCAAACCGCCGAAGAAGCGCGCGTGATGGCCGTGAAGCAGAAAGCGGAAGAAGACGCTCAAGCGGCCGCTGCCGCTCGGGAAGCGAAAGCCCGCGCCGATGCTGAAGCTGAGGCCAGGCGCCGCGCCGAAGCGGAAGCTGCCCGCCAGGCCGCCGAGCAAGCCCGCCTGCAAGCCGAACAAGCCAAAGCCGAAGCCGAGCGCATGAAACAGGAAGCGCTTGCAGCTGCTCAGGAAGCGGCCCGGCAGAAGGAAGAGGCTGAGAAAGCAAAGGCTGAAGCCGTTGCACAACAACAAGCTCTCGCCGCCGATGCCGCGCAAGCCCATGCGGACGCGCAGAAAGCCGAGAGTCTTCGTCAGCAGGCCGAACGCGAAAAGCAAGAACTCCGAGAGCGGTTGTTGCAACAGCTCAACTCCATCCTTGCGACCCGCGATTCCGCCCGCGGGCTTGTCGCCAACATGTCCGACGTGTTGTTCCGGAGCGGCAGCTACGAACTGGCTCCCGGAGCGCGCGAGCGCCTGGCGAAGGTTTCCGGCATTATTCTGGCATATCCCAGCTTGCACGTGTCGGTCGAAGGACACACCGACAGTGTCGGCGGCGACGAATACAACCAGAGTCTCTCCGAACTGCGGGCACAGGCAGTTCGCGATTATTTCATTCAGCAGGGAATTTCGTCGAGCTCGGTTGAAGCTCACGGTTACGGCAAGACCGCCCCCATCGCAAGCAACGACACGCCCGAAGGCCGCCAGCAGAATCGTCGAGTGGAGTTGGTGCTTTCCGGCGATGCCATCGGCAACCAGTTCGACCCAACGACGACAGGGCCGGCGACCAGCGCTGCAGCCACACCGCGCCAGTAACCTTGTGTAGGGACGGACGCCTTCGTCCGTCCCGCTCGCAAAGCGAGCGTCCGGGCGGCGTGGGAACACACTGGAAGCCGCTTCTAGCTCGATCGCGCCGCCAGCAGCTTCGCCGCATTATCGCGGTAGACGCGCTGCAGAATCTCGTCGCTTAGTCCCAGCCCGTAAAGCGGCCAGTGATACCCAAACTGATTGGTCTCATAAAAATGCTCGTCCTGTGATTCGAGTATGCGGAATGTGATGTGATACATCTCCGCGTCGAATCCCATGTCGGTGCCGTACACGAGGCGGTCGGAGTACTTGGCATAGAATTGTGCGGCGAAACGAGGGATGGGGGCAGTCTCCGCGTACCGTGCGGAAATGTCGGCATAGAGATTCGGATTGCGCTCAAACACTTCCCCCAGATGTGCGAGATCGTAGTCGAGATTGGCGAAATGACACGCAACGAACGTTGTTCTGCGATGACGGGATGCGGTGTGCTCGAGGATTTCAATCATCCCCGGCAGCTTCACGATGTTGGGCTGATTATCTAATCGCCATTCGTAGGCATTCATCAGGCCATCGTTGTGCTTGTCCATCCGTTCGTACATCCAGATTGGATCAGCCACGTGCAAGCTCACCGGCATCCGGAGTTCGCCTGCTTTCTCCCAGATTGCGTCGACTCGCGAGTCGTCGGGATGAATACCTGGCGCCGTAGATTTCCCGGAGCGCAGACCTTGTCCTTTGTCGTGAATTTCGCCAATGCCCTTCGCCCCTTTGTCGCGGCAGCGCTCGAGTTCTTTTATGGCTGAGTCCGGAAATCCGGCGGTCTTGTGCCCGGTGAAATCCAGCCCACACCAGACTTCGAACCGCTCGGGATATTTCGAGTACTTCGCATGGATCTCATCGAACTCCTTGCCGACGGTCATGGTGAGGATCATCGTTTTCTCGACGTTGGCATCGTCCATGTTCTTGAGCCACGTGGTGATCTCGGCTTCCGTCTTAGGATAAGGGTGCGAGTGCATATCGATGATCGGGAACCTCGCCTTGTCGATGCGCGTGATCGGAATTTGGTAGATGGAGCGCGGGCGATAGTCTTTGAGAAGAATCGTGTTGGGGTTTGGCGAGGCGCTCGCAGAAACAGCTTTCTTCGGTTCGGCTGCGAGCGTGGAAGATGGAAGTGCAATCGCGAGTCCGGCGAGATTAGCGGATTTCAGAAATGAGCGGCGGTTCATGAGGGCTCCGTGTTGTGCCGATAAGCTTTGAGACGATGGCTGCTGTGGGGATCGCTTTCCCACTGCGGCAACATTGTAGACTTCTCTTCGCGTGTCGTTTCTCCGTTAAATCAGGACCGTCCACCTGGTGAAAAGACGGTCAACCACAAAGGGCACGAAGGCCGAGCCATAGGGGCGGCGCTGGCTGGCAGGGCATAGCAGGTTCAGATATGATTCGGTGAACTTCATGCGCTCCATCCTCTCCATTGTCATTCTTGTTTGTCTGGCGACGTCATTGGTTGGCGCCTCAGACAAGGCGGTTCTCGGTTCGTGGGAGGGTGAATCGAAGTGTACTGTTGCGGATTCGCCGTGCCACGATGAACACGTGTTGTATCAGATCGCAGAGGACAAGAAAGATCCCTTCCAACTGAATTTGGATGCCTACAAGGTCGTGGAGGGCACTCCGGATTTCATGGGCACGCTCGCCTGTCACTACGAATCGAAGACAGGGGCGCTGAGTTGCACGTCGAGCAATAAGGACAACGACGATTGGGAATTTCGTGTCATGGGCGATGCCATGACGGGCAGGCTCATGATCGACCACGGTAAAACGCTGTACCGGCGTATCGCCCTGCACAGGGTTCCGAAATAATCGGTGACTGTTTTGATTTCCATGCTGCGCGGTGTGAACCTCGGTCCGCATAACCGGATCAAGATGGACGAACTGCGTGCATTGTACGAATCGTTGAGGTTTGAAGATCCGCGGAGGTATGTGCAAAGCGGAAACATTATTTTTCGCACAAAAGAGAAAAACAGCCCTCTGCTGGCTAAGAAGATTCAAAGCGCGATCGAAAAGAAATTTGGATGCTGCCCCGAAGTGATTCTTCGGACCGCAGAGGAGATGCGAAGGGCGATCGCGGCAAATCCCTTCCCTGAACGGACCAAGGCGGAACCCGGCAAAGTGCTGGTCACCTTTCTGGCTGCGGAACCTCCCAGGGAAGCACGAGTCAATCTAGAGAAGTTCAAGGAATTGCCGGAGGAGCTGCATCTGGAGGGTCGCGAACTTTATATATACTTCCCGAACGGTGCGGGCCGGTCGAAACTCCCTTGGTCTGCGGTGGACAAGCTGCTGAAGGTGACGGGCACAGCGCGCAACTGGAACAGCGTACAAGCGATCCTCGCCATTGCCGAGGAGATGGAAGGTATATGACGCGCCGAGCGGAGCTATGGAGTTACTTCCTTTCAGGTCCCTCCCTCTCTAGATTTGATCTCAGGATGGAAAAGGAGGCTCATGCGACGAACAAGGATATGCGGGATCCTGATGTTCACCTGGTCGCTCATGGTAGTCCCCAGGATGAGAGCGCAGTCGGCCGAACTCTACAAGGAACATTGTGCGAACTGTCATGGGGCTGACGGCAGCGGGTCAACGACCGCAGGGAAGAAAATGGGGCTGAGCGATCTGCGCTCTTCGCAAATACAAAAGCTTTCGGATGAAGAGCTCTTCAAAACGATCGCATATGGAATCAACCACAAGCAGTATCCTCACACCTTCCTGAAACGCGGGCTCTCCGAAGAACAGATAAACCAGCTTGTGGTTTATGTTCGCAAGCTGCCAAAGAGCAAATAGGCCCGCTTCACAAATCGTCGCGTGGAGTCCGGCAGAACGGCGAGAAGGAGCAAAGCTGTGAACATCAAGACGGATGGGGTCTGGTGCGCGCTGTTGATGCTGATTGCGACCATGAGCGCGGCCCAAACGCAGGAGCGCCGGATTACCGCGCGAGAAATTGTTGCCGAGATACGGAAACAGGTCGGCGTGGAATGGAAGAAGGATACAGTCGATACCTTCAAAGCTGGGAATCCTGACGCGCCGGTTACCGGAGTCGCCGTAACCATGATGGCGACCATGGACGTGCTGCAGCGTGCGGCGGCCAAGGGAATGAATTTCGTCATCACCCACGAACCCACGTTTTATGCGCACCTGGATACTCCGGAGGGTATTCCCGAGAGTGACGCGGTATGGGCTGAGAAGAGAGCGTTTATTGAAAAGCACGGCATGGTGGTCTGGCGCTTTCATGATCATTGGCACATGCGCAAACCGGACGGAATCGAAGCCGGAAACGTGCACGCCCTGGGATGGGAAAAGTTCCAGCGTTCCGACAACCAGTATCTTTTTGTGATCCCGGAAATCAGGCTGAAGGACCTGGCGAACCAAGGCGCGTCAAAGCTGGGCTCATCTGTGCTGCGGGTGGTGGGCGATCCGGAGATGGAGGTCACGAAGGTCGGCTTCAGCCCAGGCGCAGCTGGCTCTCAGCGTGAACTTTATGCCCTCGAACAGGATGACGTGCAGGTGTTGATGGTGGGCGAAACCCGTGAATGGGAAACGGTCGAGTATGCAGCCGACGCGGTGAGTGAAGGCCGCAAAAAAGCTCTGATCGTCATTGGACATATTCCCAGCGAGCAGTCCGGGATGGACGAGTGTAAGCGCTGGCTGAAGACTTTCGTGAAAGATGTGCCGGTCGAATTTGTACCGGCTAAGCAACCGTTCTGGACGGCGAGCGGACAGAAGAACTAAGGTCGACCAGACCTTCGCTCAGCGTGCTCGACGATTCTGCAAAAATCCGAGTGATCTCTCCAACTTCTCGATCACGGTATAAACAATTGGACTCACGCCAAAAGCTCCCTATTTCTCAACATAGTCTGTTTCAAATTTGCCATTGCCGTTTAGCTGAATGATCACGTTGTCTTCCTTCGCGGCAACAAAATGGGGTATGCCGGCCGAGATGACGATGAAACTGCCCGCGGGATATCCTTTCAGATTAGTGGGGTTGAATGTTGTTCCCTCGCCCAGATACCAGGTTCCTTCGATGACGGTGACCAGTTCGTCCTGCGAGTGCGTATGAGCTCGGACATGATTGCCCGCGGGAATCTTGACACGATCGACCCATGCACCGCCCGTACTTGAGTCCCCAAGCAAGTGCGCTCGCTCGCGGCCGTCGGTATAGTACGACGGGGTGAACCATTGCACTTGCCGGGGGGGGAATCGCGATTATTTCTTTCTTGTTCGTGTCGGCCAGCGTCAACGTGACTGCCGCAACGATCACTAGTGCAGAAATTGGCTTTTTCATCACCTCTCCTCTCAGCCTGCATTTCGTCGTAGCACCAACGAGCATGGTTTTAAGAAGAGATCTTAACCGTGGCTGGCAACGGGATCATCGATGTTCCTGAACATATGTACCCCCCCGCTAAGTGACTCAACTGGCCATAACAGGCGTTACATGTTATTGACTCGAGCGGCTGGGTAAAAACTGACGGATGGCACGCGCACACGTTTCTGGAAAGAAGGCCGAAATTATTGGTCGGGACGGCGAGATTTGAACTCGCGACCCCTTGCACCCCAAGCAAGTGCGCTACCAGGCTGCGCTACGTCCCGACTTGGAAGGAATCCGCTGATGACTGCTACGGTCGCAACAAACGCGACGGCCTCAACAGAGGGGTTCTATCCCATTTTACACTACGCTTGGCCGATGGATGCGTTGCCCATCGTGAGCGAGGCTATTGATCGCAGCATGCCGGAGATTCCCGCTTCTGGGCAAAACCAGCCAGAAGTGTGGCACCTCATATTCGGGAAACCGCTGGTTTGACGGGAATCACTCGAGATCACGCCAGTTTGAGCCAACGCCAATTTCCACCAGCAGCGGGACTTCGAGATCATGCACCTTTTCCATGTACTCGCGGATGAGCGAGCGCATGATTTCGATCTCGGCTTCCGGAACTTCGAAGACGAGTTCGTCGTGCACCTGCAGGGTCATACGCGATTTCAGATCGCGTTCGCGGATGGCGTGATCGATCCGGATCATCGCGATCTTGATCAGATCGGCGGCGGTCCCTTGCAGCGGAGTGTTGACGGCGGTGCGCTCGGCGAATCCGCGTTGGAGGGAGTTCTTGCTGTTAATGTCGGGGATGGGCCGGACGCGGCCGAAGAGAGTCCGGACCTTCATCGTCTGGCGCGCCTCTTCCAGCGTGTTGTCGAGATAGCGCCGCACCCCGGCGTACTTCTCAAAATAATTGTCGATGAACTGCTTGGCTTCGCTCGTCGAGATTCGCAGGTTCTGCGACAACCCGAACGGCGACAGACCGTAGACGATCCCGAAATTCACGACCTTGGCTTGGCGCCGATGGTCCGGTGTGACCATGAGCGGCGGTACCCCGAATACTTGCGAGGCGGTGAGCGTATGGATGTCATCACCACGCCGGAAAGCATCAACCAGTAGCGAGTCCCCCGAGAAATGCGCGAGCAGACGGAGTTCGATCTGCGAGTAGTCGGCGGTGAGCAGGACGTGGCCCGGCTCGGCGATAAATGCGGCACGAATGCCCCGGCCGAGTTCGGTACGGATCGGGATATTCTGCAGGTTCGGATTGGCGGAGGAGAGACGGCCCGTAGCGGTTCCGGCTTGTCCGAACGTTGTATGCACGCGTCCGGTCGACGGTTTGATCAGGACAGGCAAGGCATCCACATACGTGGATTTCAGCTTTGTAAGCTGTCGGTAGTCGAGCACCATGCGGGCGATGGGATGATTCTCGGCGAGTTCTTCGAGAACGTCGACGGCAGTCGAGATCATGCGTCCCTTGCCGTATTTCACCGGCTTGGGCAGGTTCATGCGGTTGAAGAGGACATCGCCCAGCTGCTTTGGAGATCCGACGTTGAACTCCGTCCCGGCTGTTTCGTGAATCTCTTTCTCTTTGGCAGCGATTTCCCGTTCCAGTTGAGTTGACATCCGCGAGAGCTCGCCCGTGTCGATCTTTACTCCGGCCTGCTCCATGCGGGCGAGGACCGGAACAAGTGGAAGATCGATTTCCTCATAAACTCTTGAGAGCCCCTCGTGTTCGACTTCGCTGCGAAGCGCCTCGGTCAGCCTGCCGGTGATGTCTGCGGACTCGGTGAGTTGGCCGGCAAGCCTGAGATTAAAGCGGCGGAGCGCGACATCGGGCAGGCGGTGCGACGAATACGTGGGATCCAGCAGGTACGAATACAGCATGGGATCGTGGCGCACGCCTTCTAGTGTTATGCCGAGCGGAGTGAGCGTGTGAATGGCGGCCTTGTAGTCGTGGACGGATTTCAGGATCGTGGGGTCGGAGAGCACGGATCGGAGACGACTCGCCGTCTGTGAAGAGTCAAGGGTGATCCCCATCGCGGTGCCGGCCTGGGAGGAAATGGCAATCCTGTGCACGGCCGTTTGAGGAGCCGCTGGAAGCATTGTTCCAGCCATGAGAGAAAGTTGAGTTGGCTCCGGTTCCTCCTCCGTTTCTTCTTTGTCTTCCTTCTCCTGTGAAATCGAGGCATCGGCGCCTTCAACTGCCACGGCAAGCGCGGCGCCGGAAGGCGCCGCTTTTAGGACAATGTCGATGTCCGCCGGCGATTTGGCCTCGAGGTAGTGCGTTTCGCTGACTTCGACTACGGGCAACAACTCCTTCAGCAGCGAAGTAAACTCCAATTCGGTGAAGAGCGCGCGCAATGCTTCAACGTCTGGCTCGCCAACGCGCGTTGACTCCACATCGAGTTCTACCGGCACGTTGGTGTCGATGGTGGCCATGCTTTTGCTGAAAAGAATTGCCTCCCGATTGTTCAGCAACGATTCGCGGTAGGTCTTTCGTTCGACTTCGGCTGCGCGTTCGAGCGCCTGCTCGACCGTGCCGAAACGCTTGATGATCTCGACCGACCCCTTGTCGCCGATGCCGGGGGCTCCCGGGATGTTGTCGATCGAGTCACCCCGCAGCGCCATCACATCGATAACGCGCTCTGGCGGCACACCCAGAATCTCTTCGACCTTCGCCGCGTCACAGATCAGGTTGTCCTTCGGCGGATTCAGGATGTGAACCTTGTCGTTCACAAGCTGCATCATGTCCTTGTCGCTGGAGACGATGTACACGGGATGCGAGGCCTCGGCCGCCTTGCGCGCTAACGTGCCTATGACATCGTCCGCCTCAAAGCGCGTCACGCCAATCATCGGAATGCGATAGGCCTCGAGCGCCCGGCGGATATAGGGCACCTGTTGCGCCAGGTCCTCGGGCATGGCTTTGCGGTTCGCTTTGTATCCTTTGTACTCGACTTCGGTGAAGGTCTGCGTCTTGATGTCAAACTTGCGAACCGTGGTGACCGTCTCGGCCTGCTCATCGCGGAAGGTAGGCCCGGCCACGTCGAATACCGCGGCCAGAAACTGCGGAGAGAAATCGTCGCGCAATTTGCGCAGCATGTTAACGAATACGTAAATCGCAGCAGTGGGCAGGCCCGTCTTGGTTGACATGGGCCGCTGCCGCGCCATGGCGTGATAGGCGCGGAAAATGAATGACATGGTGTCAATCAGGTAGATACGGCCGTGCGGTCCAGCAGATTCGGTGGAGCCTTTCGAAGGACTGGAAGTCTTCGCAGCGGACGCTTTCTCCGGGCGAGGAGCCGTTTCCGGCGTGGAGTTCGATGATTTCTTCCGCGGGGCCAACCCGCTTAGTTTAACAGCCCGAACAGCACTAGAAATCGAGACGGAAGTCCGCTTCGACGACTTTTTTCTTATGCGTGCTGTTCACGAAGACCATGTGATAGTTGACGGGCTTGTTGAGAGTGGGCGGCAAGCTCGCGTTGACCTCCTCATCGTGAGTGGCGTCGGCAGAGAAGAGCGCCTCGCTGGGCTTTCCGCTGAGGAAGTTGGAGTACTCCTGCTCATTCACGAGTTGGAACTCGACATCCGCGTCGGTATCGCCCGTGGGTTTGTCGCTGGCGGGCACAAAGGAGCGGAATGTTCCATGCAATTTTGGAGTGGCCGCGTGCGGCGGAACCTGAAAGGGTAAATCCACGATCACCGAGACGTGGAATTTGTCGTGCAGAATTGGCATGCTGGTGCCGACCACTGAGCCACCGACACGATCCGAGGTGGTGGGCTTGTACTCGACAGCTTGCACCTTCTCCACAGCGACAGGGCCTTGCTTGCTCATGTAGGTCGCAAGAGGTCCGACCAACGTGGTTCCTTGACCTGCGTCCTGCGGGTCCGAATATGTGGTTTCCGCTTGCTTAATTTTCTCCACAATCGGAGCAGGATGAACCTCCACTGAATCGGCTGTGTGCCGCAAATGCATCCAGGTAAAGCAAACGAGGGTGATAAGAATAAGAGTGCTAACTAGTAAACCGAAAATTGCCCGCATAGCGCCCCCGAAACAGACGATGGTAGAAGGCGCCGGGTGGCGTGGCTAGTTATCGTTAGGTATGTCGTGGTTACTTCCGTTTGCCGTATTCGGTGGTGAAATGGAGCTTGATTTCGCCGCATGTCCCCTGTTCCGGAGAGTAAACGACACAAGTGTCGAACGGCCGCGAATAGATGTGCAAGCTTATCGCGCGCTGGTTGAACTCGCGGGGATTCACGACGCGGTGCACGGGATCGGCAGGATCCACAGCGCAGGGATGTTTGATGTTCATCTCAACCGTATTAAGAGGCTCTAACAGGCAACGACTGCTTTTCAAGTCCTGATGAACCAGGTGGAAGTTTTCTACCTGCAAGCGGCCGAGAGGAACGGCCATCCAGCAATTCTGGTCGCGATGGTTGTGGACGGAACTCGCTTGGCCGACTTCCCAGCAGATGGCCATCAATTCGTAGCGAGGCGTGCGGTCGATGAGGTTGCGGGTGTAATGCTGGCGGTCCCAATTGAGATAAGGAGCGAGCGAGTCGGAGTCGACGGGGTTCTTTTCAAGGAATTCGCGCAGAGGTTCGGTGGGAAGAAACGCTGATCCCGGAAATGCGCGGAGCTCTTGGACGAATTTTTGAATTGGAACGGTAGCGGTAATAATCATTGTCTCTTCGGCTGAAGTGTGGTCTGATGCTGGCTCGAACAGCTGAACATTCAGATTTGAAGTAATGGTACTCCGTTATTCCGGGCTCCACTGCGAAGCCGACTATCGAGTGTGGCCAGCGGCAGGCCTTCGCGCAACGCCAGTTCGAGATAACTCGCGTCATATTCAGTCAATTGTTCCTTGCGCGCCAGGAACAGAATCGTCCCGAGAGCATCCTGTATGCGTATGGGGTCGACAACAATCCGGAGCCTGACGATGCGCTGCAGAACGGCTGACACATCTGCGGTCGTTAAACGCTTACGGCGTTCGCTCATCAATAAAGCGTTCGCGACTTCGAACGGCCAAATCGCAGGCGCAATGGCCTCGCTCTCCCCTAGCAGGGAGTCGAGAACGGCCTCTGAAAGGGTGGTGCTTTCCTCACGAAAACACCATGCCACAGTCATCGAGGCATCGACCACGAAGCGCCTAGTAGCGCCGACCTTCATCGATCAGCTCCCGGATACTGAGTCCACCCAGGCTCAGCCGCTTGCGTATCTCACGCAATTCTTGTACGGCTTTGGCAACATCTTCCTTATCGTCTTCTTTCAATGGCACCAGCTTGGCCACGGGAATGCCGCGTCGTGTGATGCGGATCGTTTCTCCGCTCGAAACCCGGCGCAGGAGTTCGTTCAGACGTGTTTTGGCTTCAAAAGCCCCAACTGTCTTCATGCAACTAGTTTAATCAACTAGTTTGAAGATGTCCACCCTTGAGAGCTCAAGGTTCTCGACCGGCACCCAGAATTTCTTTGCTCTCAGTCTGAGCAACTGCGGGGTAGGCCGCCACACGACGCCGCCGTAGATCGCGAGGCAATTCCGATTTCAGCAGCCACAGACCTGCAAGGGCAGCAGCTATCCAGGTGATCGAAACCAGCGCAAGCTGAAGCAAATCGGCGACACGCCTTCCGTGTGCCACAGAGGAAAGTGGCTCCGCTTTGGCGACTTCAAAGCTGATGACTCCGGCAACAGTGGCAACCAACGCCGCTTTTCCTAACTCCTTCCAGCGTAGTTCCCGGAGTGTCACGAGTTGTCGATAATTCAACAGAGCGGCTAGCGCCAGTAGGTTAAGAGCGATTCCGATATCTGACGCCCAAGCTAAACCGACAACCCCGAAGGCATGGAACAAAAAGGAGTAAATCGGCAGTGACAACACCGTGATCATGGTGACTGCAATCATAGGAGTCAGTGTGTCGCCGGCTGCATAGAAAGCCCGGGCATAGAGTGCCTGCGCCGACCAGAGCACCAAAGAAGCGGAGAACCAGAAGAAGTAGACGGCCGTTGGCTGCGCATCAGAGGGCAGGAACCGGCCGCGCCTGTAAACGAGGTCGATCAGCGGCAGGGCAACCGCCATCATCCAGGTTGTAGCGAGCAGCGCGGCAGCCGAAACCCGATATACCGAATCGTTGACCGTGGCGGCAAATTCCTTCAGCTTCTTCTCATTGAACAGCCGCGCAAAAAATGGCAATGATGCCTGCCCGGTGGCTTGCCCCAGGACCGCGATCGGCACCGCAAAAAGACGCTTGGCATAGTTAAGCCTCGTGATGTCGCCAACTCCCTTAGCGGCATAATGCCGCAGAATCCAGTCGTCAGCCGTCACCAAGGAAACTCCCAGCATCAGCGGCACTGATAGTTTGACCCATTCACGAAATGCGGGATTCGAAGTATCGAAGGAGGGGCGGTAGCCAGTCCCAATTCTTGCCGCCCCAATCGCACTCGCCAGAAAAGGACCCGCAAAACTGCCAATCAGCGCCCCATATGCCAACGACGCAATTCCCAGATGCCGCCCACCGATTACACCGCCAAGAATTATGAACAGGTTGTAGATGAGCGGCCCAAATGCCGGAAAAAGAAACAGTCGATGCGAAAGCAGAACTGCCGAAACCACTCCCCCCACATAAAAAAAGATCTGCGCGGGAAGCAAAATCCGCGTCAGGTGAACCGTCAATGCGATTTTGTCAGGAGGGAAATCCTTGACGTACCAGCGGAGAAATTGTGGCGTGAAAATCTCGGCCACAATTGTGCCCACAATCATGACAGCGGTCATGACAGTGATAATGACCGAGAACGTCTTCTCAGCCTCCGCGTCGCGTTTTTCTGCCAGGAACCTGGTATAGATCGCGATGAACGTGATCGACGCCGAACCCCCGGCCACGATGTAGTTCAGGAAATCCGGAAGGGTAAATGCGGTGACGTATGCATCCGTCGAACCGGCTGCACCGTATGCCCACGCGATATAGGCATCCCGCACGTATCCGATCACGCGCGAGGCCATCACCGCCGTGATCAGCAGCAGAGTCGCCGAGAATGCGGTGTGCTGGTGCGAGGGGCGGAAGAAGCGCAGCAGTTTCGTCATCGGGACCCGAGTCGGAGTCTCAATCTTAACGGAATCGCAACTCGCCGGTGTTGACCGACCGGAATCGCCCCGGTTTAAGAACAACCGGATGTGGCGATCGAAAAGTGGTGCGGTAAACGTGTCGCGGCCCGCGGCCAAATAATCTGATCTCGCGGCGTTCGACGAAAGCACTCAGCCCAGCCTGATCCGGGATGTCCTGCAGATGCGATAATGCGACAGTGACCAACGCCGCTCTCAGCACACGTTCTGCCGTTTTGCGCCGTTCCTTTCGCAAGGAATTTCCCATCGCCGTTCGCGGGGAAGGCGTCCACGTGTGGGACTCCGCGGGGAACAAATACCTGGACCTATCGGGATCGGCTGCCGTGAACTTGATCGGACACGGCGTGCAGGAAATCTCCGCGGCCATGGCAGAACAAGCGGCCCAACTGGAGTTCGTACATACCAGCCAGTTCACAACTCCTGTGGCGGAAGAGTACGCAGAGGAACTGCTGCGTTTTGCGGGCAAGCATTTCGAAGGTGGCGCGGTTTATTTCACCTGTGGAGGTTCAGAATCGGTTGAAACCGCGCTGAAGCTTGCGCGGCAGTACCAGGTGGAAATTGGGCAGCCGCGCCGCTACCAGATCCTAAGCCGGACGCAGAGCTATCACGGTTCGACCCTGGGTGCCTTATCGGTCTCGGGAAACAAGCGCCGGCGGCAGATCTACGTTCCCATGGTCCGAGAGTTCCCGCACATTGGCATGCCGTACTGTTATCGTTGCGCCTTCGATTGCACGGACGGATGCCGCAACTGCGGACAGCAGTACGCGGCCGAACTCAAGATAGCCATCGACGCCTCCGACGGAACGGCTGCTGCATTCATCTTTGAGCCCGTGAGTGGTGCGACACTTGGTGCCGTCGTTCCTCCACCAGGGTACTTGCAGTCGATTTCAGAGATCTGCCGCGATGCTGGGGTGCTGCTCATCGCGGACGAGGTGATGACCGGGATGGGCCGCACGGGCCGTAACTTCGTGGTCGAACATTGGGACGTTAAGCCAGACATCCTGGTTACAGCGAAGGGTCTTTCGAGCGGATACGCTCCGCTGGGCGCCGTGATCGCCAGCAAGAAAGTGGTCGATGCGGTAGCGAGTGGATCGGGCGCATTTCTTCACGGATTTACCTACAATGGGCACCCTGTCTCGCTGGCTGCGGGACGGGCGGTTCTCGGTTATCTGTGCAAGCACAACTTGGTAGAAGCCGCCGATTCCAGTCGTCGCGGGACGCCTGCTGCCATTTTCAAAGAAGGCCTCGAGACTCTTCGGGAGGAGAAGGCGGTCGGAGACGTGCGCGGCATCGGCCTGCTCTGGGCGATCGAATTCGTCGCCGAAAAATCAACGAAGCGGCCCTTCCCGCCGGCCGATGGTTTCTCCGCCCGGGTCGGTGCGGCCGCTCTGAAGCGGGGCCTGCTCGTTTACCCAATGCAGGGGAGCGTCGACGGGACCGCAGGCGATCATATCCTTCTGGCGCCGCCAGCTGTGATTAGCGAAGAGCAGGTCTCCTGGTCAGTGGAACAGTTGCGTAACGCCATCCAGGAAGCCTAACGGTAGCCGACATCTCGTTCTGCGCTCATTCGATCCTCACTCGGGAATTTCATCCCCTTGAGATGGAGTCCTTCCACTCGCATTTTCAACAACTTGCGATTTGAGCATGGATTGATCGTCGATGCATTGTCGTGCGTCCGGCATAGGGAGAAATTCGCCAGTAGCGAAGGGTTCCTTGGAGGCACCTATGGCCACTTCTGGATCGCGCACGATGACGGAATTCTGCGAGCAGGTAAATCCGCGATTATTGCTGGAGATTCGGCGCAAGCGACCGACTTATGACATGAGCCGCGTGCAGGAAAGCTGGACGGCCACCGCCGAAAAGCGCGTGTTGTTATGGTTGGCTGTCCATATGCCCTCATGGATCGGTCCTGACCATCTCACCGTGCTGGGTTTGGCGGCGCAGACCGGCGCTGGAGTGTGCTACGCACTGGCTGCCCGACAGCGCTATGCGCTGCTCGGGGTTATCGTATGCCTGGCTCTCAACTGGTTTGGAGACTCGCTGGATGGAACTCTGGCTCGGTTCCGTCATTGCCAACGCCCGAGATACGGATTCTACGTCGACCATATGGTGGACAGTTTCGGGGCCCTCGCGCTGATGGGCGGTCTCGCACTGTCGGGATACATGCATCCCGGGATCGCGATCGGGTTGCTGCTGGCCTTTCTGATGCTCTCAATCCAGTCCTATCTGGCGACGCATGCGCTGGGGGAGTTTCGCCTGTCGTTCTGGCGTTTCGGTCCTACGGAATTGCGCATTCTGCTGGCGACCGGAAATCTGGCTCTGTTCTGGAAACCCATTGTGCCTTTCCTGGGCGGAAAGTATCGCCTGTTCGATGTCGGAGGTGCTATTGGCATGACGGGCATGGGCCTGATGCTGATGTTCTTTACCGCGCAGAACACGATGCGCCTCTATCGCGAAGAAAGGATTTCGCGATGAGCAACGTTCTGAGCGTACCCCCATCTCCGTCGTCATCCCGAAACGGCGCGCCTTATCCAGCGCGGCGAGAGCCTGCCCTGAGCGAATCCCGACCGTTGGCGAGGGAGAGTCGAATAGGGATCTCGCGATGGGCCCGGGCGAAGCTGGTGCGATGGCTCAAGTTCAATTTTGTGGGCGGAATCGGCATCGGCGTGCAGTTCAGTGCATTGTTCCTGCTGAAGAGCGTGCTGAACTTCGACTATATGTTTGCGACGACGCTCGCGGTAGAAGCTGCAGTCGCGCACAACTTCGTCTGGCATGAGCAATTCACGTGGGCAGACCGGGTGCCGCTATCCTGGCGTCGATCGCTTGCACGATTTGGCCGCTTCAATCTCACCACGGGGGCGGTTTCAATTGTCGGCAATCTCGCGCTCATGCGAGTGATGGTCGGCGAAGGGCACCTGAATTATCTCGTGGCCAACGCCATTGCGATTGCTCTGTGTTCCATCGCGAATTTTCTGGTGAGCGATGAGTGGGTGTTCGAAGGATGAGGCTTTCGATGATAAGCGCAATCGCGATGTTCCAACACTGATCGACGCCCGCGGTGCCAATATCGTCCAAGCAGTTACCAACGATACCTGGCTACACTTTCCTCCTCGGTGTCCAGTTCAAGTATGAGACTGCTCAGATTCGTGAAGCGGGGCGCGCTCTTCGTTGCCATGAGCACAATTGTCTTCGTGGGCGTTTCGGTTTATCTCCGGATTGAGCAATACAAGTTTCGCAGACAAGCGGAACGTCTGCTTTCAGACCTGCGAGAGTTGGAACTGAACAAGGCGAGTGCAGCGCAGGTGAAGGTCGTCCTTACGAGGTGGGGTTTTAAGGAATGGGGGGAAGAGCCGGATCAGCCAGGGCACCCTTGCACCGAGGAAAATTGCTTGTACCGTTTCGAACTCGTGCCGCCCCTCCGCCTAGGTCATCTCGCAGATCCTTTCCTTTCGGCACTTGAGGCTCGACCTCTCGAGTGGCTCGGATTGCGTCTGACTGTCGTTCACGCGTGGGTTCAGATGCGAGGAAAGACAGTCACCTCTGGTTCATTTTCTGTTTGGACGATGGGTCGAGGGTGCGACGGAAGGGGCCGACTCGAATGCACACTAATGGGCTATGCGGACACTGGACAGCGACGGAGCGGGTGGAGTTCACACCAGCAACCAGATGTCAAGCTAAAGCAGTCCATGTTGCATCCCAACTACGTCGTCGGGGCCTTTCCGGAGTGGGAGAATGCGGACACTGGGGGATCCCCTGCCGTGATCATCTGGGCGGAATTATCCCCGGATGCGAATCCCGCAGAGGTCTCCCGCCTCATGCAGTTTGATCTAAGCTGTCTGACGAGACTCCTTTCCTGCAGAGAGCGTGATCTGATGCCTGCTGTTTGGGCACAATCGGTTGAGGACGCCCGTCAGTCGCCGAAAGTCATGACATGCACGCCGGAGGTCTCGAAGCGCGCAGCGCGACTCGCGGATGCAATCGCAGTCGTCCGCCCAAGAACAGTTGAACTAAGCCCTCCGTCCTCCAACCGTATGTCGCCGCGACTTCGGGACCTCGAAATCATCAACGTGATCAAGAAGCCGGAGAAGCACGCCCCGCAACTCACAACCGTTTATGTCAATAAACCGGAAATGATGACCATTGCGGATAGCGCGTCTCCGCTCCGAGCAGGGCAGGAATATCTGTTCCTTCTGCAGGTTCACAACACTCCTGAGGTAGGCTGGATCGCACTCTACCCGTGTGGCGCTCTGAGCTTGAACGACGCCAGTCTGGCGATGGTGCGGGAAGCGGCCCCTAACGGAGCAGACTGAAGGTTCGACTGTCGTAATCGGATGGCGATTTCACTCATGAACTCCCATCACTGCTCCAATCCACCTGGCTGCAATCGAGCCCACCTACTTGATCCCTAACTTCGCCAGATTCGCGACCGGCCTGGCGAGTACGGCTTTGTCCTCGCGGATAACGATCGGCCTTTGCAGCAGCTCGGGATGCGCAGCCATCACCTGCAAGAGTTGCTCGTTGTCCAGGTTCTTTCCCGCCACGAGTTCCCGATAGGCTGGCTCTTTGGTGCGGAGTACATCGTGCGGCGTCAGCCCGGCGCGTTCGAGCAGCTTCTTCAATTCGTCCGCCGACAATGGATGCTCGATGTAGTCGACGCTCTCGTAGTCCACGCCTCGTTCAGTCAAGACCCGCTTGACTTCGCGGCATGTGCTTCAGGTCGGCTTCTCGTAAAGAGTGACTGGGGCTTTTTTCTTCATGGGTTTGGTTCACATTACGAGATCTTCACCACAACTTTCCCATAATTCTTGCCCTCTTCCAGCAGCTTGTAGGCCTCGGCAGCTCGGTCAAACGGCAGTACATGGCCGATCTGAGGTGTTAGCTTCCCCTGCGAGATCCACTCGGAAAGCTGCTTCCACGCGGGTTCCATGATCTCGGGCTTTTGAGACAAATACGTGAGCCAGAGACCCTGCACACTGGCCGACTTTGCGTACATCGCGCGCAAATCGATCTGCGGAGATTTTCCCGTCGCGGTGCCGTATTGGATGACGCGTCCGAAATCGCGCAAGCAACGCAGGCTTCTGGCAGTGTGCTCCCCGCCGAGCATCTCGAAAACGGCGTCTACGCCTTCCCCTCGTGTCAGGTTCTTGACGACCTCCTCATATTCGTTGCGCTTGTAGTTGATGGCATGTTGCAGTCCCAGTTCTTTAGCCTTTGCCAGCTTGTCATCCGACGAGGAGGTGCCGTACATCTCGGCTCCAAGCAGGCGCCCGATTTGGACCGCCGCCGTGCCGACACCTCCGGCCACCGCGTGGATCAGGACGCGGGAAGTACGCTTCGCACCATCCACAGGATTGACGACGTATGGAGGCGGATTGGCCGGGGTCATTCCAGCCTGCCAATACCCGAGATAGGCAGTGAAGTAATTCACAGGGAAAGCCGCTGCCTGTTCAAAGGTCCAGCGCTCGGGAATGGGCCAGAGGAGGTTCGGATAGGCAGCCGTTTTCTCGGCAAATGCACCCCACTGGGTATATCCCATAACGCGACGGCCGGTGGCTTCCTCAACGCCTGCAAATTCCCGACCGGCCACCAAGGGCGGCGGTGGGGTTCCGGGGTAGCCGCCTTTCGCTGTCATGAAGTCGGCGAAATTCAAGCCCCCAGCCTTGACACGAACAATGGTTTGACCCGGCTTGGGAGCAGGCTCCGGCGCGTCCTGGATCGCGAGCGCACCGAGACCGGCGAAGCTAGTGATTACAAGAGCTTTCATAAGCAAAGTTTAGCAGGAGCGTTCCGGATCTTGTGGCTAGCGAACGAGGGTGACGGGCTGATCCTCGAATCGGGCGAGTACCTATGGCACGATTAGGCGTTCCCCAATGCGTAAGCCAGAGGTATATACTTCAGGCGTTAGCTGTACTGTTCTTCCGGTCTGCCCCAGATAGGATCGGAACGGGTGCGTTTTCATCCCCTAATTTCACGCGCCCGGATGGAAAGGCCAACCCGCCGGGGGGCGACGAGGGATGGCTCGGGTGCATGGTCCGGTAGCACAAGGAAAGTGCATCCGCGGGGAGGTATACCGTGGATATCATCTTAGTACGTCTTCTTTTTGTAGTGGTTGTTGCTGTTACCTGCTTTGCCATTGGACCTTTCGGACTTTCCCCAATCAAAGATGCTGGCGTCGGAGCAGCAATCGGCGCAGCCATAGTCCTGTTCGAATGGAAGCTCCGCACGGTCAGCCTGAAGCGCCTAATCGGAGCCGCGATCGGCAGCATTCTGGGAATCTGCGGCGCTTACCTGTTCGCCCTGGTGATCCGCAGCAGCGTACCTCAGGGGCACACGCAGAGCTTTCTCCAGATCCTGGTCATGCTGTTGATGGCATATGTTGGCCTGATTGTCGGAGCCAACAAAGGAGATCTCCTGAACCTGTCTGCTCTCGGGGGGATCTTTGGCGGTGAGAAGCAAGGCAAGAAGAGCTACAAGATTCTGGATACGAGCGTCATCATCGACGGCCGAATTGCCGACATTGCCGAGACCGGGTTCCTGGACGGCGTCATCGTCACGCCGCAATTCGTGCTGCGCGAGCTGCAGCTTGTTGCCGATTCCGCCGATTCCTTGAAGCGCAATCGTGGCCGAAGAGGCCTCGACATTCTGCAGCGGCTGCAGAAGGTTGCCAACCTGCAGATTCAAATCGTGGAGGATGACTTTCCGGCGATCCGCGAAGTCGACCTCAAACTGATCGAGCTGGCCAAGATGTATGAAGGCAAAATCATCACCAACGACTTCAATCTGAACAAAGTCGCGCAACTTCAGGGAGTTGAGGTTCTGAACATCAACGAACTGGCGAATTCGCTGAAGCCAATCGTGCTACCCGGTGAGACTATGCGTGTCTTCATTCTCAAAGAAGGGAAGGAATACAACCAGGGCGTCGCTTATCTGGATGATGGGACGATGGTCGTGGTCGACAACGCGCGCAAGATGATCGGGAAAACGATTGACGTTTCCGTGACGTCGGTGCTGCAAACGACCGCGGGCAAGATGATCTTTGGCAAGTGGGATGAACGCGCCGCCTATTCCCGGCAGGTGGTTCCTGTTCCGACAAGTCCGACTGCGGTTCCAGTCGTACCGACGTCTGGCACTGCGGTCACTAGTCCAACCGCTGTCGATACAAAAACCGGGCCCGCTTAAAATCGAGTTGCTGAAAGAGTCTGCTTGGTTTTAAGGTGTGTGCCTTTTTTGCGCCGTGCTGATGGTTTGAATAAGCCGCTATCGCGCCCGTATACTTACAGCCCGCCATGAAGGTGTTCGTCATCATTCCTGCCGCCGGTCTTGGGACACGCATGGCACCCGTCTCGAGCGCGAAGGATCCAAAACCGCATCCTTCCAAGCAATTCACGGAACTCGCGGGAACGCCGATCCTGGTCCACACGCTGCGCAGATTTGCGTCGGTGAAGGAGGTTGGCGAGATCTGGATTGCCTTGCGCGAAAATGAAATCGAAGGATTCCGCGAGCGGCTGCGGCAGGAGTTTTCTGATCTCTCGATCAGAAAAATCGAGCTGGTCGCAGGGGGCGAGCATCGGCAGCAATCGGTTGAGCATGCGTTGAATGCGATTACAGCAGGACCCGATGACATCGTGCTTGTACATGATGCGGTACGTCCACTGGTTACAAGCGAGATCATCCATGAAGTGATTGAAGCCGCGAGGAAGTATGGCGCTGCCATCGCCGGGCTCCCCGCGGTCGATACGGTGAAACAGGTCGAGCGCACGGCGGAAGGCGCGATCATCAAAGCCACGATTCCCCGCGCCAGTGTGGTTCTGGCACAAACTCCGCAGGGATTCCGCTACCAGGTAATCAAGAAGATCTTCGACGAGGCCACCGCCGATGGATTCATGGGAACCGATGAAGCATCACTTGCCGAGCGAGCTGGCTGCGAAGTCGCAGTCGTGATGGGCTCGCCAAGGAATATCAAGATTACAAATCCCGGAGACATGGAACTAGCGGCGTTCTATCTGAACCATTGAGGCCCACACCGAGGCCCACACCGACTACGGCATGCCAACAACATACAACCAGCAACCAACGACCCGAATTGGCTACGGGTTCGACTCGCATGAGTTCCGGCCGGGCATACCGCTCAAGATTGGCGGTATTGCCCTTGAGCACGACAAGGGCCTCGGCGGCCACTCTGATGGAGATGTTCTGCTGCATGCGATCACGGATGCACTGCTAGGCGCCATCGCTGCGCCCGATATTGGAGCGCTCTTTCCTCCTTCGGATCCGAAGTGGAAGGGTGTCGACTCGGTCGTCTTTCTGCAAGAAGCACTGAAGAGAGTACGCGACGCCGGATATGTGGTCGGCAATGTTGATGCCAGCCTCATCTTGGCTGCTCCGAAGATCGGTCCGCACGCCGAGGCGATTCGCACGCGGGTAGCGGAGTTACTGGGCATTCCTTCGGACTGCGTTGGCCTCAAGGCCAAGACTCCGGAAGGACTGGGCACCGAAAATACTGCGATTGGGCATGCGGTTGTGCTGTTAGAGCGTGTGCGACGTCGAGGGAAGTAACCGTTTGCAATGAACTCAGCGACTTGCGTCGACGAGAGCCCGGAAAATGAGTTTCGAAGAGTCATCGTCATCAACAGATCGTTCGGGATGCCACTGCACCGCCAGGACTAGATGATCGGAATCGGTCCCCTCGAGCGCCTCAATGACCCCATCCTCCGGACACAGAGCTACAATGCGCAGACCTTCTCCGATCGTGTCGGCTGACTGATGATGCGAAGAGTTCACCGGAACAATCAGCCGCTCGCCCGCAGGGGCTAATGCCCGATCTTTCTCTCGGTGCTCGTTCCCCGCAATAATGCCGGCGAGCTTCGAATCTGTCTTGACTACAACGGTGTGTGCGACCTGCACTTTTCTACCTGCTTCGTGATTAACTTTCGTGCGAATTTCTTGCGGCAGACAATCTGGGATGTGCTGAATCAACGAGCCACCGTGAAAAACGTTCAGGCTCTGCAGTCCATAACAGATACCGAGCACGGGCTTACCTTGCGCATAAGCATGTTCCAGCAGGGAATAGTCCATTTCTTCACGGCGTAGGTCGGCGGCGGCAGTGTGCGCTGACTTTTTCTGTTGGAATCTCTTCGGGTCGACATCCGCTTTGCTGCCGGGCAGAAGCACGGCATGGCAGGTTTTCATCAAAGACCGCAACTCCGCTGCTCTGAGGTCGAGCGGAATGCGAACCGGTTCTCCGCCGGCAAGCGACACGCCACGTTCGTATTGCGGAATAGCACGCTCGCTATATTCGCGATCAGTCGAATGCGGCAGAGGGAGGGCAATGCGAGGAGGCATTCGCTAGCCCATTTTCTCGATCGCTGAGAGCGCTTTGATCTGTCGATAGTGGCGGATTTCCATGAGCAGGGAAAGCACCAGTATGATCGCGCCGGCTACACAGGCCAACGGGAGAGCGATCATGCGGTAGGCGATTCGCATGTCGGGATGGATTCCGCGCAGGGCAGACATGATCATCGTACCGAAGATGCCAACCAGCAAGCTCACGGCGAAAGAGATTGCCGTGCCAATGAAGGTTGCGAGAAGGACGCGCAGCGGGATGGCGTACCAGCGGGGCGAACGAGGTGCTTGCGACATGGCCACCTGCCCCTCCTTAAGCCCGGCGTTTGTAGAGGATTGCAAATTCGAATCCGTTGTTCGGAGGGAATAGTTCGGCAACTTTGCGCAGCCGTTCAGCTAAAGCCGAAGGAGCGAGCAGAGGATAATCGCGCTCACGCAGATCGTAGTAATCGACGTCGAGATAAAGCGAGAGCAGGTAAATCGAAATCGTGTCGGAAAAAGTGGAATCCAGGTATTCGTTTTTGTAGCGCTCGGCGTCCGGCCCATTGGCAGTAGACAGCTTGCGGGTTTCCCAGGCATCCAGCGACGTCTCGCCGCGGACTCCGGCTTCGACTTGGCTCCAGGCAAGATCGGCGAACTCGCGCGATACTCCGGCGCGCTCGACCAGCGCATGACCAACGTTGATGTAGAACTCGAAGGCCACCGAGAACTTGTCGTCCATCAGCCGAGTCGAGATAAACACGCACTGCGAATCGCCAAGGTTCAGATTGCGATGACAGACCGCGTTGTCGCTGAGCGCGACGTCATAACGGTCGGCAATGAGCGTTTCGTCGCCCTGGCTTACCGTGAGTGGAACGAAGTAATAGGCCTTGCGGTCAAGGGCCGTCGCAATGCGCATGGGAACTGCGGCAACCATGCGTTCCAGGTCGAAAGAGTTAACGGCGATCTCACCAGCACTTGCATAACAGACGCCATTGGGAGCCTGCGAAACCGGGGTCTGCCGGACGACATCGGCGGGGTTGCGGGTGATTGCTGGAGCGGCCTGAGACATCCAACTCATTCTACACACAAGCAGGCTTAGGCCACCGGGCTGAGCCTTCCATTCAGGCTCAGTTCTACTCTGATCTCGCCGCGCTAAGAGAATTCCTGCCGTTCGGACGGCCCGCGGGGACAGGATCGCGCGATCGGCTTCGCCCGTGCGAGACAGCCGAACGGCTGTCCCTATAGGGGCTCGACCCTTGGGCTCTGTTCACTTGCTGGAGAGCACAAACTCGACGTTCGCCACGCCGTTTCCTGTCACCGTCACCGATTTCTCCCATGTCTTCGGCTGGTCGAAAACCGGCCGCTGGACGCTGTGCTCCGTCAGTACGTCGTAGGCCTGTTCCTTCCCGGTCAACTTCCAACCTTCGTGCCAGGCAACGATCTGGTACGTGCCGGGCGGGACGTTGGTGAATTGGAAGCGTCCGCTCTCGTCGGTCACGGCGTAGTACGGGTGCGGCACGACAAACATCTCCGCGTTCATCCAGACGTGGCCGCCGTTGCACCGCAGATTGACCAGGCCGGGACTCTGCACGGTACGCGAAGTCACGCGACCGGGAAAAGGAAATGGAAGATTAAAAGTCGCGGCGCCATCCATGTGAATCGTGTGGAGGGTGGCATCGGAACTCATCATGTCGAGGGTACCGCCCTGGGGTACAAGGAGAACATGCGGGACGTACCGGCATTTCTTCTGGTCCAGGTGGCGGCGTTGCTCCGGGAGGTCCATCGCTTTCCCGGCAGAAATGTTCTTCAGATAAACTACGGTGTTAGCCACCCCACCCTGTGGGCCAACGATCAGACGTTCCAGGTCGGTGGTCTTTTGGGAGTCGGGATCGCAGATCTGCGTGTCTTTCGTGATCGGGAATTCCGCCGCACGCGGAACTGGTCCGGACCACTTGACAGTGCCGGAGATGGTCCCTCCGTCGTTAACGGTGATAACTTTGTATTCCTGAGCCGTTGCCGCCGCAACGGCAAACATTAAACAAAACAGCCCTGCGCATGCGATAGTCCGGGGCATATTCTCCCCCTTGTTGCTCGAATTCGGCTCCGAGGCCGACCCCTCGAGCTGAGATTTGGCCGTGCTCCCGCTCACATTGTCTTGCTTCCCAACCTGCGGGACTCAAGCTGCAACAGGGGCCCAACAACGTGGTGCAGCCTATGTGATTGCAGGACCTACTGTTTTCAACGGGGAGGCCGTCTTGCCCGTCCAACGGGTGATGGCGGTTTGTGATTGAAATCACATCAAGGTTGCGCCTTGTACAAAAATCAGTCGAGATTACCAAGGTGGTGGTACGGGAGGGGCGCCCTGGCTCGTTCGGTCGGAGTACGGAGCGCTTTGGCCTGGAACAGGCATTTCCGGCGCGAAGCCCTTACAATCATTCGTCCATGACTGTAAGCGTACGATCGTTCGCGAAAATTAATCTGGGCCTGCGCATCGGCCCGCCTCGGAGAGACGGCTTTCACGATCTCCTGACTGTGTACCAGACGATCGCGCTGCATGATGTAATTCGCGTCGGTGTGGGTCGCGGCAGCGGAATTGAGATTCGGTGTGCCGATCCCCGCGTGCCGCAGGATGAATCGAACACGTGTTTTCGGATAGTGGATCGTGCGATGGCGGCGCTGGGCGCAAAGGGGCGCATTGTCATCGAGATCGATAAGCGTTTGCCAGTGCAGGGAGGACTTGGCGGAGCTTCGGCTAACGCAGTGGCGACCTTGCTGGGTTTGGAGCAAGCGCTACGGAAAAAGCTTACCCAATCGGAGAGGCTGCAGATCGCCGCCGAGATTGGATCGGACCTGCCGCTATTTCTGGTGGGGGGTACGGTCCTGGGCTTGGGAAGAGGGGAACTGGTTTTCCCGCTGCCGGACTTTCCGGCGACGCCATGTGTGGTGGTAACTCCCGCGATTGGAGTCTCGACTCCGAAGGCTTTTGCAGAATGGGATCATAGGATGAAAGCCTCCGGCCCAAAATTGACGCGACCGGGTGCGTCCGATAGAATGGATGAGCTTAGTTGCAGCTTATCGGCGTGGCTGAGCGAGATGTACTCCAGTGCTCCTTCGGATTTGAAAAGGGGCCGGGCCGGGAACCCGCTTTTCCGGCTTGACCGGGCTGGGATCGAGAACGACTTCGAGCAAGTCGTCTTTCTGGAGTATCCCAAGCTAGGCGAAGCTAAGGGCGCATTGTTACGCGCAGGCGCGAAGTATGCGTCACTGTCGGGTTCCGGATCGACGCTGTATGGGGTGTTCGGTTCCCGTGAGGCAGCCCGTCTGGCTGCAAACAGGCTGCGAAGGGCCGACTGGTCGGCAGAGGAGACAACCACGCTAACGCGGGCGGTTTACTGGCGGCGATTGCACGGGACTTAAGGTCTGTGGTCTGGGTGCTCGCCCTTCGGGTCTCGCAGGACGGACGAAGGCGTCTGTCCCTACACGATCCGGCGGGTTTGGCGGCGCGAATTTTTGATTGTTGAAATCGGGTTGTTGAATGAGAATAGAGTCCCCCGTTTGGGGGTTCAATCGGCAATCACATTCATCAATCAACAATGGGTTACTGGGCCGTCGACTAATGGTAGGTCAAGTGCCTTTGGAGCACTTTGTCTAGGTTCGAATCCTAGCGGCCCAGCCAAGAACGCAGTTCTCAGTTGCCAGTCCTGAACTCTCAGTGGAACTGGCCACGAGCGCAAATACTGAGAACTGGGAACTGAGAACTCAAATGGCCACTTTAGTCACGCCGACCGGGAAAGCTGAGAAAGTTGAGAAGAAGAGTCCGCCAGTGCCCGATGATAAGACGGAACGGAAACCGCGGCAGCGGACGGATGAGAAGTTCAAGATTTTCAGCGGCACCGCGAATGAGGCTTTGGCCGACGAGGTCTGCCACTTTCTGGGGATGCAGCGCGGCCAGGCGCAGGTGACGCGGTTTGCCGACGGCGAGTGCTACGTTCAGATCCAGGAGAACGTGCGCGGGGCTGACGTTTTCGTGATGCAGCCCACGTGCCGGGCGACAGACCCGCATACCGGCAGGGCGGCAAGTGTCGATGAGCACCTGATCGAATTGATGCTGATGATCGATGCGCTGAAGCGCGCATCGGCGCGACGGATCACGGCGGTGATTCCGTACTTTGGCTATGCGAGGCAGGACCGCAAAGATAAGCCGCGGAGCCCGATCTCGTCGAAGCTGGTCGCCGATCTGCTGACCACGGCAGGGGCCCACCGGGCGCTGATTGTGGATTTACATACGCCGCAGTTGCAGGGATTTTTCAACATCCCGGTGGATCATCTGTTCGCCTCGCCGGTGCTGGTGGATCATTTCCGCAAACTGGCGTTGCCGAACCTTACGGTGGTTTCACCGGATGCGGGCGGCGTGGAGCGTGCGCGGTTCTTTGCCAAGAAGGTGGACGCAGCGCTGGCGATCGTCGACAAGCGGCGCGTCGAAATGAACGTGGCCGAGATTATGAACGTGATCGGCGACGTTCACGGACGGACTTGCTTGATCATCGACGATCTGATCGACACAGCCGGAACGCTGGTAAAGACGGCGGCAGCGCTGATGGAAAACGGCGCGACTTGCGTGTACGCGTGCGCGTCGCATGCGGTGCTGTCGGGACCGGCGGTGACGAACATCCAGAATTCGGTGATCAAAGAAGTTGTGGTGACGAATACGATCCCGCTGAATGTTGAAGCCGAAGCGGCGAGAACCGAAAAGGGCGGAAAGATTCACGTTCTTTCGATCGCGGGACTGATTGGCCGTGCAATTCAGGCTAATCACGAAGAGACTTCAGTAAGTAAGTTGTTCACGTAATGCTGGCTGGCACTGCTCCGCGTTCTCAGCGGCGGTCCTGGCGAACTCTGCGGTAAAAGCATCACCGCGGAGGGCGCAGAGAGGGCGTAGAGATCGCTGAGATTACAAGAGGCAATTAAGGAACATTTTTATGGCGACTGCATTGGAAACGAACGCATTGGAAGCACAGCCCAGGAAACCGGGCACGAAGAACGAAGCCCGGCGCGTACGGCGCGAAGGCAAGATCCCGGCCGTAGTATACGGAGCGGGCAAGGATTCGCTGCCGATCAGCGTCGATCCGCGGGTAGTGACGCGGATTCTGAACTCGGAGACCGGCCACAACACGATTTTCGACCTCACGCTCGATGGCGAGAAGACCAAGGCTATGATCGTCGACTGGCAATACGAGCCGATCAAGGGCCGGCTGCTGCACATCGACCTCAAGCGCATCGCATTGGACAAAGTGCTGAGGGTTAGCGTGCCCATCGAACTGACGGGTGAGGCGGAAGGCGTCAAGACGCAGGGTGGCATCCTCGAGCAGATGTTGCGCGAAGTCGAGATTGAGTGCTTGCCGGCAGACATCCCCAGCCACATCGATGTGGATGTGAGCCACCTGACGTTCGGCAAAGTGCTGCGGGTTTCGGATCTGCCCCATTCGGTGAAGATCAAATTCCTGACTGACGAGAATCAGCCCGTGGCGCACGTAACTTCGGTGAAGGAAGAAGTGACGGTCACGCCTGAGGCGGCGGCAGCGGAAGCGGCGGCTGCTCCGGCCGAGCCCGAGGTCATCAAGAAGGGCAAGCAGGAGACTGAGGAAGAAGGCGGCGAGGCTGCTCCGGAAAAGGCTGAGAAGAAGGAGAAGAAGTGACGGCGTTTGGCGGGCATCTGAGCCCGCCGCTGTCATCCTGAGCAAGGCGAAGGATCTCCTGCGTGAAACTGATCGTTGGTCTCGGCAATCCCGGAATCGAATATCAGTTCACGCCGCATAACTTAGGATTCCTGGCGATTGATCGGATTGCGGGGAACCTGGGAGTGGAAGTGAGGAACCGACAGTGCCGGGCCTTGACGGCGCGGACGGTGATCGCCGATCACATGGTGCTGCTGGCCAAGCCCGAGACATTCATGAATCTGAGCGGGCTGGCGGTCCGAGAGTTGTTGCGCGAGTACGAGGCAAGTCCGGAATCAGACCTGGTCGTCATCCAGGACGAGCTGGATTTCCCGCTGGGCACGCTGCGGATTCATACCCGCCGTAGTTCAGCCGGGCACAACGGCATCGAGTCGATCATCGGTGCTCTGGGTACGCAGGATTTTCTCAGGATCCGGATTGGCGTCGCCCCGGATCGGAAAGTCGAAGACGGCGCAGCGTACTTGCTGGCTCCGATGAAGAAGAAAGAACTGGAAGTTGTCGACGGGATGCTCGACACCGCAGCGGAAGCTGTGAAGGCGATTTTGAAAGACGGTCCGGCCGCAGCGATGAACAGATTCAATCGCAAGGAGACGGACGAGAAAGATTAGCCACGGTTCCACACGGAACGCACGGATGAAGAGGAGTTCATTGCCTGTCCGTGAAGATCCGGGAAATCCGCGGCCGAGTTTGGAGAACAGAATGAATCGTACCTATGAGCTGATGTTCATCGTCCGGCCCGATATGACGGACGAGGATTTGGACAAACTGATTTCGACGCTGCAGTCGGCCGTGCCGGCATCGCTTGGCACCGTCAAGAGCGTTGAGAAAATGGGTAAGCGGCGGCTGGCCTACACTGTGCGGCGCTTCAATGACGGCATTTATGTGTTGATGATCGTCGAGGGTGGCGGAGCGGCGATTCACGAACTGGAGCGCCGTTTGCGTGTGACTGAGCCGGTCATCAAGTTCTTGACTGTCCGCATTGACGAAGAACAGAAGCGCCTGGAGAAGATCAAGAAACTCCGTGACGCGAAAAAGAAGGCCAGCGCACAACCGGCTGCGAGCGCAGAAGAAGGCGCGGCGGTTCCGGCGGCGGAGACTCCAGCGAGCGCATAACAGCGAATGGTCATTGGCCAGTGCTCAGTGACCATTTGCGGAGAACATTTTTGCTGGCCCCTGACAACTGATCACTGGCCACTGAGTTCAAGGAGAGTTATGGCAGACGAGACGAAAGCACCAGAGCAAGCGGCCTCGAGTGAAAGGCCGCGAAGTGAAGGCGGAAGACCGGGCGGAGATCGTCCACGATTTGGCGGTCCCGGACGTGGTCCGGGGGGTGGGCCCGGGCGCGAAGGCGGCCCCGGCGGACGCAAATTCTTCCGGCGTAAGAAGGTCTGCAAGTTCTGCGTCGAGAAGATCGAAGACATCAATTACAAGGACTACCGGTTGCTGGGGCAGTTTGTGGCCGAGAGCGGCAAGATCGTGCCGCGCCGTCTGACGGGCGTATGCGCGCCGCACCAGCACCGGCTGTCATCGGCAATCAAGCAGGCGCGCAATATTGCCCTGCTGCCGTTTGCGGGAAGAGCAAGTTGAACCTTTTGCCACGGATTTGCACGGATCTTCACGGATAAGACTGTTTTGAATAGATTGGTTTATCCGTGTTGATCCGCGTGAGTCCGTGGCGAACGAATTTGACTTTTGATTGGAGCCATCATGGAAGTCATTCTCAAAGAAGACGTAGCGAAGTTGGGGTCGCGGGGCGATGTTGTGAAAGTCGCCGAGGGATATGGGCGGAATTTTCTCTTGCCGCGCAAGCTGGCCATTGAAGCCAATGAAGGAAACAAGGCTGTCATCACGCAGATGAAAGCTGCCGCCGTGCGCCGCTCGGCCAAAGAGAAGGCCCAGGCCGAGGAGTTGGCGAAGCAGTTCGAGGGAGTGTCGGTCACATTCACGCGCAAATCGGGCGAGCACGACCAACTTTTCGGGTCGGTGACCTCGAGCGACCTGGCTGAGGGTCTGACGAAGAAGGGCTTCAACGTCGATCGCCGCAAAATCCAGCTGCACGAGCCTCTGAAGACCTTGGGCGAGTTCACGGTTCCAGTCAAACTCCACAAGGACGTGACTGCGCACCTGAAGGTCGTGATCGAGAAGGAAGCTGCGGAATAGCGGGCAATTCACCTCGGATCTACACGGATTCTCAGGGGTAGTTATCCCAGCGTGTTTCTTCTAATCGGTGTAGATCCGTGGCAACTCGTACCCGCTATCCAGCTAGCCACCGTGCCCCACAGTCAGGGCACTTTCCATGCCAAATCAGGCCGCCGCGCTGTGCTCCACTGTTCTGTTTTCTCCCTAAATCTTTGCCCCAGAATCACCTAGACATCCCACAAATTGTCTGTAAGCCCTATAATTTCTGCTCACGGTTCTGAGAACTCTCCGTCTATTCCTATGCAAGCCCGGAGACACTAAAACCGGGTCGTAGAGGAAGCAGCGGAAAATGCCGGCCGGTGTATGGGCAGTACCATTTTCGGTTGGCGGACGGGCCCACTCGAAACAGAGTGAGTTAAGAGAGAGAGTCAGCGGTAACCAGAACCCCACGCGGGGTTACATGGCTGGGCTAGATCGCCAAGCGCAAGATCGGCGCATCGACGACACGATGTTGATTCGGGAGGCACAGCGCGGGAACCGCGCCGCCTTTGAGGAACTCGTACGCCATTACGATCAGGCCGTGTTGCGGCTGGCCCTGCATCTTACCGGAACTGAACACGACGCCCAGGACGTGTATCAGGATGCCTTTCTCAAGGCGTACAAGAATATCGGCAGCTTCCGTTTCGAGTGCTCCTTCTACACATGGATTTACCGGATCGTAACGAACTTGTGTCTCGATCACCTGCGCAAGAAAAACGTGCGCAAGGAGGACGCGCCAGTCGCTAAAGATCCTGACGGCGGTGAATATGATCTGCTCGATCAGGTGGCCGACGGACGCGCAGGAGCGAATCCGGAGCGCGACCTGATGCGGCGGCAACTGGGCGCGCGGATCACCGGAGCGCTGGAGAAACTGACGCCGCGCGAACGGATGGTTTTCGAGTTGAAAC
>Ga0335083_10000509_pt1 | contig 59463 bp, 70 predicted proteins | sample Lox_Sample_42_FD_206716 | JGI IMG/M metagenome (GOLD analysis project Ga0335083, IMG submission 206716) | Soil microbial communities from Loxahatchee National Wildlife Refuge, Florida, United States - Lox_Sample_4.2 | ecosystem: Environmental > Terrestrial > Soil > Wetlands | place: USA...
CCGCGCTGCTCGGCCTGCTCGGTCCCCATGTCGAGGCGGTCGGCGAGCGGTTCGACGAGATGGTCGGTGGCGACGAGGACGCCGCCGAGCGCGTTCCGACCGGCGACGCGCTGGCCGACTGGCTCGCGGCGCAGGGCATCGCGGATGTGGAGCCCTTCGTCGCACGCCTCGCTCGCTGGCGCGACGGGTCCTTGCGCGCGCTCAAGAGCGCGCCGGCGCGCGAGGCGCTGGAGGAGTTGCTGCCCGGCCTCCTCCGCCAGATCGCGCGGGCACCCGCGCCGGTGACCGCGCTCAATCGCCTCGACGATGTGATCACCGGGCTCCCCTCGGCGATCAACCTGCTGCGGCTGCTGGTGGCGCGGCCGGCGTTGGCCCAGACGCTGGTGCTGATCCTCTCCCATGCGCCGCCGCTCGCCTCGGCGCTGGCGCGCAAACCGGCCCTGTTCGACGGGCTCATCGACCAGAGCGCGCTCGACCTGCCGCCGAGCGTGCCGGCGCTGGTCGCGGACATGCGCCGCCGCGATACCAGCCTCGATTTCGAGCAGGCGCTCGATCATGTCCGCCATGCGGTCGGCGAGCGGCGCTTCGCGCTCGGCGTCCAGATCCTGCAGGGCGAGACCGACCCGCTCGACGTCGGCCGGGGCTATGCGCGCGTGGCCGAGGCAGCGGTCGATGTGCTCGCCGGCGCCGCCATCGCCCAGTTCGAGGCGGCGCATGGCCAGGTGCCAGGCGGCGAGCTCGTCATATTGGCGCTCGGGCGGTTCGGCGGCGGGCTCCTCACCCATGCCTCCGACCTCGACCTCATCTTCCTGTTCACCGGCGACTTCCACGCCGAGTCCGACGGACCCAAGCCGCTCGGCGCGACGATGTATTTCAATCGCCTCGCGACGCGCGTCATCAACGCGCTTTCGGTGCAGACGGCGGCGGGCGCGCTCTACGAGGTGGACACGAGGCTGCGCCCCTCGGGCACGCAGGGGCCGCTGGCGGTCAGCCTGGAGAGCTTTGCGCGCTATCAGGCCGAGGCGGCCTGGACATGGGAGCATCTCGCGCTCAACCGGGCGCGGACGGTGTTCGGATCGGACGCCGCAAGGGCCGCGCTCGACGCGATCATCGGCAGGACATTGCGGGCCGACCGCTACCGCGACGAGCTGATGCAGGCCGCGGTCAAGATGCGCGCCGACATGGCCAGGCACAAACCGCCGGCCGGGCCGCTCGACGTCAAGCTCATGCCCGGCGGGCTCGTCGACCTCGAATTCCTCATCCATGTGACGCAGCTCAACTGGCGCACCGGCTTCGATCCCGATCTCGGCACCGCGCTCGACCTGCTGATCAGCGCCGGGCTGCTCGATGCGGCGCTCAGGCCCGCGCATGACCTGCTCACGCGCTATCTCGTCGTGTCGCGGCTGGTCGCGCCCGATGCCAGCGAACCGCCGGAGGAGAGCCGCTGGCTCGTCGCCCGAACCTGTGGCGCGGCGGACTGGGCCGAGCTGCTTGCCCGAATCGAGGCGGCGCGGCAGAGCATTTCCGCGGGCTGGAATGAACTGGTGAAGCAGGCGGAAGGATAAGGACATGCTCGGCGAAGGCGATACCCTGCCCGATGTGACGCTGACCGGCGCGGACGGCGCGCCGTTCAAGCTCTCCGACTATCGCGGCAAGCCCCTGGTGGTCTATTTCTACCCCAAGGCGGACACGCCTGGCTGCACCAACGAGGCGATCGACTTCACTGGCCTTATCGACAGCTTCGGCGCGCTCGGCGTGCCGGTCATCGCCGTCTCCAAGGACCCGATCCGCAAGCTCAACCGCTTCGCCGAGAAATATGGCCTCGCCGTCACGCTCGCCTCGGACGAGGATGGCGTCGCCTGCGAGGCGTTCGGCACCTGGATCGAAAAGAGCCTCTATGGCCGGCACTATATGGGTATCGCCCGCGCCACCTTCCTCGCCGACGCCGAGGGCAAGATCGTCAGGGTCTGGCCGGCGGTGAAGGTGAAAGGCCATGCCGCCGAGGTCTATGCGGCGGTGAAAGCGCTGTTTTGAGCTGGTTCACAGGAAAGAAAATCCGTTCGGTTCGAGCATCGTCGAGAACCGCCGACACAGCGCTTTACGTGTCTCGACGTCGCTCGACACGAACGGTGCGTTGAGTAACGGCGCGAAATGGCCGGCCTCATCCTCATCGCCATTGCCTTCCTGACCGCCACCCTCTCCGGCGTGTTCGGCATGGCCGGTGGGCTGGCGCTGATCGGTGCGCTCACGCTCATGCTGCCGGTCAATGCCGCTTTCGTGACCCATGGCCTGCTGCAGCTTGTCGCCAATGGCTGGCGCGCGATCCTGTATCGCCGCCATGTCCAATGGCGCATCGTCGGCCTCTACGCGCTGGCCTCGCTGGCGGCGGGCATTGTCGTCGCGCTGGCCGGCTACACACCGTCGAAGCCGCTGGTCTTCCTGCTGCTCGGCCTCGTGCCGATGCTGGTCTGGCTGCCGCGCAAGTGGATCCGGCTCGACGCCGCCAGGCCGCATCAGGCGCTTATTTCCGGTTTCCTGGTGACGAGCCTCAACCTCACAGCCGGCGTCGCCGGGCCGCTGCTCGACATCTTCTTCGTGCGCACCGAGCTGACCCGCCACCAGATCGTCGCCACGAAAGCCACGACGCAGGTTTTCAGCCATCTCGCCAAGATCATCGTCTATGGCGCGCCGCTGTTCGCCGCGCATGAAAAGGGCATGCCGCCGCTCTGGGTGTTCGTCTTCGCGGTGCCGCTGTCGATGCTCGGCACGGTCTTCGGCGGCTGGATCCTCGACCGGATGAGCGACGTCAATTTCAAGCGCTGGACCGCCTGGCTCGTGACCGCGATCGGCTTCATGTATCTGGTCAAGGCGGGGCAGGCATGGTGAGTTTGGGACAAGCCTGCGTCGCGGTGCTGGAGACCGCCGACCCCCATGCCAAGGCGATGGCGGCGCGCAAAGCGGCCCGAGACTGGCGGCTGGGGCGCCTCACCCATGATTTCGACCTGATGCCGCCGGATCGCCCGGCCCGCCCGGATGTGCCCGAGCTGCTGCCGCCCAACCGCATGCCCAAGCGTGGGCGTGGCGGATCGGAGCGCGCGCGGATCGCCATGATCCATGCGCTCGCCCATATCGAGTTCGTCGCCATCGACCTCGCCTTCGACCTGCTCGCGCGCTTCGGCGCGGGCTTCCCGCGCGACTTCGCCGACGACTGGCTCAGGGTCGGCGCCGAGGAAGCCATGCATTTCGCCCTGCTCGACCGGCGGCTGCGCGATCTGGGCAGCCATTATGGCGCGCTCCCCGCGCATGACGGCCTGTGGGAAGCGGCATCGGGGACCGCGCATGATGTCGCGGCGCGGCTCGCCGTCGTGCCGATGGTGCTGGAGGCGCGGGCGCTCGACATCACCCCGCAGACCATCCGGCGATTTACGGATTTCGGCGACGAGCGAACCGCGAAAGCGTTAACGCGAATCATGTCGGACGAGGTCTTCCACGTCCGCGCCGGGACGAAATGGTTCCTCTGGACGATGAACCGAGTGGGCGCAAACCCCGCAGAAACCTACCAAATCCTCGTGAAACGGCATTTTCGCGGGCTTCTCAAAGCACCGTTCAACGACTCAGCGCGGAGTCAGGCCGGTTTAACGCGCGAATTCTACGAACCCCTTGCGAGTTAACTTTTAATTCGCTCGAACGGGTCACGGTTCTCGTGGACCGCAAGAAGATTGCCGGTCTGCGAACGGACCATTTTGACGGGGTCGCGTCTTACATGATTGAAGTTTTCACCACGCATTCGCGCGGCATTGTCCGTGTTGCCTTCATCGGCCTGCTTGGCATGATGACCGCCGCGGCAGCGCCCGCCATGGCCGCCGGCGAAGCCGCGAACGACGCGCAATTCTCGTCGCTCTTCGCCTCCTGGGTGAAGATGGATACCGGCGCCACCGATGACAGCGAAGCCATCCATGCTTCGATCCCGTCGCGCGAGCCGGTCGAGAATATCGAGCGTTTGAGCTCCAATTTCGGCACCCGCGCCGACCCCTTCAACGGCCGCCGCCGCATGCACCAGGGCATCGACATCCCGGGCGCGCTCGGCACGCCGGTCTATGCGACCGCCGACGGCGTCGTCGAAGTCGCCGAGTTCAACAATGGCGGCTATGGCAACCTGGTCGAGATCAATCACGGCAATGGCCTGCAGACCCGCTATGGCCACCTCTCCAAGATCATCGCTCAGCCCAACGAATTCGTCCGCCGCGGCGAGCTGATCGGCCTGATGGGCTCGACCGGCCGCTCGACCGGCAGCCACCTCCACTACGAGGTGCGCATCGACGGCAATGCGGTCAACCCGCTGCCTTATGTCGACGGCACCAACTATGAGCTCGCGCTCGCCGGCGGCACGCCCCGCTTCATGGACGACGATGTCGGCATGGGTGGTCCGGAAGCCAACAAGAGCAGCGACAATGACGACGAGGACAGCGTCGCACCGCGCCGCAGCCACAAGTCGGGCCGCGCCCGCCATGCCGCCCCGGCCCGTCATCACCATGCCGCCGCCGCGTCGACGCATCACAAGAAGAAGCATCGCTAAGGTCTCTCGGCAGGCTGAAGGATTGAGGGAGCTTCGGCTCCCTTTTTCGTTCGTGGTTGATGTCCTTGCCCAGCCCGGTCCCGCCACCTATCTTTCGCGCATGGACATCGCCCTTTCCCCCTCCGCCGCGAGCCGCGTCGCCTGGATCGCCGAGCGGCAGAAGAAGCCGGCCATCCTGCGCCTGGCTGTCGAGGGCGGCGGCTGCTCTGGCTTCCAGTATCGCTTCGGCCTCGCCGATGCGCCGGAAGCGGACGACACGGTCGTCGAGACCGACGGTGTCAGGCTGGTAGTGGATGCGATGAGCCTCGACCTGGTGCGCGGCGCGACGGTCGATTTCGTCGACAATCTCGGCGGCGCCTCCTTCAAGGTCGAGAACCCGAATGCGACGGCCGGTTGCGGCTGCGGCACGAGTTTCTCCATCTGACAATGATCGCAAACTGACTGTTTGACTGCATCGTCGTGGCGGGTCAGGGTCCGTTCGCCTTCACTCCGCGATCTCCGCGTCTCCGCGTGAGTCCAGATTTGTTCGCGCGGAGACGCGAAGGCGCGGAGAGACAGGCGTCAGTGGACCCCAATCCACGCGTCCAGCACGGCGAAACGGAATGAAGATAGCCACCTTCAATATCAACGGCATCCGCGCCCGCCTGCCGCGCCTCATCGAATGGCTGCAGGAGACCCAGCCCGATGTCGCCTGCCTGCAGGAGATCAAGACGCAGGACGACGGCTTCCCGGTCAAGGAGATCGAGGAGGCCGGCTATGGCGCGATCTGGCATGGGCAGAAGGGCTTCAACGGCGTCGCAGTTCTGGCGAAAGGCGCAGCGCCGGTCGAAGTGACGCGCGGCCTGGAGGGCGAGCCCGAGGATGAGCATAGCCGCTATCTCGAAGCGGATGTGAAGGGCGTGCGCGTCGCGGCGATCTACCTGCCCAATGGCAATCCGCAGCCCGGGCCGAAGTTCGACTACAAGCTGCGCTGGATGGGCCGCCTGAGACAGCGCGCCGCGCAGATCTGGGCGGAGGAAGTGCCGGCGGTGCTGGCCGGCGACTATAATGTCATCCCGTTCGACCGCGACGTGTGGAAACCGGCCGCCATGGCGCAGGATGCGCTGATGCAGCCGGAAAGCCGCGCCGCCTACCGGACGATGCTCGCCGACGGCTGGACCGACGCGCTGGCGACCGTCCATCCCGAAGGCAAGGTCTGGACATACTGGGACTATCAGATGGGCGCCTGGCAACGCGACGCAGGCTTCCGCATCGACCATCTGCTGCTCTCGCCCGCCGCCGCCGACCGGCTGGTCGACGCGCAGGTCGACAAGGAACATCGCGGGCGGGAAAAGGCCAGCGATCATGCGCCGGTCTGGGTGAGGTTGCGGGATTAGGCGAGCGAAGCTCTTTTATTTTGTTCGCGCGGAGGCGCAGAGAACGCGGAGGAAAACAGTCTCTGCGATCTCCGCGTCTCCGCGCGAAACCAAATTCAGCAGAGGCTATCTTTCCCTTTAATTTTCCGGTACATACGGTTCCCAAGGCGGCGGCAGGCCGAGGTCGCCTTCCTCAAGGAACGTCAGCCGGCCCGCCTTATAGGCATCGCTCTCGACAAGTTCGGAATGAACCGAGCGCATGGCAAGAAGCAGCGCTTGCACGCCGTCGATCCCGCGCGCCTTGAGCCTTTGCTCCCTATCTTTCCAGCCAATTGTCCAGACGCATGCATACTCGCCGCCGGGCTCCAGAGTGGGTTCGAAGAAACGGCAGACGAGGGCCGAGCCGTCATGCTCGAAACGGCGCTCGACGAAGGATTTCTCTGACATCCACTACTCCCTCAATTCACCGGCGCCCTTCGCCGATAGCTCAACGCCTCGGCGATATGAACGCGCCCGACCCGCTCGGCCCCCGCCAGATCGGCGATGGTCCGGGCGACTCGCAGCACCCTGGTATAGCCGCGCGCAGACAGCTTCATCGCGGCGGCGGCCTGGGCGAGCAGCTCCCGGCCCGGGTCGTCGGGCGTGGCGACGGCGTCGAGCGCTTTGCCTTCCAGCTCGGCATTGGTGCGTGCGCCGCTGCAGGCCGCCGAGCGCTCGGTCTGGATGGCGCGCGCCGCCGCGACCCGCGTGGCCACTTCCGCCGAACCCTCGCTTGGCGCCGGTAACACTAGATCGGCGGCTGAAACCGACGCGACTTCGACATGCAGGTCGATGCGGTCGAGCAAAGGCCCCGGAAACCTTGGCCTGATAATCGGCGGCGCAGCGCGGCGCGCGTGAGCAGGCCAGCGTCGGGTCGTCGAGATGGCCGCAACGGCATGGATTCATGGCGGAAACAAGCTGAACCCGCGCGGGGAAGGTAACATGCGCATTGGCGCGGGCGACGCTGACCTCGCCGGTCTCCAGCGGCTGGCGAAGACTATCCAGCACCGCGCGCTGGAACTCAGGCAGCTCGTCGAGGAACAGCACGCCGAGATGGGCCAGACTGACCTCGCCCGGCTTCACCCGCAGGCCGCCGCCGACCAAAGCCGCCATCGACGCCGAATGATGCGGCGCGCGATAGGGCCGGGTCTGGCTGATCCGGCCGCCATTGAGCGTTCCCGCCACCGATTGCACCATCGAAACCTCCAGCGCCTCGGACGGGGTCAAGGGCGGAAGGATGCCGGGCATGCAGCTCGCCATCAGCGATTTGCCCGCGCCGGGCGGGCCGATCATCAGCAGATTGTGGCCGCCTGCCGCCGCGATCTCCAGCGCGCGCTTGGCGGTCTCCTGCCCTTTCACCTGCGCAAGGTCGGGGCCGTGCGATGGCGCCTCGGCTTCGGCGAGACTGGGGCGAGCCAGCACGGAACCGCCCTTCAGATGATTGATAAGGCTGAGCAAATCCGGCGCGGCGAGCACGCCGGCCTGCCCGGCCCATGCCGCCTCCGCGCCCTGCGCCGCCGGGCAGATCAGCGAGAGATCATGGGCGGCGGCATGAAGCGCGGCGAGCAGCACGCCCGGCACCGGCGCGATGCGCCCGTCGAGGCCCAGCTCGCCGACGACGAGATGATCGGCCAGCCCCTCGGCATCGACCACGCCCATCGCCGCGAGCAGGGCGAGCGCGATCGGCAGGTCGTAATGCGAGCCTTCCTTGGGCAGGTCGGCGGGCGAGAGATTGACAGTGATGCGCTTGGGTGGAAGCGACAGGCCGATCGCGGCAATGGCATTGCGCACGCGCTCGCGGCTTTCGCCCACCGCCTTGTCGGCGAGGCCCACGACAATGAAATTGGGGAGGCCGGCGACCAGCTGGCACTGCACCTCGACCGGACGCGCCTCCAGCCCCAGAAAGGCGACGGTCGCCACTGTCGCGATCATGACGTGGCTGCGATCATGCAGCTTGATCCCCCTTTGTTCCCCTTTCGCCGATATGCGGCCTCGGAAACAAGGAGTCGAGCCCAAATCTGCGCGGCGGCTTCCTGTTCTAGGCCGGGAATTTCTCGGGTAGGTCGAACAGGGCCGCGAAGCGTGCTTCCATGGCCCGGTCGCCGGTCATCTCCAGCACGCCGCGCGCCGCCAGATCGGCCAGGTCGCGCTTGCCGTAGAGCCGCTCCGCCAGCGCCTTGGGCTGGCCGGCATAGTGGACATCGGCCCAGGGATCGTCGCCCGCCTCGATGGTGATCGCCATGCGGTCGAGCCGGGCGCGATAGGCGGCGTCGCCGAAGCGGAAGCCGATCTTCATCGTCAGGAAACCGACACGCGAAAGGTCTATGGTGGTCTTGAGCGAAAGCAGCATCGACACCCGGTTGACCGGGAGCATGCGATCATGGGCCGGAGAGGTCATCGCCCAGCTCGCCATGGCGAGGATCATCGGCTCGGCGGAGAGACCGAAGGGCGTGAGGCGATAGGCAGCGACGCGCGCCGGCGCGGGCAGCCTCGTGCGCTCGACGATACCGCGCTTTTCGAGCTCGGTGAGGCGTTGGGAAAGGATATTGGCGCTGATGCCGGGGAGGTCGACGCGCAGGTCGGAGAAACGGCGGGGGCCCAGGAGCAATTCGCGCAGCACGAGCAGCGCCCAGCGTTCGCCGACCAGCTCCAGGCCGTGCGAAAGGCCGCAGGCGTCCTGGAAACGGCGCTTTTCCGCGGCATCATGGTTAATGGTTATCTTTTCTAACTCCACGGTTGCATAATCTAATTAGGGTGGCAGAGTCGTCAAGTGAGAAGCGATTCGGACAGAATCGCCTTGAGGAGAGCCGCCATGAACCGAATGATCTTCGTGAACCTGCCGGTCACCGACCTGGAGAGGTCGATCGCCTTCTATGAGGCGATCGGCGCCACCGCCGACCCCTATTTCAAGGGCGGCGGCGCACAGATGATGCGCGTCTCCGAGGAAATCTGCGTGATGCTGCTCACCCATGAGCGCTTCTCCTGCTTCACGTCGCGCCGCATCGCCGATGCGCATGAGACCGCGCAGGTGCTGCTCTGCCTCTCCTGCGGCGGACGCGACGAGGTCAATGCGACGACGCAGGCCGCTGCCGCCGCCGGCGGGCAGGCCGACCCCAATCCGCCGCAGGAACATGGCGACTTCATGTATGGCCGCAGCTTCGCCGACCCGGACGGCCATATCTGGGAACTGGCCTGGATGGATGTCGCCGCCGCCATGGCCGCAGGCGCCGCCCAGGACGCCTGACCCGGCCGCCAATCACAGACGGGAGAGTGCTGCCATGAACCGGATGATCTTCGTCAACCTGCCGGTCGCCGACCTGCAGACATCCATCGCCTTCTATGAGGCCGTCGGCGCCACCGCCGATCCCCATTTCAAGGGCGACGGCGCGCAGATGATGCGCTTTTCCGACGATATCTGCGTCATGCTGGCCAGTCATGCCCGCTTCGACGGCTTTCTCGAGGGTACCCGCGCCCGGATTGACCCGAAACAGGGCGCACAGGCCATCTTTTGCCTCAGCGCCGACAGCCGCGAGGAGGTCGATGCCGTCGCGGCGGCCGCAGCGGGCACCGGCGCCGATGTCGATATCACGCCCGCGGACGATTATGGCTATATGTATGGCCGCAACTTCGTCGACCCGGACGGTCATGTCTGGCAAATGAGCTGGATGGACGTCGAGGCGGCCATGGCAGCCGACAAGGAATCGGCCTGACCTCATACACAGCATCGCGCGGAGACTGACCCATGCCCATGGACGCCAACGCCCCCATCGAAGTGACTGCCATGGCCTGGGTGCCGCGCGGCGCGCGCGGACAGGTGCGCGATCTGCGCGTGCGCTGGGCGCTGGAGGAGGCCGGCCTTTCCTACCGGACGCGCCTCATCGACAAGCGCAACCAGCCCGAGGGCGACAGCGCGCAGCCCTGGGCGCAGGTGCCGGTCTATCGCGAAGGCGACATCACCATGTTCGAATGCGGTGCGATCGCCCTGCATATTGCCGAGAAGAGCGAAGCCCTGCTGCCGCGCGATCCGGTCCGCCGGGCGACCGCGATCACCTGGCTGTTCGCGGCGTTGAACAGCATCGACCCGATGCAGCAATGCCTCACCTTCGCGCGCTTCATGGGCGCCGGGCAGGACTGGGCGGATGGCGTGCGCGGCGCGGTCATCCCGGCGCTCGAAGGACGCCTCGCGCGCTTGTCCCAGCGCCTCGGCGACAAGGAGTGGCTCGACGGGCGGTTCACCGTCGGCGATCTCATGATGGTCGCTACGCTGCGCACGCCGCCCAAGGGCTCGCTCGCCATGCCGGACAATCTCGCCGCCTATATCGAACGCGGCGAGGCGCGCCCGGCCTTTCAGGCGGCGATGGCGGCGCACATGGCCGATTTCCTGCCCGACGAGGAAAGCGTCACGGCATGACTTATGTCGAGGGCTTCCTGGTGCCGGTGAAGCCGGGGCGCAAGCAGGACTATGTCGCCCTCGCCCGGCATATCGCGGCGATTTTCCTCGATCATGGCGCGACGCGCGTGGTCGAGAGCTGGAACGACAATGTCGACCATGGCCGGGTCAACGACATGTACACGGCGGTGATGGCCGAAGATGGCGAGGACATCGTCTTCTCCTGGGTCGAATGGCCGGACAAGGCGACCCGCGACATCGGCTGGGAAGCGACCATCGCCGACCCGCGCATGCCGCAGTCGGACGACGCGCCCTATGCCAATGCGCGCGTCATTCATGGCGGCTTTCGGGTCATCGTCGATACCGCCGCCAAACAGGGAGAGAGGCTATGACCAACGCGCAGGGCGACTTCATCTGGTATGAGCTGATGACTCCGGACCCCGAGGGCGCCCGCGCCTTCTATGGCGCTGTGGCGGGATTGGAGATCGGCGACGCCCCGCCCGCGCCCGCGCCGGACTATCGCATGATCGGCTATGGCGGCAGCTTCGTCGGCGGCATGCTGGCCATGGACGACGACATGCTGTCCGCCGGCGCCATGCCGATGTGGATCGGCTATATCGGCGTCGACGATGTCGATGCGACCGCCGCAGGGATCAGGGCCAAGGGCGGCCATATCTTCGTGCCGCCGCGCGACATCCCCGGCACCGGCCGCTTCGCCATGGCCGCCGATCCGCAGGGCGCGCCCTTCTACATCATGCGCGGCTTTTCCGACGCGACCAGCACGGTCTGGCAGGACAATGAAGTCGGCCACTGGGGCTGGAACGAGCTCTGGACGCCGGACCAGGCAGGTGCGCTCGATTTCTACGGATCGCTGTTCGGCTGGACGCAGGCGGGCGCGATGCCGATGGGCCCGCGCGGCGACTATCTGTTCATGATGCAGGACGGCAAAAGGCTCGGCGCGTTCGGGCCCAAGGAGCCGGGCGTGCAGGCCTATTGGCGGCACATCTTCCGCGTGCCGTCGATCGGCGCGGCGCTGAAGGCGGCCAAAGCGGGCGGCGCCACCGAGATCGAGGGACCGCATGAAGTGCCCGGCGGAGATCATGTCCTGTACGGACGGGACCCGCAGGGCGCGACGTTCGTTCTCGTCGGAGGCAAGTAAGGAAAACGACCATGACCGGGAAGATCGCGACGTGCCTCTGGTTTGACGGCACGGCAGAGGAAGCCGCCAATTTCTATGTGACGCTGCTGCCCGACAGCCGCATCGACAAGATCATGCGCGCGCCGGCGGACAATCCCTCGACGAAAGAGGGCGCCGTCATTGTCGTCGAATTCACGCTCGCCGGACAGACATTCATGGGCCTCAATGGCGGCCCGATGTTCAAGCATAGCGAGGCGGTGAGCTTCGTGGTCCATACCGACGACCAGGCGGAGACCGACCGACTCTGGGAGGCGATCACCGCCGATGGCGGCGCGGAAAGCATGTGCGGCTGGTGCAAGGATCGCTGGGGCGTCAGCTGGCAGATCACGCCGAAGCGGCTGATGCATTATACCGCCAATGCCGAAGCCGATCCCGAAGCGGCCAAGCGCGCCTTCCAGGCGATGATGACCATGCGCAAGATCGACATTGCCGCGATCGAAGCGGCGGCGCGCGGCGAGGTGCCGGCATGAGCTATCGGCTCATCGCCCATCCCTTCTCCTCCTACAGCTGGAAGGCGATGATCGCGTTCCACGAGAAGGAACTGCCCTTCGAGCTGTGGACGACCGAGGATCCCGAGGCGATGGAAGAGCTGCGGCGCCACTGGCCGGTCGGCAAATTCCCTGTGTTGCTCGATGATGGGAAGCCGGTCATCGAGGCGACGACGATCATCGAATATCTCGACCTCCAGCATTATGAGCGCGCGCCGCTGATCCCCGCGAATGCCAATGATGCGCTTGAGGTGCGGTTCATGGACCGGGTGTTCGACAATCATGTCATGACCATGATGCAACAGATCGTCGCCGAATATCTGCCGCCCAATGGCGCGCCCAATCCCGCCACCATCGAGCGGATGCAGGGCAAGCTGGACGTGATCTATGCCTGGCTCGAGGAACGCTTCGACGGCCACGACTGGGCGACGCCCTATGGCTTTTCGATGGCCGATTGCGCGGCGGCGCCCTCGCTCTTCTATGCCGACTGGGTACACCGGATTCCGGAATCGCTGCCGAAGCTGCGCGCCTATCGCGCCCGGCTCAATGCGCGGCCGTCGGTCTCCAAATGCATCGAAGGGGCCCGACCGTATCGCGCCTATTTCCCGCTCGGCGCGCCGGACCGGGATTGAGCGTTCAGATCGCGTCCGCCCGCGCCTCCACGAGCAAAGCTTCGATCTCATCCGTCGTCATCACGTCCGCGAACAGGGCGGACATGTTGTTGAGCGTGCCGTTATGCGCCTCGTCGCTGAGCGTGGCATTGCCGTCCGCCGCGAAGATCACCCGGTAGTTGAGCTGCATGGCGTCGCGCGCGGTCGACTCGCAGCAGACATTGCTGAGCGTTCCGGTGATGATCAGCGTGTCGATGCCACGTGCCCTCAGGAACGCGTCGAGATCGCAGGTGCCGGGAATGAACGCGCCGAAGCGCTGCTTCTCGATCAGCGCATCGCGGTCGGCGTCCACGTCGAGCTCCGGCCAGAGCTGCCAATAATGGCTGCTGCGATCGAACGCCGCCTGATGCGCGGCGCGAACCGCCTCGGGAAAGCGCTCGTAGAAGGTTGACCAGTTCTCCAGCGCCTCGGGCGGCGTGGTGAACAGGATGAACACATTGGTGCCGCCCGCCTCGCGCAGCATCCGGCTGATCCGGTTCACATTGGGGACGATGTCACGCGCGGCGGCGCATTCGACCGGCGCGCCCACTTCCATGAAGCCGTTCTGCATGTCGACCACGATCTGAGCCGTGCGGCGGGGATCGAGGCGCTTGATGACATGGGGGGTGCCGCCGCGCTCGGCCCTCTGCCGCGCTGTCATTTCGGAATCGAGCATGATCTTGTGCATGGCGTCCCTCCCTCGCGCGGACTCGCGTGGCGCAGCATAGCGCATCCCTGCCGGTTCCGACAGCGCTCGCCCGAGGGGAGGGAAAATCCCGCGCGCCCATGCTAGTCATGCCCCATGACGGCGAAACCGCGCGGGCGCCCGCGCCATGACGATCAGCTGACGCCCGCCGAATGGCGGGTGGTGGAGGCGCTGCGCCACGGCATGAGCGCACGCGTGATCGCTCAGCGCCGCGCCATCTCGCTCGACGCGGTCAAGTTCCATATCGCCAATGCCTGTGGCAAGCTGGGCCTCGCCGGCATCAAGGAACTGCGCCGCTGGGACGGCGTTGCGCGGCACAGTGCCCTGAACAACAGGAATTTGCACGGCAAGGAGAGGCACATGGCGGACGGCAATCTCAACCTTTCGGCGATCGGCCAGATCTCCCGCTCGGTGAGCGACATCGAGGCGGCGGTCGCCTGGTATCGCGATGTCCTGGGCCTCGCCCATCTGTTCACCGCCGGGCCGCTCGCCTTCTTCGATTGCGGCGGCACGCGCCTGTTCCTGAGCCAGGGCGCGGTCAAGCCCGAGTCCATCCTCTATTTCCGCGTCGCCGACATCCATGCCGCGCATGAGACGCTGACCAAGCGCGGCACACACAATGTCTCGGTGCCGCACATGATCCACCGCCATGAGGACGGGACGGAGGAGTGGATGGCCTTCTATGCCGATCCCGAGGCGGAGGTGCTGGCCGAGCCGCATGCCCGCATCATCGCGCTCATGGCGCAGGCGAAGCCTTAGGCGCCGACGCGCCGCCGCCGGGCGCGAACAGCGCCAGCGCCGCCTTCTTCTCCGGCGTGTCGTCGGGGCCGTACATCACCGGATAGAGGACCTTGCGCGCGACATCGGCCTGGCCCTGCCGGACCAGCTCGGCGCCGAGATCGAGCCGCGGGCCGGGCGCGGCGGGCACATAGCGGGCGAGCAGCGCCATGCCCGTCATCGCCGGCGCCGGCACCGGCTCGCCCGCCTTGGTGAAGCTCTCGAAATAGGCGAGCAGGGCCAGCGGCGCCCGGTTCTCGAGATGATTGGCATGGCGGATCGCGACGCGCGCGGCGTCCAGCGTGGCGGCACGGTCGGCGGCGGGTCCGGCAATGGCCTGATCGGTGAGGGCAATGCCTTTCCAGGTCAGCGCGCGGACATTGTCCGGCGCTCTCGCCAGCACCCGCTCAGCATCGGCGAGGCAGTCGGCGGCATGGCCGGCGCGGCACTCGGCCTCGGCGAGGACGAGCAAGGCCTCATCGTCCCCCGGCCATTGCGCCGCCCGGGCACGCAGTTGGGCAAGCCAGTCCGGCGCGCCCTCCGCCGGCGACGGCCGCGCGCCCAACTCGATCTTCGGCGCGATCATGGCGGCGCTGCTCACCGACAGCGTCGTCACCAGCGGGTCGACCTCGCGCGCGGGCGGCGCGTTGACATGGCCATATTCGGTGCTGTTGCGGGCATAGACGACGATCTCATGCTGGAGCTTGTCCATGTCGCCGAACAGTTTCGCGGCCTCGGCCATCGGCGTGCCCTGATGGACCGCGGTCATATATTGCTCGAACTGCCCCGCCCGCTCGGGCTTGAGCTGCGAGAACAGGAAATAATGGGCGAGCAGCCAGGCATGATAGGGCGTCCACGGCGTGGTCTTCGCATAGGCCGGGTCGAGATAGCGCCCGGTCAGCACGTCGGCGACATTGGGAACGCCATAGGAGCGGAAGAACTGGATATAATTGTCGGGTGCGCGCGCCATGTCGATCGCGCCGTTGCCGCGCATGTCGACCGTGGAGAAGAGCGCGCCGACCCCGTCGAGATACCAGCGCGGATAGGCCGCCGGGATATAGGTTTCGAGGAAATGCTGGGCAAAGGCGGAGTAGAGCACCGCTTCCCAGGGCCGGCCGATCGGCACATGCATGGGCAGGCTGCTGCAATCGCCGCCGTTCGAAAAATCGTCCTGGCCGAGACGATCGTCGCAGTCCCGGTCATGAGCCTTTTCGGTGTCGAGATCGATGACCTCGTCCGTGCGCGCCACCACGAGCACGTCGCCCTCGTCGCGCGGATCATAATAGAGCCGCCCGGCAAAGCCCGCCGCATAGGACACATCGTCGCCGCGCATGCTCCTGAGGCCCATGGCGCGCAGCGACGCCGCCGAATCAACCAGGGTGACCTGCAGCTTGATCGTCTCGTCGGGGTCGGCGCGGTGATAGATGCGCGACATGAGCTGGTAGAGCCGCTCGAGATTGTTGGTGACGCGCTTCAGCTGCTCTTCGCTGCCATTGCTGAGGACGACGACATGGTCGGCCTCGGCGCGCTTCCAGTCGCTCATCTTCTCGGTGCCGCCGCTGACCACGATGTCGGTGCCCGGGCCTTGAGGGACTGGCGCGGTCGAATTCGGAACCGGCGGAGTTTGGGCAAAGGCGGGACCGGCGAGCGAAAGAGCAAGAAACAACGCGCGGCGATGGTGGTTCGACATGAGCTGGCCTGGATCGAGGGATGAACGGGTACTGGCTCCATAGCGCGGAAATCGCCCCCTTGCACATTGACAAAACCGCCCGCTTTCCCTATCCGCGCGCCTTCGGACGAACGGCCGCCGCCCTGATTTTCGGGGCGTGGCGGCCCTTTTTGTCGATCTTGTAGACCGATTCGATGTTGAGGAATGAACGATGAAGCGCACCTTTCAGCCGAGCAATCTGGTTCGGAAGCGCCGCCACGGTTTCCGCGCCCGCATGGCGACAGCCGCGGGCCGCAAGGTGCTGCGCGCGCGCCGCGCACGCGGTCGCAAGAGCCTCTCGGCCTGAGCGGACCTGACCGGCGCACGCTGGGTCGCATGACCCGCCGCGCCGACTATCTGGCCGCCAATCGCGGCCTGCGCCAGCCCATGCCCGGCTTCGTGCTATTGGTCCGCGACCGCAAGGACAGCGACCCCAATCCCCGGCTCGGCATCACCATCACCAAGAAGATCGGCGGCGCCGTCATCCGCAACCGGATGCGCCGCCGTTTTCGCGAGATCGCCCGCGATATCCTGCCCGAGAAGGGCATGGCCGGCGCCGATCATGTGCTGATCGGCCGCGAGGGCGGCATCGAGCGCGACTTCAACCAATTGAAGGCCGACCTGCACAAGGCCCTCGGCCGGATCGCCGCGAAGCGCGCCCCCGAGACGCAGGACGCCTGATGGGCCGGCTGCTCATCCTCATCGCGCGCTTCTGGCAGATCGGCCCGAGCCGCATCCTGCCGCCGAGCTGCCGCTACCAGCCGAGCTGCTCGGACTATGCCATCCAGGCGGTCGAGAAGCATGGCGCGATAAGGGGTGGCTGGCTCGCCATGAAGCGGCTATTGCGCTGCCACCCTTGGGGCGGGCACGGCTATGACCCGGTGCCCTGACCCATGAGAAACGACGAACAGACGGGAAGCTGAAAACAGGTGGACGACAAGCGCAATCTCATCCTGGCGGGCGTGCTGACGCTGATCATCATGATCGGCTGGCCTTATATCTCCGCCCGTTTCTTCCCCGCGCCGCCCACGCCGCCCGCCCAGAGCGCCCCGGCCGCCGCGCCGCAGGCCACCGCATCCGGGGGCTCCGCCGCGCCCAATGCGATCGACGCGACCGCCGCGATCAAACCGCTGTCCGCTGTCCTGCCCGGCTCGCCGCGCGTCGCCATCGACACGCCGCGGCTCAAGGGCTCGATCAATTTGAAGGGCGCGCGCATCGACGACATCCTGCTGCCCGACTACAAGCAGAGCATCGACAAGGGCTCGCCCTCGGTGCGCCTGCTCTCGCCGGCGGGGACCAAGGACGCCTATTTCGCCGGCTTCGGCTGGAGCGGCACGGGCCTCAAGGGGCCGGACGCCAACACCGTGTGGACGCCCGACCGCGCGACACTGACACCGGCGACGCCGGTCACGCTGAGCTGGGACAATGGCGCGGGCCAGAGCTTCAAGATCAAGCTCTCGGTCGACAAGGACTATATGCTGACCGTCGCCCAGACGGTCGAGAATATGGGCGCCGCGCCGATCGCCGTGCGCCCCTATGGCTATGTCTCGCGCACGCTCGACACCCAGCCGGAAAAGAGCGGCACGCTCCACATCGGGCCGATGGGCGTCTTTAACGGCGCGGCCAATTATGATGTGAGCTATGCCTCGCTCGCCGGCCAGTCGAGCGGCTTCTTCAACTCGCTGTTCGGCCGCTCGACCGATCCCGGCCCCGCGCATTTCAGCTCGACCGGCGGCTGGCTCGGCTTCACCGACAAATATTGGCACGCCGCGCTCATTCCCGCGCAGAACCTGGCCTTCTCCGCCGAGTTCCGCAACGCCGGCGGCGAGCGCTACCAGGCCGACATGAGCTACAACCAGAGCAAGGTCGCGCCGGGCAAGGCGCTGACCGTCACCAGCCGGCTGTTCGCGGGCGCCAAGGAGACCAAGCTGCTCGAAGGCTATACCAGCCAAGGCGTCGCCCTGTTCGACCGGGCGATCGACTGGGGCTGGTTCCGCTGGTTCGAGAAGCCGATCTTCTATCTGCTCGACTGGCTGTTCAACACGATCGGCAATTTCGGCATCGCGCTCATCTGCCTCACGCTGATCGTGCGCGGCGCGATGTTCCCGGTGGCGCAGCGCCAGTTCCAGAGCATGGCGGCGATGCGCGCCATCCAGCCCAAGATGAAGGCGCTGCAGGAGAAACATAAGGACGACAAGATGAAGGCCCAGCAGGCCATCGCCGAGCTGTACAAGACCGAGAAGGTCAATCCGCTCGCCGGCTGCCTGCCGCTCTTCCTGCAGATCCCGATCTTCTTCGCGCTCTACAAGGTGCTCTCGCTGACCATCGAAATGCGCCAGCAGCCCTTCTTCCTGTGGATTCACGACCTCTCGGCGCCCGATCCGCTGCATGTGCTGAACCTGTTCGGCCTGTTGCCGTTCACGCCGCCGGGCTTCCTCGCCATCGGCCCGCTCGCCATCCTGCTCGGCATCACCATGTTTCTGCAGTTCAAGCTCAACCCGGCGCCGATGGACGAGATGCAGAAGCAGATGTTCCAGATCATGCCGTGGATGATGATGTTCATCATGGGCTCGTTCGCGTCCGGCCTGTTGCTCTACTGGTGCACGTCCAACCTGCTCACGATCCTCCAGCAATGGTGGCTCTACCGCCAGCATCCCGCGCTGACCCAGGCCGCGCCGGCCAGGGCGAACTAGGATCGAGCCTAACTTTCCCGTTCGTGTCGAGCGCAGTCGAGACACGTATGGCACGGCGCTTCTCGATTTTGGCCTGTCCTGAGCGCCTGCCTTGGCAGGCAGTCGAAGGGCTCGAAGCGAACGGAGCATGAGATGAGTGATCAAGAAAGCGAAGACCGCATCGAGGAAGCCCGGCGCATTTTCGCCGGGCCGGTGCGCTTCCTGCTCTCGGCGCCGCAGCTCAAGCACCTGCCCGCGCCGATCGCGCCGGAGGTCGCCTTCGCCGGCCGCTCGAATGTCGGCAAGTCCTCGCTCATCAATGCGCTCTGCAATCGCAGCGCCCTCGCCCGCACCTCCAACACGCCGGGCCGCACCCAGGAATTAAACTTCTTCGATGTGGCCGGATCGGGCAGCGTACCGGAGGGCGCGCCGCCCTTGTTCCGCTTCGTCGACATGCCGGGCTATGGCTATGCGAAAGCGCCCAAGGACATGCTCCGCGCCTGGCGCCATCTCATCAACGACTATCTGCGCGGCCGCGCCGTGCTGAAGCGCGTGCTCGTCCTCGTCGACAGCCGTCATGGCCTCAAGGATGTCGACCTGACCTTGCTCGACATGCTCGACGATGCCGCCGTCTCCTACCGGATCGTGCTGACCAAGGCCGACAAGGTGAAGGCGAGCGAGCTGGCCGACGTGGCCGCGAGCACCGCCGCCGCGATCCGCAAGCGCCCCGCCGCCCATCCCGAAATCATCGCCACATCGAGCGAGAAGGGCATGGGCCTGCCCGAGCTGCGCGCCGCCGTCATTGAGGCGATCACCGCGTAACATCCCCATGCTTGCGCAAAATGCACGCGCATGGCTCCCTCCGCCCGAAAATATGGAGGGGGATGCCATGACACGAGTCGTTTGCGCTACTGCTTTGAGTCTGCTTGCTTTCTCGGGCCTTGCCGGTTGCAATCAACAGCCCAAGGCCGATCCCGCGGCCGAGGCCGCCAAGATCGAGGCCGTCGAGCAGGGCATGCTCGCCGCCTACACGGCCAAGGATGTCGCCAAGCTGGTCTCGGCCTATACCGCCGATGCCGCGCTCTATGTGCCCGGCGCGCGTGCCCGCGTGGGCACCAAGGCGCTGACCGAGGGCGACAAGGCCGACCTCGCCGATCCGGCGTTCAAGCTCGCCTTCATCAACGGCAAGACCAAGGTCTCGGCCTCGGGCGACGTCGGCTATACCCAGGGCAGCTTCACGCTCAACTATACCGACCCCAAGACCAAGAAGCCGGTCACCGAGCGGGGCTATTATCTGACCGTCTTCGAAAAGCAGGCCGACGGCAGCTGGAAAGCGGTCGAGGACATGGCGACGCCCAACGGCGACTAGAGCCTCTGGCCTCCCGGCGCCCGTTCGATTAGGGCGGGCGCGAACGGCGGGAGGCGCGCATGCTGAAGCTCATCATCGGCAACAAGGTCTATTCGAGCTGGTCGCTGCGCGGCTGGCTGGCGGTCAGGCAGTCCGGCCTGCCGTTCGAGGAAGTGGTCGTCTCGCTCTATGACGACAGCTGGGCGATGCGGCGCCTGCACGCCGACCTCGCCCCCTCCGCTGGCAAGGTGCCGACGCTGTGGGACGGCGACATCGCGATCTGGGACAGCATCGCCATCATCGACTATCTCGACGCGCAGACCGGCGGCACGCAGTTCTGGCCGAAGGAGAAGGCGGCGCTGGCGCTGGCGCGGTCGATCAGCGCCGAGATGCACGCCGGCTATGTCGCGCTGCGCAGCCAGCACAGCATGAACCTGCGGCTCGACCTGACCTCCGAGCCGACCCCCGAAGTGCAGGCCGACATCGACCGGATCATGGCGCTCTGGGCGCAGGCGCGCACCCGTTTCGGCGGGGCCGGCGACTATCTGTTCGGGGACTTCGGTGCGGCGGACATCATGTTCGCGCCCGTGGTCACCCGCTTCCAGAATTACGGCCTGCCGGTCACGCCGCTCGGCCGCGCCTATATGGACGCGATTCTGGCTCACCCCTTCATGCGCGAATGGATCGCGGACGCGGAGGCGGAGGACATCGTGATCGAGAAGTTCGAGCCGGCGGGGACGGACTAACCGACAGGTCCAAGCATGATCCTCTCCACGTGGCGCCGAATGTCCCGGAATGTCGCGTCGCGAAAATCGGACTCGTGCTTGAGGGCGGAATCCATAGCCGCCAGTTTCGCTTTCGCTGCGACTTTGTCGCCGAGACGTGCCGCGACCGCCGCCTCGGCAGCCAGTCGCAGTGGTTCGAGATCTGTCGTACCCGCACCCTGCCACAATCTCAGCGCAGCTTCGCGATCAGCCTCCCAGATTGCCGCCAGATAAGCATCGCAGCTGCTTCGCCATTCGCTATCCCCGTAGCACCGCTTGAAAGCATCGAGCCGCCTGCGCGCCTGCGCGGCATCGACAGGGGTGGTATCGAGAATAGTTCCGATTTCAATTGTTTCGAGAAACTTCTCCATATCTTCTTGGGTGAAGGCATTTGTGTCTCTCAACTGCACGGCAGCGCGCTTGTCGATCCATGAAGATCTATCCGCCAGACGGACTTTGTATCTGAAAAATGCTACGTACCAGAGCACGGACTGCGGACCGATCCAGTCGGACGAACGAAACCATATTTGCCGCAATTTATGACCATCGGACGAAAAGCCGGGGCGCGAGTAAGGAATGGCCGCGAGCGACGCGATAAACAGCGATTGAAATCCGAGTCCCAAAACCAAGCGGTCGGGATGCAGGGAGACCAGACCGTGAGAAACGGGCCATACGAGCCAGGCGACGACACAAAAAGATGCCAGCAGGAGATTGGCCAGCAAGCCTCCTGCGACATAGATGCCCCACCGACGAGGCGTTGCCAGCTCTTCGCGAAACGGAGCGGCTACGACAAAGCCGGCAACGCCCTTCACGACATGTCGGCGCATCCAGACCAAATTTCTGTTGAGGAACTGAAACGCGACAGGCCCGACTGAAAAGACGATCATTCGCCATCTGACGACTTTTGCCGCAATCGCATGACCGGCTTCATGAACGACGATGCAGACGAACCCGCCGATAAAATACCAGAACACAGCGGGCCCAGTCGACGGCGCCATAGGGTAGGCAGTGCTGTAGATCACGATCAGAGTGACTGTCGCTATGCCGATAAAAACTCCACGAACTATATTGTGCCATCGCGGTGCTTCTGTTTCGGTCATGCCTCCTTATCCGCAATGAAATCGTCGCAATCAATAAGGCTCACCGTCCTTGTGGAAATAGCCCTCGGTCGAGAAGGTCATGTCGATGTCCGAATAGCTGCCGCTCGTCACCTCGCCCGCCGACAGGCAAACGAAGCTGCAGTCCGCGTCCGAGCGGTTGATAAGGCAATGGCCATCCTCGACGCCGGCCGCCCATGCGGCCATGTCGCCGGCGCGCAGGATGGTCTCGCCCTTGTCCTCGACCAGCACCGCCTCGCCTGAGAGCATCACCAGAAACTCGTCCTCGCTGGCATGCCAGTGGCGCTGCGAAGACCAGGCGCCGGGCTTGAGTGTCACATGGCAGGCGCCGAGCAGCTTCATGCCGGCGACTTTGCCGAGCCGCTTCTTCCAGCGCCCCTGCACCGCCTCGTTGAACGGCGGCGGATAGCCGGTGCTGTTTTCGGCGGTCAGCGCGGCGAGATCGATCTTCGGCATGATGATTGCCCTTTCCCAAACTGTTGCACTCTCCTAAAACACCGGGAACGGAGAGGCCAGTCCGGAAAGGACGCATGAATGACGTCAGACGCGATGCACGGGCTTGCGGGACAAGGGCTGCTCGGCATGTCGCTGCCGCGCACGATCATCCTGGGAAGCTGGCTGCTGTTCCTCGGCTTCTGGGGCCTCATGGCGATCGGCACCAAGAAGAGCGTGTTCGAGCAGCCAGCCGATGAGCGCCGCCGCTATACGCTGCCGCTGCTCGGCGCGCTCATCTTCATCAGCGGGATGCTGCGTTTCATTCCGCCCCTGGCCCTGATCGCCCGGCCGCTGCCTGTCCCGCTGTTCACCCTGAACTGGATCGGCGCGGGCGCAGCGGTGCTCGGCGTGCTGATCGCGATCTGGGCGCGCGTTTCGCTGGGCCGCAACTGGAGCGGCGTGGTCACGCTCAAGGCCGATCACGAGCTGGTGACCAGCGGACCCTATGCCGCGATCCGTCATCCGATCTACACCGCGCTCATCCTGCTCTTCGTCGGCACGGCCTGCCTCGTCGCCAGCCCTGGCGCGTTCATCGGCCTCGCCTGTGTCGTCTGGAGCTGCTGGGTGAAGCTGCGCCAGGAAGAGGCGCTGATGCTCCAGCAATTTCCCGGCAGCTACCCGGCCTATATGGACCGGACCAAGCGGCTGGTCCCCCGTCTGGTCTGACGAAGGAAGCGCACCATGGACGTCCTGAAAATCCTGCCCTGGATCAGCCTTGCGAGCTGGTGGGGATTTCTCGGCGTCTGGATAGTCTACTGGCGCGGCAACAAGGAGAATGCCCAGCAGCAATCGCGGGCCGAAAGCCGAACCTATCGCCTGTTCGCGTTCGCCGGGGTCGTCGTCATGACCGGCATCCTGCGCGAGCTGGGTCACCCGTTCGAGCTGCCCGCCATCCCGTTGGCGCCGCGCAGCCTCGGCCTGATGCTGGCCAGCAACGCCGTCTCGCTGCTCGGGCTGGCATTGGCGATCTGGGCACGCCGCACGCTGGGACGCAACTGGAGCTATGCCGTCGTGCTGAAGGACGGGCATGAGCTGGTCACGGACGGCCCCTATGCCGCGATCCGCCACCCCATCTACACCGCGATATTGATGCTGTTCCTCGGCCTCGCCCTGCTCATCCCGACCCCCTATGCCGTGATCGGCTGGCTGCTGGTGTTCTGGAGCTGCTGGATCAAGCTGCGCGCGGAAGAAACGCTGATGCTCCGGCAATTTCCGGGCAGCTATCCCGCCTATATGGCGCGGACCAAGCGGCTGGTGCCGGGGCTGATCTAGGGCATGCCGCTGCCGCTCGTCATCGTCGCGGCATGCTGGACCATCGCGCTGGCGGTGTGGGGCGTGGCGGCGCTCCTCGCCAAGCCGGACGTCTATTCCCAGCCCGCGCTCGAGCGCGAGGGGTTCGGCATGCTCTTCCTGGCCGGCCTGCTCTTCCTCATCATGTCCTTCGCGCCGGACCTGGCGCCCGAGGACGGCGGGGTCGCGCCCATGTTCGTCCGGCTCTGGCCGCTGAGCCCGCCCGTGCAATGGGCGAGCGCGCTGATCGCGCTTGTCGGGCTCGTACTGGGGCTCTGGTCGCGCGTCATGCTCGGCCGCGACTGGAGCGGACGGGTGAGCCTCAAGGAGGATCATCGCCTCGTCACCGGCGGCCCCTATGCGCTGATCCGCCATCCGATCTACACGGCGCTCATCCTGCTGGTCCTTGCCGTGGCCCTTGCCAACCGCACGCCGATGGCGCTCGCCGCGGTGCCGCTGATGCTCCTGTCCTGCTGGCTCAAGCTGCGCGGCGAGGAGGAGATGATGAGCGAGGCGTTCCCGGACGATTATCCTGCCTACATGCGCCGGACCAAGCGGCTGGTGCCGTTGCTTGTCTAGAGTTTGCGCTTTGGCTAGTCCGGCACCATGACCGCCACGCTCGACCTCGCCGATCCGGCCGCGCTTGCCGAAGCGCTGATCGCCTGTCCGTCGGTGACGCCAGCGACCGGCGCGGTATTCGATTGCCTGGAGGCAATGCTGGCGCCGCTCGGCTTCACGGTCGAGCGCTTCCTCGATGAGGATGTCGAGAATCTGCTGGCGGTACGCAGGAACGGCGCGGGCAGGCACTTCGCCTTCGCCGGCCATGTCGATGTCGTGCCGCCGGGCGAGGGCTGGACGAGCGACGCCTTCATCCCGCGCCGCCATGGCGACCTGCTGTATGGGCGTGGCGCGGTCGACATGAAGGGCGCCGTCGCCGCCTTCGTCGCGGCGGTCGCGCGCGCGGGCGGCCTGCCCGGCACTGTGAGCCTGCTCATCACCGGCGACGAGGAAGGCGACGCCATCCACGGCACGCGCGCGCTGATGGCGCACATGGCCACGCGCGACGTGATGCCCGATCTTTGCCTTGTCGGCGAGCCGACCAGCGTCAGCCGGCTGGGCGACATGATCAAGATCGGCCGGCGCGGCTCGGTCAACATGTGGATCGCCGTCGCCGGCGTGCAGGGCCATGTCGCCTACCCGCACCTCGCGAAGAACCCGATCCCGCCGCTGCTGCGCATCCTGTCCGCCATAGAGGATCTCGAACTCGATCAGGGCACCGACTGGTTCCAGCCGAGCAACATCGAGATCACCGACCTGGCGGTCGGCAATATGGCGACCAATGTGATCCCCGCCCGGGCCTCCGCGCGCATCTCGATCCGCTTCAATGACCTGCACACGGGCGCGGGGCTGGTCGAGCGCATCCGCGCCATCGTCGAGGGCGAGGGCGGCACGCTCGATGCCCGGATCAGCGGCGAGGCATTCCTGACGCCGCCCGGCGACTTCTCGGCGCTGATCGCGGACGCGATCACCCAGGAAACCGGGCTCGTGCCGGAGCTTTCGACCAGCGGCGGCACCTCCGACGCGCGCTTCCTCAGCGCGCTCTGCCCGGTCGTCGAGTTCGGCCTCGTCAACGCGACCATGCACAAGCTGGACGAGGCTGTTGCTCTCTCCGATCTGGAGCAGTTGACAGCGATCTACGGCCGCATCCTGCGCGCGGCGTCAACCAGCTTTTAACGGGCGCCGGATAGGCTCCCGTCATCGAAGAAAAGGCGGGTCGAATCGCATGAAACCATTTGAAGTCAGCGTCGATCTGCAGCGCCGCCAGCTCAACATGGTCATGCGCGGTTTCTGGGACATGCCCACGTTCGAGGCGTTCGCGTCCGAATTCACCAGAGCGCTCCACCAGCTTCACCGCCATGGTGGCGCCCTGCTCGCGCTGGTCGACGGCCGCGAATTCGCCGTCCAGTCCAAGGACGTGCTGATGCGCTTCGGGGCGGTGATGCAGGACAATGCGCCGCTGCTCGCCAAGCGCACCGCCTCGGTCGTGCCGGCCGAGCTCAACCGCATGCAGTCCGCGCGCGTCGCCGAGAGCATCACCAACCGCCATTTCACGACGATCGAGGAGGCCGCCGCCTGGCTCGACATCTGCCTGGCGGAGCTTCGGCCCACGGCCTAGCCTTTGCGATAACAAGGCTTTAAACAGCCTCCGGGATCGCAGAAGAAAACAGGCATGCCACCTTTCGAGTTCAAGGCCGACACTGGCCGCAGCCTGCTCAGCGTCACGGTGCGCGGCTATTGGGACATGGCGACCTTCACCGCCTATGCCGACAGCTTCCGCATGGAACTGCGCCAGATGAAGGCGCGCGGCGGCTGCCGCCGCTGCCTGATGGACGCGACCGAATTCGCGGTTCAGTCGGCCGAGGTCACCAGGGCTCTACAGGCGCTGGCGGACAGCTTCGCGCCGGACTGCCCGGCGCTGATGGCCGGCGTTTCGGGCAGCAAGCTCAGCGAATTGCAGGCGCGCCATGCTGGCGAGTCCGGCACGCGGCGCGTCTTCGCGACACGCGAGGCGGCGGAGGCGTGGCTGTTCGCTGAACAGAAGTAAGGCCCAACCAAAAATCGGACATGGCCCGCTCGCCCCATGTCGTGTTTCGCTTTTACGGGAACCGCGATTCGGGTAAATATAGCTCATTCGCCAGTTAACAGGAGCAAGGCAGATACGAGGTAGCTAGAGCTGATATGGATTGTGGACAGTCCGGCATCGTCCGGGACTAGACCGCGATTTGGCTGTTGCTTCGACCCTGCCTGCGCCTCCTATGAAACGAGGCCTCCGCAGACCCCCGAACTCTCCCACGTCAAAGCATCCACAGCGCCCATTTCGGCGCTCGCTTTTCGTCGAACCAAGTCGCGGCATGGGGCCGCATTGGCTGGCCGAACGCCAGGCGGAGGCATTCATCCGCCAGGAGTATGAGTGATGAGTGATGACGGGTATCAGTCGCACACCCCATGGGGCGGTGCGCTGCGCGGAAAATCGGGGCTGCTGAAGCGCCTCTGGATCATACCGGTCGTGATCGGCGTGATCGCGCTGCTCACCGGCAGTTTCGCGCGCGTCCAGCCGGGCAATGTCGGCATCAGGGTCAACAACATCGCCGGCGGCGTCTCGCCGGATTCGCTCGGCGTGGGCTGGTATTTCGCGCCTCCGGGCACGCATATCTACGAATATCCGGTGTTCACCCGCACCTATACGTGGACGGCGCGCTCGACCGAGCAAAATGCGATCGACGAGAGCTTCAACTTCCAGGACAAGAACGGCTTGGCGCTCTCGGCCGACGTCGCGGTCTCCTATCATGTCGATCCGGCGCGTGCCTCGATCCTGTTCCAGCGCTACCGCACCGACATGGACCAGATCATCGCGGGGCCGCTGCGCAATGCCATCCGCAACGCAATCGTGGAGCGGGCGGCGCAGCTCGGCGTCGAGGAGATCTATGGGCCCCACAAGACCGAGCTGATCACCACCGCCCTGCAGCAGGTGCAGCACTTCTTCGCGCCGGTCGGCCTGCAGGTCGAGCAGCTCTACTGGGCGGGCAATATCGTCGTGCCCCAGCAGGTGCTGCAGCAGATCAACGCCAAGATCGCCAATGAGCAGCAGGCGCTGGCCGCCCAGGCCAATGTCGCGACGGCCAAGGCCGATGCGGACGCCCGCGTCGCCAAGGCGGAGGGCGACGCCAAGGCTATCCAGGTCGAGGCCGAGGCGATCCGGACCAATCCGGAGATCGTGAAGCTGCGCGCGGTCGAGCGCTGGGACGGCAAGCTGCCGACCTATATGGGCGGCAACGGGCCGCTCCCTTTCATCGACGCCAAATGACGGACAGCGGCCGGAGCCTTGACCGGTTCCGGCCATGCCCCGCATCATGGGAAAAGACTTGTTAAGTCCGAATCGGCTAAGTCCGTGCCCTGATTATGAGAATCATTCGGAATGATGACCGGCTCTGAACGCGCCCTGGTCGACGCGGCAAGTCTGACGGCCCATGGCGAATGGTCCGCCGCCGATGACGCGCGCCCCTATGACATCCGCTATTGCACGCAGCGGCGTTATCTCCAGATGCGCTTTTTCGGGGAGTGGAACGTCGAGACGTTCGACCGCTTTGCCGCGGACTATCGCGCCGCGATCGGCGAACTCGCCCGGCATGGCGGTGTGACCCATCTGCTGTCGGACGGCAGTGCCTATGGCGTGCAGCCGCCCGAGGTGGCGGACCGCTTCGCCGAGCTGATCCGCGAAACCGCACCGTCCCCGGCGCAGCGCACCGCCTGCGTGGTCCCGGCTCTCGTTAACCGCGTACAGGCGCGCACCGGCGGCGACCTCATCAACGCGCGCTATTTCCGCTCCGTCGACGATGCGGCGGACTGGCTGTTCAGCGACGAAGCCTGACATGGCCCGGGGGGAAGACAGCCTGTACGAAGTCCATGTCGACGGCGACCGGAAATGCCTCTGCATCACGATGCGCGGACGCTGGACCCATGCCGTCTTCGACGCCTTTGCCGCCGAGCTCAGCGCGGCGGAAGCCGATATGAGCCGCTTCGACGGGACCACCTATGCGCTCGCCGACGGCAGCCGGTTCGAGATGCAGGATCCGACGATTACCGAGCGCTTCCTGCCGCTGCTCCAGTCCTTCGCGCTCGACGGACGTCGCCGCAGCGCGGTCGTGGCGCCCGACGCGATGGGCAAGATGCAGGCGCGGCCGGCCGGCGACATCGTCAATGCGCGCTTCTTCCGGACTGTCGAGGCCGCGCGGGACTGGCTGTTCAGCGACGAAGCCTGATTTCGGGCCTGAGCCCGCCTCATTCCGGCCTGCGCAGGATGATGTAGAGCGCGCCGTCGCCGCCATGGCGGGGATGCGCCGTCCTGACGCTGGCGATGCGCGCGGCATAAGGACTGCGCGCCAGCCAGTCGCCGATCTCGGCCCGGATCGCCCCGCGCTTGCCGCTTTCGCTGGGCAAGGGACGGTTCGTGCGCGGCTTGCCGGTCACGACGAGCAGCACCCGCATGTCATGGGCAACGGCCTCGGCCAGCAACCGCTCCAGCCGCAGATGGGCGGCAGTGAGATTGAGCCCATGCAGGTCGATCGAGCCGTCCGGCACGAGGCGCCCGCCCCTGATCTTCTTCTCCCAGCTCGAATCGAGCACCGGAACCGGCGCGGGCCGGGGCGGCGGCGCGGGCTCGGCGCGGCGGGCCGGCGGCACCCGGCCACGGATGCGCGGCGCCGGTTCGGTGGTCGTGGCGGCCTCGGGTTCGGGCAGTGCAACCGGCTTGGCCCGGCGCAGCGGGCGCACCGTGCGCGCCAGCGCCTGCCAGAGCGAGAGCTCCTCAGGGCTGAGGCGGCGGCCAGCCATATTGGCTCGCAAGGCGGGCATAGGTGCCGATCGGCAGCAGGATGAGCGCGCTGCCGCGCGCTGCCATGCCGCCCGCGATCAGAGCGGCCTGATCGCCCGGCCCCCAGAAGCTGTCGAAGCGGTTGGCGCCCTTGATCGCGCCGCCGGTGTCCTGCGCGATCCACAGCCCATTGGGCTCGGCGCGGTCGAGCGAGAGCAGCACCGGCGCGCCCAGCGGCACAAACGTCGGATCGGCAGCCAGCGTCGCTTCCGGCGTCACCGCGACGCCCAATGCGCCGACAGGGCCGGGGCCGGTCAACTCGCGGAAGAAGACGTAGCTCTTGTTCTGGTTCATGATCGCCGCGGCCCGGTCGGGATTGGCATGCAGCCAGGCGACGATCTCCTGCATCGAGCCGTTCGGGATCAGGCCCTGGTCGCGCATCGGCCTGCCGATGCCGGTATAGTCGCGGCCATTCTGGCTGTCATAGCCGACGCGCATGACCGATCCGTCCGGCAGCTTGAGGCGGCCCGAGCCCTGGATTTCGAGGAAGAACAAAGCGACCGGATCCTGCGCATAGGCGAGTTCCTGCGCCCGGCCGGCGAGCGAGCCCGCAACGATGGCGCTGCGGTCGTCAAAGGGAATGAAGTTGGTTCCCGAGACCTTGCCGCGAATTTTCTTGCCCTTGAGGCTGTCGGCGAACTGGCCGAGGTCGACGTCGATGAGATCGGCAGGCCGCTTGTAGAGCGGCGTCTCGCAACCCGGCGCCTTCACGCGGCAGCCGGCAATCTCGGGCTCGAAATAGCCGGTGACGTAGCTCTTGCCGTCGCCGACCTGCACCGCCTCGAAATAGCGCAGGAAGAAATCGCGGGCGCGGTCCTCGCTCCAGCTCGCCGCGGCGCTGCAGGCCTGCTGCCAGTCGGAGCCGCTGGTGAGGCCGCTGGCATCGGTGCGGCGGAGCAGCACCGGGCAACTGGTCTTGAAGGCGCGCAGGGCAAGCGCGGTGCGCGGTGAATCCGTGGGCAGCAGCGCATCGAGCGCGCCGGCCTGGACCAGACCGGCGGTGATGGCAGGCGCGGGCTGGGTCTGTGTCGGCGTGGGCGTCGGCGAAGGCGCCGGCCTGGACGGCGGCGGTTGCAACGGCGGGCGCGGCGTCGACGGCTGCGGCTGGGCCGGGACCGGGGTCGGGGCGGGCCGCTCGCCGCCCTGCGGGATCACGGTACAGCCGGCCAGCGCCAGCGCGCCGGAAAGCATGAGCGCAACGCGCCATCTTGAACCCAGAAATGCATGAAGCGAGGGGGAATTCATGCGGCCGCCCTCCAAGTCCGGCCGTCAGCCCTCGTCCGTCTCCACGAGCAGCCAGTTGGGATCGCGGCTCTTGAGATCGCGCGCGAAGGTCCAGATTTCGACCGTCGGTATGGCGTCGACCAATGAGCCGGCGATGACGGTGCCGTCCTTGTCCTTGGTCACGGCGGAAATATCGGCCTCGAAGCGCACGGCAAGCGATGCCTGGCCATTTTCGACGGCCACGTCGCTGATATGGGCGCTATCGATGCGGACGAGCCTGTTCTCGAGCTTGTGGCCGGCGACCTCGCGCTCGGTGATCGCCGCTTCGAAGGCGGCGAGCACATGCGGATCGCAATAGCGCTTCAGCGTCTCGCGATCGCCGTTCCAGAAGGCCTCGAGGATCATGCCATAGGCCGACCGGGCGCCGACGAGGAACTGGCCGACATCGAAGCTGCGGTCGAGCGCGATCAGGGCACGCAGACCGGTGAGCGCCGGCGGCGCGACGGCACTGTCCTGCTCGCGGGGGCCGTCGGGCCGCGTATCGCCGGGCGTCGGGGCGGCCGGAAGCGTGGCGATCGAGCGGTCGTCAGCCGGTGTCGGCAGCTGCCGCTGCTCATGACCGGTGCGGCGGCCCAGCACCGCGAACAGGCGCAGAGCCAGCAATGCGAAAATCATGGCGAGAATGACAATGACGGTCACGAGGCGATCAAACCCTTTTCAAGCTCAGCCCAACCATGAAGACATAGGCGCCTTTGGTAAATTATTCAAACGCACAACACTTAAAAGGGAGTCAACGCCGCCGCGCCGATGCGCAAAAGCCGCAGATCGCTACGCCGGAGAGGTCCGGCTGCGCCGCAAAGGGACGCAAGCGCCGCGCGCGAGGTCATTGCCCTGCGCGGGAGCCCCTGCTAAGCGGCGCGCTCCACGGCCCGGCCGCATGCGGCGCTGGCGCCACCCGATTTTCCCCGCGTTTGCCGTGCCGGCCTCCCGTCTGGCGCAGCGCGCGGCAGCAAGACGAGGATGAGGACGACATGGACGAGACACTGGCGAACGGCGCGGACGACCTGCCGCAGGTCGGGCTGATCGCGCAATATGTGAAGGATCTCTCCTTCGAGAATCCCAATGCGCCCAATGTCTACAGCTGGCAGAGCCAGCCCAATATCGACGTGCAGTTCAACATCGGCGCCGACAAGGTGGCCGACGACGTGCACGAGGTCGGGCTCAAGATCACGGTCCGCGCGGTGTCCGATCAGGGCACGGCCTTTGCCGCCGAGCTGGTCTATGCCGGCCTGTTCGGCATCCGCAACATCCCCGACGAGCAGATTGCGCCGTTCCTCTATGCCGAGGCACCGCGCCTGCTCTTCCCCTTCGCCCGCCGCGTCCTCGCCGATGCCGTCCGCGATGGCGGCTTCCCGCCGCTGCTGCTCGATCCGATCGACTTCAGCGGGCTCTATGCGCAGCAGGTGCAGGCCCAGGTGTCGGCACAGGCCGTCCCGGCCGGCGAAGCATAAGAAAAGCCGGTGTCGCGCATCCGCTCGCGCGGATCTGACCCGGGAAGCGGCGAGCCATGAAACTCGCGAAGGCGCTGGGTTCGGTGGGCGGCCTCACGCTCGCCAGCCGCATCCTGGCGCTGGTGCGCGATTCCCTGGCCGCGCGTTATGTCGGCGCCGGCTTCGCGGCGGACGCCTTCAACGGCGTCGCCTTCCGCCTGCCCAACATGTTCCGTGCGCTCTTTGCCGAGGGCGCCTTCTCCGCCGCCTTCATCCCGATGTTCAATCACAAGGCGACGGGCGAGGAGGGTATCGCGGCGGGCTATCGCTTCGCCGAACGGGCGCTGGCGGCGCTGCTGCCGGTGCTCCTTCTCTTCACCGCCATACTGCTCATCGCCGCATGGCCGATGACCATGCTGCTCTCCGGCGGCTTCGCGCGGCAACATCCGACCCATGAGCAGCTGGCCTATGCGGTCATGCTCTCGCGCATCACCATCCCCTATCTGGCGCTGATCAGCCTCGCCTCGCTGCTCGGCGGCATCTTGAACTCGCTCGACCGCTTCTGGGTCAATGCCGCCGCGCCGATGCTGCTTAACATCGCGATGATCGTCGGCCTGTTCTTCTTTCATGGCCAGGATTCCTACGCGACGGCACGTATCCAGGCGATCAGCGTGACGGCGGGCGGCGTGCTGCAGCTCGCCTGGCTGATGATCGCCTGCCGGAGCGCGGGCGTGTCGCTGCGGCTGCGCCGGCCCCGCTTCGATTCCGAGATGCGCGAGCTGCTGCGGCGCATCGGCCCGGCGGCGCTGGGCGCGGGCGCCTCGCAGGTCAACCTCCTCATTTCGACCGCGCTGGCCGGCTGGTTCCTCGCCTCGGGCTCGATCACCTATATCTATTATGCCGACCGGCTGAACCAGCTGCCGCTCGGCCTGATCGGCATCGGTCTCGGCACCGTGCTGCTCCCGACCGTCTCGCGCATGCTGGCGCGCGGCGAGGAAGAGGAAGCGATGGACACGCAGAATCGCGGCATCGAGCTCGCGCTGTTCCTGACCATTCCCGCCGCTGTCGCCTTCATCGTCGCCGCCGAACCGATCGTGCGCGGTCTCTTCCAATATGGCCGCTTCACGCCGGACGACGCGCGCCGCTGTGGCTGGGCGCTCAGCGCCTTCTCGATCGGCCTGCCCAGCTATGTGCTCGTGAAGGTGCTGACGCCGGGCTATTATGCACGCGGCGACACGCATACGCCGGTGCGCTATGCGATGATCTCGATCGCGCTCAACATCGTCGGCAACATCGTCTTCATTCCGACGCTCGGCCGCTTCGGCTATGGCCATGTCGGCCCGCCGCTCGCCACCGCGCTCTCCTCCACCATCAACGTCGCCATGCTCTATGCAACGCTGCGCAAGCGCGGTCATTTCATCGCCGACGCGCAGCTGAAGCGCCGCATCCCGCGCCTCGCGCTTGCCGCCGTGCTGATGGGCGGCGTCGTCTTCGCCTTCGACCGGCTGCTCGACCCCTGGCTCACCGGCCGCTTCATCGAGCGCTATGCCGCGCTCGCCGTGCTGGTCGGCAGCGGCGTCGCGCTTTACGGCATTGCCTGTTTCGTCACGGGCGCTTACCGGATCGCCGACTTGAAGGCGCTCATTCGTCGACGCGCCGCAACCCAGGACTGAGCCTCATGCGCGTGCTCTCCGGCATCCAGCCGACCGGCAATCTCCATCTCGGCAATTATCTGGGCGCGATCCGCAACTGGGTGCGCATGCAGGACGAGATGTCGGGTGACTCGCGCTGCTTCTTCTTTCTCGCCGACATGCATTCGATCAGCGAGCATCTCGAGCCCGCCGAGCGCTTGCGGAATGTGCGCGACATGACCGCCGCCCTGGTCGCCTGCGGCCTCGACCCCGAGCGCAGCGTCCTCTTCAACCAGGCGCGCGTCCCGGCCCATGCCGAGATGCAGTGGCTCCTGAACGGCACGGCGCGGATGGGATGGCTGAACCGGATGACGCAGTGGAAGGATAAGGCCGGCAAGAACCGCGAGGGAGCCTCCGTGGCGCTCTTCACCTATCCGGTGCTTCAGGCCGCCGACGTGCTGCTCTATCAGGCGACCCATGTCCCCGTCGGCGAGGACCAGAAGCAGCATCTGGAGCTCACCCGCGACGTCGCGATCAAGTTCAACGCCGATTTCGGCGTCGATCTGTTCACCCTGCCCGATCCCTATATCCCGAAGGAATCGGCGCGGATCATGAGCCTGCGCGACGGCACTGCGAAAATGTCCAAGTCCGACCCGTCCGACATGAGCCGCGTCAACCTGACCGACGACAATGACACGATCGGCCAGAAGATCCGCAAGGCGAAGACCGATCCCGAGCCGCTGCCCTCCGAGGCGGCGGGCCTCGACGGCCGGCCCGAGGCGCAGAATCTGGTCGGCATCTATGCGACGCTGACGGATTCGACGCCGGACAAGGTCTGCGCCGCGTTCGCCGGGCAGGGCTTCGGCGCGTTCAAGCCGGCGCTGGCGGACGTGCTGGTCGCGCGCCTGTCGCCGATCCGCGAGCGCTACATGGCACTGCGTGACGATCATGGCGCGCTCGACGCCATCCTCATCGCCGGCGCCCGCAAGGCGGCCGAAGCGGCGGAACCGACATTGCGCGGCGCCTATGCGGCAATGGGCCTGATGCGCTAACCCATAGCATTGTCATTCAACGCGAGTTCATTTGACGGCAGGTAAAGTTCCCGCCAGTCTCGGCACTTGTCCGTGTCCGGGCAGATGGACCAGAGCAATGACCAAGACCCGCTTCCTGCTTCTCGCCGCCGCCATTGCCGCCATGACCGGCCTCACCGGCTGCGCCGACTCCTTCCGCGCCAATGTTACCCGCTTTCACTCGACCCTGCCGCCGCCGGCGCAAGGCGAGAGCTTCGCGGTCATGCCGGACGATCCGAAGAATGCCGGAAGCCTCGAATTCGCGCATTATGCCGATGTCGTCGCGCAGCATCTGACCGGCCTTGGCTATGTCCGCGCCGGCGATCCGGCGAGCGCGCAGCTCGTCGTCCATCTCGACTATGGCGTCGACAAGGGGACGCAGCGCATCCGCACGAGCGGCCCGGGCCCCTATTATGATCCCTTTTGGGGGCCCCCGCGCTTCTACCGCGGCTGGCACACCCGCTATGCCTGGGGTTTCTACGATCCCTTCCTGTGGGGCGACGACTTCGGCGATGTGGAGAGCTTCACCGTCTATCAGAGCCAGCTGAAGCTCAAGATCGACAAGGCCGGCGGCGGTCGCGTGTTCGAGGGCAGCGCCCATGCGCAGTCGCTCAGCAATCACCTCACCTATCTGGTGCCGAACCTTGTCGAGGCCCTGTTCCAGAATTTCCCCGGCCAGGATGGCGAGGACATCCGCGTGACGCTGCCGCCGGAGCCGCGCACCAAAGGCTAGACCGTCCCGGCCTCGCTTTCGCACGACATGGTCGGGCCGACCGGGCCGCGCTTGCGAAACAATGCCCGGTCCTCCGGCCCGAAACCGATGATCCAGACGACCGCGCAATAGCTCGCCAGGATCGCGGGGATGCCGGGCATGATCTTCAGCCATTCCAGCTCGCGCGGCAGCATGGTGAAGCCCGCGCCGATGCCGCCGCCGACCAGCGCGGCGCCGATGAGGCTGGCGCGCCAGATGCGCACGCTGGTGCCGCAAACATGGCCGAGCAGCAGGCTTTTGGCGAGCGCGCCGACCGCCAGCGCGAGGGCGAGCGCGATCGCCGGCAGCGCAGCGATATAGAGCGGCGGCAGGCTCATTTCCCGGCCGATGAGGATGAAGGCGATGGTCAGCGCGCCCTGCAGGCCGATCGTGGCGAGCGACAGCAGCATGTTCTTGTGGCGGGCGAGATAGACCAGCGCGGCCTCGCTGACCACCGCCGGCGCCGCCAGCACCTCGGCGGCAAGCAGGGCGGCGAGCGCCCCGGTGCCGCCGACGAAATTGGGGCCGACCAGCCCCATCACCGCTTCACCCGGAATGCCCAGCGCGAGCGCGATGCCGAGCTGCGCCGCGACGATCCAGAAGCCGACCTGGCTCACCTGCCGGGCGATGGCGCCGCGATTGCCGAGCGCGATGTTGCGCGTGATCACCGGGCCCAGGATCGGTTCGAAGCTGGTCTTGAGCTTCTGCGGCAGCGAGGCGATCTGCTGCGCGACATAATAGATGCCGACGACATAGGGCGCCGCGAACAGGCCCAATATGGCGAGATCGAGCCGGCGCGTGCCCCATTCGATCGCATCGGCGGCGAACAGCGGCAGATTGTGCTGCGTCATGCGCCAGATGCGCGCCGGATGCGGCGACCAGCCGCGCGGCAGGCCATAATGGCGCAGCAGCGGCCAGAGCGCCGCCGTCAGCGCCGCGACCATCGCCGCGACGTAGGACAGGATGAGACCGTCGCGCCGCGAATAGAAGAAGAAGACGCCCGCGGCGATGCTGATCGTCCACGGCTCGATGATCGAGCGGGCGCGCACGGTCGCCGCGATATCGTAGCGATAGGCGCACGCCGCGAGCGCGACATCGGCGATGGCGATGGCGAAGATGACGAGCGGGAACAGCCGGTCGGAACCGTTGATGCCGCTATTGGGGAACATCGCCTGCGGAAAGACCATGAGAAGGCCGGCCACGATCGCGCATCCGAGCAGGCAGACGACGAGCGCGTCGGCGACGACATGGGCGGGCGGACGATCGTCCTGCGCGAGACTCTCGGCAAGGCCGCGCTTGAGGCCCATCGTCGCCAATTGCGCGGAAAACTCGATGACCAGAATGGCATAGGCATAGCGGCCGAGGATGGCCGCGCCATAGAGCCGTCCGGCGATGAACAGGAACGGCATGCGCGCGGCGAGCCGCAGCAGGAAGCCGAACACATTGGCCCGCCCACCCTTTGCGAGCGCGGCAATGTCTTCCTGTTCCGAGGCGGCGGCCGTCTTCTGGGCCGGACCTCGCTCGCTGATCATGGGCGGCGATCCCCTAAACGCGGCCCATCGACCGACATTGCCGGACCATAGGGGCAAAGTCGCGGACAAGCAAAGTCCCAAGGGAGCAGGGGGATTCGCAAGCCGATGCCGCCTGCCGTCATTCTGCCCTGAGCGGCCGGGCGAGCAAGGCGCTCACCACCTGCGCGACATCGGCGCTGCCGTCGAGAAGGGCGCAGACCGCCCTGGCGACCGGCATGTCGACGCCGCGCCTTGCCGCCGCCTCGCACAGCACGGGGGCGGTGAATGCGCCCTCCGCCACGGTGCGGCGATCGGTGAGCAGCGCGCTCGCCACCTGTCCCTGGCCGAGGCCAAGGCCGAGCGAAAAATTGCGCGAGCTGGTCGACGAGCAGGTCAGCACGAGATCGCCGAGGCCGGAAAGACCCGCGAGCGTCTCGGGCCGGGCGCCGAGCGCCAGGCCGAAGCGCGTCATCTCGGCAAAGCCGCGCGAGATGAGCGCCGCGCGCGCATTCTGGCCAAGCCCCGCGCCCTCGACGACCCCACATGCAATCGCGAGCACATTCTTGACCGCGCCGCCGATCTCGGCCCCGGCCAGATCCGTGGACCAATAGGGCCGGAAATGCGGGCGGGCGATGAGCGCGGTCAGCGCCTGCGCCTGATCCTCGGTCGCGGCGGCAAGAGTGACCGCCGTGGGCTGTCCGGCGGCGACCTCATGCGCGAAAGTGGGGCCGGAGAGCACGGCGATCGGCGAGCCGGGATGAACCTCGGCGGCGACCTCATGGAGCAGCTTCAACGACCCGGCCTCGATGCCCTTGGCGCAGAGCAGCAGCGGCCGGCCCTTCCGCGGGAGATCACCAAGCACCGCGCGCATATGCTGGGCCGGCGTCACGACGAGATTGGCGGCGCAGTCGGCCAGCGCGGTAAGGTCGCCGGTGGCGCGGATGCCCGGCGAGAGCGGCACCCCGGCGAGGAACAGCGGATTTTCGTGACGGCTGTTGATCGCCGCGACGACATCGGCCTCATGCGCCCAGAGCAGCACATCGCGCTCGCCCGAAGCCACGACCTGCGCCAGCGCCGTCCCCCATGCCCCGCCGCCGATGATGCCGACGGTTGTGGTCATGCGGGGGCCTTCGCGACGCAGAGATCGTTTATCGGAATGAACCGGATCAAGTGCAGTTTGTCGTCGCGCCATTCGTAGAGGGTAGCGCCGGAGGTGCTGGCATCGTCATCACGTGTTCCCAAGACAACAAGAAGACGGCTATTGCTGCGATAAAATAGACGGTCGAAAGAGTCGTCACCCAAGCCAGTGTAGGTCACCCATTGAGAACCGATCGACGCGCTTGATATGACGTTAAATGCCCCTGTGGAATAATCACGGCCCGACACACGATCGAGGATGGAAATACACTCAGTGGCCGAGCCACACCCAGGGCGAATGATGCGAAAACGACCAGCAAAGTCCGGAGCTTTTCTTCCCGCCTCACGGAGAACGGTTCGATAGCCGCTGTGCCGCACATCTGGTGCACGCCATGGCCCTTTACTCACCGCTGCGGGATAGCGACGGAAGCTGGCGTCGGAAATGAGCGAAGGCACCGATACGCATGCCGCCGCCGCAACTTGGGAACCCACCACCATCGCAAGGGACAGGGCGATGCATAGCGGAACCATTTTCATCACGCCTTGACCCCCGCGCCGCGCACGGTCTCGGCGTCCGGATCGAGCGGCCAGCGCGGCCGCGCCGGGAAAGCGAGATCGTCGGTGAGGCCCGCGGCGAAGCGCTCGGCGCCGGCCCAGCCGATCATCGCGGCATTGTCCGTGCAGAGCCAGAGCGGCGGGGCCACGAAGGGCAGGCCATTGTCCGCCGCCAGCTTTTGCAGGGCTACGCGCACGGCGCCATTGGCGGCAACGCCCCCGGCCACGACCAGAGCGGTCGCGCCCTCGGCCTTGTCCAGCGCCAGCCGCGTCCGGTCGACCAGGCAATCCACCACCGCCTGCTGGAAGCTCGCCGCGATGTCGGCCGCCGACCATTTGCCGGACTCGACCGCCCGCATGACCGCGCTCTTGAGGCCGGCGAAGGAGAAATGCGGCTCGTCCGTCCCGACCAGCGGCCGGGGCAGCGGCACGGCCCCGGGATCGCCGTCGCGCGCCAGTTCCTCCACCTTCGGGCCGCCGGGAATGCCGAGACCGAGCAGCTTGGCGGTCTTGTCGAACGCTTCGCCCGCGGCATCGTCGATGGTGGTCGCAAGCCGGCGATAGTCGCCGACGCCGCGCACCTCCAGCAGCTGGCAATGACCGCCCGAGACGAGCAGCAGCAGATAGGGGAATTCGAGATCGGGATCGGCGAGGCGCGGCGAGAGCGCATGGCCCTCAAGATGGTTGACTGCCACCAAGGGCTTGCCGGCGGCATGGGCGAGCGCTTTGCCGGTGACCAGCCCGACCATGACGCCGCCGATCAGGCCAGGCCCGGCCGTCGCGGCGATGGCGTCGACATCGGCAAGGGTCAGCTTCGCCTCGGCCAGCGCCGCCTCGACCAGCGGGATCAGCGCCTCGACATGGGCGCGCGCCGCGATCTCCGGCACGACCCCGCCATAGGGGCGGTGCTCGGCCTCCTGCCCGGCGAGGCGATGCGCGAGAATGCGCCGATCGGCCGTCACCAGCGCCGCCGCCGTCTCGTCGCAGCTGGATTCAAGGCCGAGAATGATGGGCATCGCTTCCATCTAGACTGCCCCGCAGCTAGAGCAAGCTGCAATGACCGATCGCATGCCCACCCCGGCCTCGCCTTTCCGCCTCGGCTCGCGCGGTTCGCCGCTCGCGCTCGCCCAGGCGGAGATGGTCGCGTCCGCGCTGATGGCCGCGCATGGCTGGCCGCGCGCGGCAGTCGAGATCGTCACCGTGACGACCAGCGGCGACCGCATCCAGGACCGCGCGCTTGCCGAGATCGGTGGCAAGGCGCTGTGGACCAAGGAGCTCGACTACACACTTCTCAATAACGAAGTCGACTGCGCGGTCCATTCGATGAAGGATGTCGAGACGGTCCGGCCAGACACTATCCTGATAGGCGCCATGCTGCCCCGCGCGGTCGTGAACGACCGGCTGATCGGCGCGTCCTCCATTGAAGCACTGCGCCAGGGCGCCGTGGTCGGCACCAGCTCGCCGCGACGGGCGGCACAGCTTCGCGCGATACGGCCTGACCTGCAGATCAGGCTGTTGCGCGGCAATGTCGCGACGCGCATCGCCAGGGTCGAAAGCGGCGACTATGACGCGACTTTGCTTGCCGCCGCCGGACTGGACCGGCTGGGCTATGACGGCGTTGGCGTCACGATTCCGGTCGAAACGATGCTGCCCGCGGCGTCGCAGGGCGCGATCGGGGTCGAGTGCCGCGCCGACGATGCGCGCACGCGCACCCTGCTGGCCGCGATCGGCCACGGCCCGACCTTCCGCTGCGTGATGGCCGAGCGGGCGCTCCTGCTGGCGCTCGGCGGCAGCTGCCACTCGCCCATCGCCGCGCTGGCGCGCCAGCAAGGCGACGATATCCTGCTAGCGGCGCAGATCCTGGCCGAAGACGGCGGCGAGCAGGTGACCGGCGAGGCGCTGCTGCCCGGCGGATCGGCCGAGGGCGCCGCCGCGCTCGCCATGGCCCTGCTCGACCGGGCCAGCCCTTCCCTGCGCGGGCTTTTCGAAGCATGACCCTCCCTCTTCTCCTCCTGCGCCCCCAGCCGGGCAATGATGCGTCGGCTCAGCGGGCGCGGGAGATGGGGCTCACCGTCATCCAGATCCCGCTGTTCGACGTGGTGCCGGCCGATGGCGGCCCGCTGCCGCCCGGTCCCTATGACGCGCTGCTGCTCACCAGCATCAACGGCGTGCGATTCGGCGCCTTGATCCTGCGCACCTTCGCCGGCCTTCCCATCTATGCCGTCGGCGAAGCGACCGCCTATGCCGCCCGCCTCGGTGGTCACGAAATCGTGATCACGGGCGGCGGCGACGCGCAGTCGACCGCTGCGATGATGGCCGCCGAAGGGCGCCGCAACGTGCTGCACATCTCCGGAGAGGACGTTCGGCCGTTCGACAGCCATGGCATCAACATCCTGCGCCATGTCGTCTATCGCTCGATCCCGCGCGACACGGCCGCCGTACGAGCCGCGCTCGGCGGGCTCGGCCCACTGGTCGTGGCGGTTCATTCGCCGCGCGCCGCCATCCAGTTCGCATCGCTTGTTCCCGCGACCCGGCGCATGCGGATCCATGTCGCGGCGATCAGCGCGCGGGCCGCGCAGGTCTGCGGCAAGGGCTGGGCTTCGGTTGCCGTCGCGGCGAAGCCGGACGATACGGCCTTGCTGGCCTGCGCCGAAGCGTTATGTATTCGCGCTGGTTAGGAGTCCGACCACGGGCATGCCGCGCAGTGACGATTTCTATGGACTGGAGCGAACGCGGCCTTCCGGCGGGCGGGTCGTCATTGCGGTGGTGCTTCTGCTCGTCATCTGCGGGCTGACCGCCGCTGCCTGGACCTTCATTCACTGGAAGAACAAGGCCGGCGAAACGCCAGTCCAGACCGCCACATCCCCCGCCGCGACGGACACGCAGCCACTCCCCGGCAATGAGGCGGCGGCGGCGACGCCCACCGCGCTCAACGCCCAGATGGCCGATCTGGAGCAGCGGATGATCCGCACCTCGGTCGCCGCGCAGTCGGCCTCCGCCTACGCCAATCGCGCCGAGGCGATCATGGTCGCCTTCGCCGCGCGCCGCGCGCTCGATGCCGGCCAGCCGCTCGACTATCTCGAAGGCCAGCTGCGCCTGCTGTTCGGCGAGGCCCAGCCAAAGGCGGTCAACACCATCATCAACGCCGCCGCCGATCCGGTGACGTCGGCCAAGCTGCGCGCGGGCCTGGAGGATATCGGCCAGCTCGGCGACAAGGGCAATCCCAGGGAGGGCTGGTGGTCAGCGACGACGCGGACCCTGGGCAGCCTCGTCGAGCTGCGCAGCGCCGACGCGCCTGCGCCCGAACCGGATCAGCGCCTCATCCGCGCGCGCCGCGCCGTCGAGGGCGGCCAGATCGACGATGCGATCAAGGAAGTGGCGGCGCTGCCGAAGCAGCCGGCCATTTCGCAATGGCTGGAGCAGGCGCGGCGCTACAATGAGGCGCATCGCGCATTGGACGTCATCGAGCAGGCCGCGATCCTGGAGCCGCGCAATGCGCCGCTGGTCGCGCCGGCTGGAGGAGTTGCAGGCGCCAAGCCCGATGCGACGCCCGCGGAAACGCAGCCGGAGACGAAGAATCCAGTGACGAAATAAGCATTCCTCTCACCCTTCAGGGGGAGAGGAAAGTGCAGCTTGCTGCGACAGCGGCTAGCGAAACTTGGAGAGGGGGCAGCGCGTCTTCCCCTCTCCAACTCCGCCTAATCGCCTTCCGGCGATAAGGCTTCATATCCTCTCCCCATTCTGGGGCGAGGATAGAAGATCGCGTCACGCCAGGAACGGCGCCGCAAGCTCCGCCGGGATGCGCATCAGCCGCCCGGTGGCGAGGTCGATCATCGCCCAGCTGGTCCGCGCCGAAACCCGGAGCTTCCCGTCCGCCCCGAAGAAATCGACGCGCCGGTCGAAGCGCGCGCCGCGCGGCGGATCGGGCACGAAGGTGCGCGCGGTCACCGTCTCGCCCGGCCCGACATTGCCCCGGTAATCGATCTCGTGCCGGGCCACGACCCAGCCATGGCGTTCGATGCTCTCGGCCGGCGCCAGGCTCAGCCAGTGCGCGGTCGCGATCTCCTCCATCCAGCGCACCCAGACCGCATTGTTGACATGACCCATGATGTCGATGTCGCTCGCCTGCGCGGTGAAGCTCATTTCGAAGGGGGTGGGCATGGCGATCTCGCTTTCTTCTCCCGCTTGCGGGAGAAGGATATGGAGCCTTGTCGGCTCTGCCGACTAGGCGAAATTGGATGAGGGTCTTTTCGCGCCCTGAAGATCCTCACCCTCCCGGCGCGACGCGCCGGGTCCTCCCTCTCCCGCAAGCGGGAGAGGGCAATCAAGCCACCCCCAGCTGCCAGAGGATGAAGGCGAATTCCTCGGCGGTCTCACGCAGCGACTCCCAGCGGCCCGACTTGCCGCCATGGCCCGCGCCCATATTGGTCTTGAGCAGCAGCGTGTTGGTATCCGTCTTCGTCGCGCGCAGCTTCGCGACCCATTTTGCCGGCTCCCAATAGGTGACGCGCGGATCGTTGAGGCCTGCGGTGACCAGCATCGGCGGATAGGCCTGCGCGGTCACATTGTCATAGGGCGAATAGCTGGCGATCAGGTCATAGGCGGCTGGATCCTCGATCGGGTTGCCCCATTCCGGCCATTCGCCCGGCGTCAGCGGCAGCGTCTCGTCGAGCATGGTGTTGAGCACGTCGACGAACGGGACATGCGCCGCGACCGCGCCCCAGAGATCGGGGTCCGAGTTGACGATGGCGCCCATCAATTCGCCGCCCGCCGAGCCGCCCGAGGTCGCGATCCTGCCGGCGCTGGTATAGCCCTTCGCAATCAGCCCCTTCGCGACATCGACGAAATCGTTGAACGTGTTGGTGCGCTTGTCGAGCTTGCCGTCCTTGTACCATTGCTGGCCGAGATCGTCGCCGCCGCGGATATGGGCGATTGCGAAGGCGAAGCCGCGGTCGACGAGACTGAGGCGCCCGGTGCCGAAGCCCGGCTCGATGGCGATGCCATAGGCGCCATAGCCATAGAGATAGAGCGGCGCGGAGCCGTCCATCGGGTGATCGGCGCGATGCATGACCGAGACGGGGATGAGCGTGCCGTCGCGCGCCGGGATTTCGAGCCGGGTCGTTGCATAAAGGGCGCGGTCGTAGCCGGACGGGATTTCCTGGACCTTGAGCACCGTGCGCTCGCCGGTCGCGAGGTCGAGATCGAAGACGGTCTCGGGCGAAACCATCGATTCGTAGCTGATGCGCAGCTTCGCCACGTCATATTCGGGATTGTCGTCGAGCCCGGCGACATAGCTCGCCTCGGGGAAGTCGAGGCGTTTCGCCGCGTTGGTCGCGTAATCGCGCAGCTCGATCTGATCGAGGCCGTTCTCGCGGCCTTCTGTCACGTAGAAATTTTTGAACAGCGAGACATCGGTCAGGTAGAAGCCGTCCGAAGCGGGCAGCACCTCTTCCCACCGGTCCGGCGTCTCGATCCGCGCGCGCGCCAGCCGGAAATTGGGGTGCGTGTCGTTGGTGCGGATGTAGAGCCAGCCGTCATGCTCGTCGGCATCATATTCGCGCTCGGGGACGCGGGCTGAAACAAGCACTTGCGGCCCGGTCGGGTCATTGGCGGGGACCAGACGCACCTCGCTGGTCACATGATCGCCGGTCGCGATGACGATCCAGTTCTCCGCGCAGGTCATGCCGACCGAGACACGGAAGCCCTCGTCATCCTCATGGAACAGCTCGATGTCTGCCGCGGCATCGGTGCCGAGGCGGTGAAGCTTCGCGCAATCGGTGCGCCAATGTTCATTGGCCGGCGCATAGACGAAGCCGCTGTCGTCGCTCGTCCAGACCAGGGCCGAGAGCACATCCGGGATCACATCGCTCAGCAATTCGCCGGTCGCCAGAACCTTGATGCGGACCGTGAAGCGCTCCGAGCCATTGTCGTCGACGCCAAAGGCGAGCAGGCGGTCGTCATTGGAGATCGCGACGGCGCCGACGCGGAAATAATCCTTGCCCGCCGCCAGCGTCGGCTCATCGAGGATCAGCTCGTCGGCGCTGCCGTTGTCGGGCGATCCGACCGGGCGGCGCCAGTGGCGGCGATACTGCTCGCCCTTCTCGAAGCTCGACCAGTAGAGCCAGGCGCCGTCCTTCTGGGGAACCGACCTGTCCTCCTCCTTGATGCGGCCCTTCATCTCCTCGAACAGCGTGTCGATCAGCGGCTTGTGCGCTGCCATATGCGCTTCGAACCAGGCGTTTTCCGCCTCGAGATAAGCGAGGATCTCCGGGTCCCGCACATCGGGATAGCCGGAATCGCGCAGCCAGGCCCAGGGGTCGGACAGGGTGCGGTTGTGATGGATCGTCTGGTGCGGCCGCTGGGGCGCGACGGGCGGCTTGAGGCTTTCGGTCATGTGCGCCGAAATAGAGGCGTAGGGGCCCTTGCTCAATGGCGGACGGACATGACTGCCGCGTGCAGGCGTCCATCCGAATTATTGGCCACCAGAAACATGATGTTAATGTCGTATGGCGCATGATGACCGGATTGAATCGGCATGGAATGCCGGAGGTCGCATGCATCCCTTCATAGAGGCGCCGGGAAGCGCCAGCCAGACGCGAGCCCTATCGCCCTGCCTGTCGCATTCGGGTGGGAGCGAAGCATAGCGCCCATGGGTCACATGCCGAACCGGAACCCGAGCGACGCGGTCGAGCTCGAGCTGATTCGCAGCCTCGCGCCCAGCCTCATGCCGACGAGCATCATGACGGCGGGCTTTGCCTTCGCGGGCGGCCTCATCGTCTGGACGGAACGCGATCCGATGCTGCTCGGCCTGTTCATCGCCGGCCTCGTCGCGTCCGCCGCTCGCATCATCGCCGCGCTGCGCTTGCCGCGGCGGGACGGCGGCCCCTATCCGATCGAGCGCGCCCAGCGCCGGGAACATCAGTTCCGCAGCGCCTATATCGCTTTTGCGATGGCACTGGGCCTGTTTGGCCTGCGCACCTTCCTGATCGATTCGCCGACTGTCCAGGTGCTGATGGTCTGCCTGCTGATGGGCTATGCCGCCGGCGTCGCGGCGACGGTCGCGCTCCGCCCTTCCATCGCCATTCCCAGCATGCTGGCGGCGCTGACGCCGATGATCGCGGCGTCGCTGCTCAGCCTCAATCCCATCTATATGGCGGTGGGGCTGATGACCGCGGCCTTCTTCGTCGGCGGGGTCCAGAATCTGCGTGCGCGCCACAGCCATGTCGTCGAACAGATCGAGCTCAAGATCACCTTCGCCAACATCGCCCGCAAGGACAGCCTGACCGCCCTGCCCAACCGCGTCGCGCTGCGCGAATGGTTCCAGGACCGGCGCCGCTCATCGGCAAGCGGAAAGGTCGCCGTCCTCTATCTCGATCTCGACGGCTTCAAGCCGATCAACGACCGCCACGGCCATATCGTCGGCGACGCCGTGCTGTCGGCGGTCGGCAAGCGTATCGCCGGCACGATCCGCGACAGCGACATCGCGGCGCGGCTGGGCGGCGACGAGTTCGCTGTCGTGCAGTTCGGCGTCGAGGATGAGGACGCGGCCGGGCATCTGGCGCAGCGCCTGAGCGAGGCCATCGGCCGCCCCTATCAGATCGAGAACCGCACCGTGCGCGTGGCCGCCAGCATCGGCTATGTCGTGATGGAGCCGGCGGGCCGGGATCTCGAGCATCTGCTCAACCTCGCCGACCAGGCGCTCTATGGCAGCAAGCGGCAGGGCGGCGGCGTGACGCGCTATGAGGACGCGCGCGCCCTCAACGCTGCCTAGACGTCCTGCCAGTCCGGCCCGTCATAATGCGCCGTCACATCCTGCTTGGTCCCGGTCAGACGGACGACGCGACCACCGCTGAGGATCGGCACGGCGGAGAGCCGCATCCAGCGCCGGTCGCCGTCGGCGCGCAGGATCATCGCATCCATGGTGAAGCCGCGGCGATGCTCGATCGCATAGGCGCGCAGCGTCTCCATGGCGACGCGCGAGCGCGGCAGGTAGCGCGAGGCGGCGAAATCTCGCGTCACCGGCTCGTCCTCCGGCAGGCCGAACAGCCGGTGTACCGCGGCGGTCCAGCTCAGGCGATTGTCGGCGAGATCGCACGACCAGACGCCCACCCGGTGCGAGGCCAGCGCCCGCACCGACTCCAGGATAGGCGATCCGGGTACAGACATGGCGCGCATGCCCAGCCTTTCCGCCGCGTCATAGAGCGGCCAGCTGTGAAATAGCGGCAGGGAATCCATTGCGCCCACGTCTTGAAACCTCGCATCACCTGCATAGGAAGGGATTGATTAACAGGCGGTTAGAGGCGCAGCAAGGGCAGATGATGTCCATGTTGGACCGAGCCGGCTGGCATGTTGGCGCGAATATCCTATGTAGGGCGCTTACCCGCACAGGATCAGACCATGTCGACCCATGAAGACCGTTTGCGCGCGCTGCGCGCCCAACTCGAAAAGGAGGCGCTGACCGGCTTCGTCGTGCCGCTGACCGACGAGCATCTCTCCGAATATGTCGGCGCCTATGCCCAGCGCCTCGCCTGGCTGACCGGCTTCAAGGGATCGGCGGGCAGCGCCGTTGTGCTGCCGGAAGAAGCCGCGATCTTCGTCGACGGCCGCTACACGCTGCAGGTGCGCGACCAGGTCGACGGCGCTTTCTGGCAATATGAGAGCGTGCCGCAGACCAGCGTCGCCGCCTGGCTGGAGACGCATGCGCCCGGCGGCGCGCGCATCGGCTACGATCCCTGGCTGCACACGCGCCGCTGGGTCGAGGACGCGACCAAGGCGCTCGCGAAGACCGGCGCCGAACTGGTCGCCGTCGCGCACAATCCGGTCGATGCGGTGTGGCTCGACCGGCCCGAGCCGAGCAAGGCGCATCTCGTGCCGCATGAGGAGCGCTATGCCGGCAAGACCAGCGCGGCGAAGCGCGGCGAGATCGCCGACTGGCTCAAGAAGGAAGGCCTCGACGCGGTCGTGATGAGCGCGCTTGATTCGATCGCCTGGACCTTCAACATCCGTGGGCAGGACGTCACCAACACGCCCGTCGCGCTCGCCTATGCGCTGCTTCACGCCGACGGCCGCGCCGAGCTGTTCGTCGAGCCCGAGAAGATCGACGCGGCGGTGCGCGCGCATCTGGGCAATGCCGTCACCATTCGCGACCGCGCCGAATTCACCCGCGCACTGGAAGACCTTGCGGGCAAAACAGTTGCCGTCGATCCCGAGCGCTCGGTCGCCGCGATCTTCGAGACGCTCGACAAGGCCGGCGCGACAGTACGGCAGTTGCGCGATCCGGCCGTACTGCCCAAGGCGGTCAAGAACGCGGTCGAGATCGCCGGCACCAAGGCCGCCCATGCCCGCGACGGCGCGGCGCTTTCGCGCTTCCTGCACTGGATCAGCGTCGAGGGCCCCAAGGGCGGGCAGGACGAGCTCAGCGTCGTCGACAAGGTGCTTGAGTTTCGCGAGGCGACCGGCGCGCTGGTGACGCCAAGCTTCGACACCATTTCCGGCTCCGGGCCCAATGGCGCGGTCGTCCACTACAAGGCGAGCGAGGAGACCAATCGCCCGGTCGAGCCCGGCACGCTGCTGCTCGTCGATTCAGGCGGCCAGTACAGGGACGGCACCACCGACATCACCCGCACCATCGCCATCGGCACGCCCAGCGCGGCGATGCGCCGCGACTTCACGCTGGTGCTGCAGGGCCATGTCGCGCTGGCGACCGTCCGCTTCCCGCAGGGCACGCGCGGCAGCCAGCTCGACGTGCTGGCGCGGCAATATCTCTGGGCGCAGGGCCTGGACTATGCCCATGGCACCGGCCATGGCGTCGGCAGTTTCCTCGGCGTGCATGAAGGGCCGCAGCGCATCGCCACCTTCGGCGGCGGCGACGAGCCGCTGCAGGCCGGCATGATCCTCTCCAACGAGCCCGGCTATTACAAGAGCGGTGACTATGGCATCCGCATCGAGAATCTGGTGCTGGTGGTGGAGCGCGGCGAAGGCGAAGGCGGCAAGCCGTGGCTCGGCTTCGAGACGCTGAGCTTCGCGCCGATCGACCGCAACCTGATCGATGCGGACATGCTGAGCGAGGCCGAGCGCGCCTGGGTCGACGCCTATCATGCGAAGGTGCTGGAGATCGTCGGGCCGCAGGTCAGCGGCGAGGATTTGGTATGGCTCAAGGCGGCCTGCGCGCCGCTGGGTTGACCCTCTTAGCCCCTCCCCTTCAGGGGAGGGGTTGGGGTGGGGCTCATAGATAAGCGCAGCGTTGCTAGGCACTCCCCCACCCCCTTCCCCTCCCCTGAAGGGGAGGGGCGAAGGAAAAAAGCTAGCCCGCCTTGCCGATCCGGCGCCCAAGCCAGACCAGCAGCCAGCCCGCGACCACGAAGACGAAGCAGATGCCCGCAGCGTTGACCAGCGTCTGCGGCCAGCCGAGCTTGTCCACGTTGATGAACGGATAGGGATAGCCGCCGCCATATTGGCCGCGCACCATGGCGTAGATGAAGTAGAGCACCGGCGGCACCGCCCAGAGCCATGGGTCGCGCCAGCGCAGACCCTTCTTGGGCGCGAAGACGAGCCAGAAGGCGGCGATCAGCGGCGGCTGGACGTCGTGCATCACCCAGTCGATGTACAGGGAGAGCCCGGTGAGGTGCTGGAAGCCGCGCAGCAGCAGGGCATAGACGATGCCGATCAGCGCCATGTTGAGCGTGGCGCCGCCGGTCGTGAATGGTAAGAAGGCGCGGCGCGACCCGAGTGCGACAGCAGCGAAGATCAGGGCGGCGAGCAGGTTGCCGATGATCGTGTAGAAGCGCAGCATCGACCAGGCCGCGGCGCCCGCCGAACCTGTGCGCTCGAACAGGATGACAAAGCGCGTGACGATGGCGGCCAGGCCGATCAGCGCGATGCCGCCCGCCGCGCTGCGGGCAAGGCCCGCGCCGCGCCGCTTGCCGCTCACTTCTGGCAGCTCGGACAGTGGAAGGTCGAGCGGCCCGAATCAACGCGCCGGGCGACCGTGCCGCCGCAGGGGCATGCCTCCCCCTCGCGGCCATAGACGCGCCAGTCCTTGGCGAAATAGCCAAGCTCGCCGTCGGGCCGGGCATAGTCGCGCAGGGTCGATCCGCCCGCCGCAATGGCCGCGCGCAGCACCGCCTTGATCGCGTCGACCAGTTTCGCGAGCTTCGCCTTGCCGATCTTGCCGGCTTCGCGGGTCGGGGCGATACCGGCGATGTTCAGCGCCTCGCAGACATAGATATTGCCGAGGCCCGCGACGATGCGCTGATCGAGCAGCATGGCCTTGATCGGCGCGACGCGGCCATCGAGTTTGCGTGCCAGATAGTCGGTGGTGAGATCATCGCCGAGCGGCTCGGGGCCCATGGCGGCGAAAGCGGGATAGGCGGCGAGCGACGCGCTCGTCACCAAGTCGACGAAGCCGAAGCGGCGCGGATCGTAAAGCGCGAGGCGGTGCCGCGGCGTCTCGAGGATGAGATGATCGTGCTTCTCGGTTTCGCTCGGGTCGATCCGCCAGCGGCCCGACATGCCGAGATGGAAGATCATCGTGTCGCCGCGATCGGTATCAATGAGCCCATATTTGGCGCGGCGGCCAAGGCCGGTGACGGTCGCGCCCGTCAGGCGCTGGCGCAGGTCGACCGGAAAGGCGAAGCGCATGTCCGGCCGGCGCGGATCGACGCGGGTCAGCGTCGCGCCGTCCAGCACCTGGCGCAGGCCGGTGACAGTGGTTTCGACTTCGGGAAGCTCGGGCATGGCAGCGACATAAGGCGCCTGTGTGCCGCCGCCTACCCCCTCAATGCCAGGGCAGGACGAGCGGAATGGCGAGGATCATCGCGAGCCCCGCCATGAGGCGCGGCCCGCCCGGCACCTGCAGCCCGCGCGGCATGAAGCCGTATGAGCGCGCCCAGAGAAAGGGGCAGGAGAGCAGGGCAAGGCCGAACAGGCCCTTGGCGAACAGCTCGGTCAGGTTCGGCCCGAGATTGAACCAGCCCTGATCGTCCCGCAGGGCAAGCCCGGCGAGCGCGAAAATGACGGTCAGGATCCAGGCGATCAGGCGCATGAGCCGATTTCAGTCCTCCACGACGAAAAGACGGCAGGACGCGGCGAAACTTTAGTTAATGGCGGGGAAGGACGTTTTGCCCTCTCCCGCTTGCGGGAGAGGGAGGACCCGCTGCGAAGCAGTGGGAGGGTGAGGGTCTTCTGCATGATCGACACCCTCATCCAACTCCGCCTAACCGACTGCGTCGGCAAGGCTGCGTATCCTTCTCCCGCAGGCGGGAGAAGGAGGGATGCAAACTCCCGTGGCATATCGCGGAAGACGCTGGCATGAGGCTGCGCATGAGCCAGACCGACGACATCGCCATCGCCATTGCCCTTGCCGACGCGGCGGGGGCGGCGATCCGCCCTTTCTTCCGCGCGCCGATCGAGATCGACAGGAAGGCGGACGCCTCACCGGTCACCGAAGCCGACAAGGCCGCGGAGATCGCGATGCGCGATATCCTCGAGAAACATTGTCCCGGCGACGGCATCATCGGCGAGGAATATGGCGCGACGCGGCCCGAAGCATCCCGCACATGGGTGCTCGATCCGATCGACGGCACGCGCAGCTTCATCGCCGGGCGCCCGATCTTCGGCACGCTGATCGCGCTGATGCAGGATGGCTGGCCGGTGCTCGGCATCATCGACCAGCCGGTCAGCGGCGAACGCTGGCTGGGCGCGATGGGCATGCCGACGACGCTGGGCGGCAAGCCGGTGAAGACCCGCCGCTGCCGCGACCTCGACCAGGCGACGCTCGCCACCACCGGCCCGCAATATTTTCCGGGCCATACGGGCGAGCATTTCTCGATCCTCGCCGGCCAGTGCCGCGACACGATCTGGGGCGGCGACTGCTATAATTACGGACTGGTCGCGAGCGGCCATGTCGACATCGTCGTCGAGGCCGGCCTCAAGCTGCATGACATCGCGGCTCTGGTCCCCGTGGTCGAAGGAGCGGGCGGACGCATGTGCGACTGGTCCGGCGAACCGCTCACCGATGCCTTCGGCGGCGACGTCATCGCGATCGGCGATCCGGCAAGGCTGGACGATGTGATCGAGGCGTTAGCCTGCCATCATTAGGGCTTAGTGCCCCACAACGGTGCCGACGACGGCGCCCGCGGCAGCACCGGCCACCGCGCCCTTCTTGACATTGCCGCCGGTCGCGCCGGCCGCCACGGCACCTGCGCCCGCACCGATGCCGGCGCCGGCCAGCGTCGCACAGCCGGAAAGCAGCAGCGCGCTGGCGACGAGCGGGATGAGAAGCTTTTTCATGGCTCAAATCCTTTTGTTGCGTACCCGAAAGAGTCAACGCACGCCCCTGAAGCCCCGTTCCCTCTTGCCGTCAGTCCGGGATATGATATGTTGTTACATATCAAGCAATGAAGGAGCGGATCCATGGCCCATGCGCAACGTTCCACCGACATCCGCCTGATGAGCAACCTCAACATCACACCGCTGATCGACGTGCTGCTGGTGCTGCTCGTCATGCTCATCCTCACCATCCCGACGCAGAGCCACAAGGTCGCCATCGCCCTGCCGGGACCATCGCCCCATGTCGGGATCAGCGACATCCGCAACCGCATCACCATCGACGACGCCGGCATCATCGCGTGGAATGATCATGTCGTGACCCGCGACGTCCTGCGCGCCACGCTCGCCGCCTCGATGCGCCTGCCGCTGGAACCCGCGCTCGACCTCCGCCCCGCGGCGGATGCGCGCTATGAGGTGGTCGACGCAGTGCTCGCCGACATCAAACGTGCCGGCGTCACCAAGCTCGGCCTGCCGGGCAATGAGGCTTATGGGGTGTTCTAGGGGGGATGAGGATGAAATCGATCCTGCTGCTACCGGTTTTACTTCTGGGCGCCTGCTCCGGTAGCGACCATGTCTTCATCAAAGCCCATGGCCATCGTTGTTTCGATGACGACCCGAAGACGATGAATATCCGCATCCGCGACAACGGGGCGAGCTACAACGTCGCGATCTACAGGGACTTCAGCATGCAGAACACGCTATCCGGCTGCGAACTCACCGTTGACAAGAAAAGCCGCAAGATCGTGAAAATCATGTTTTCGCAGTGACAACAATCTGGATTCCCGCTTTCGCGGGAATGACGAAAATGGGAGATGGTGCGCGGGAATCGAATGAGGAGCGCGCCATGGACTATCGCTATCTCGGGCGCAGCGCCCTGCAGGTCTCGCCGCTCTGCGTCGGCGGGATGATGTTCGGCGGCGCGACCGACGAGGCGACGAGCAAGCGCATCATCGACAAGGCGCGTGAACGCGGCATCAACTTCATCGACACAGCCGACGGCTATAATGGCGGCGCCTCCGAGGAGGTGATCGGCCGAGCCCTTGCGGACGACCGGCATCATTGGGTGGTGGCGACCAAATTCGGCCATCGCACCAGCCAGGCGCCCAATCATGGCGGCCAGTCGCGCAAGTGGATCTGCCAAGATGTCGAGGACAGCCTGCGCAAACTCGGCACCGACTATATCGACCTTCTCTATTTCCATAAGGCCGACCCCGGCATCCAGTTCGAGGAGCCGTTGCGCGCGATCCAGGACCTGATGACGCAAGGCAAGGTCCGCTATTATGGCGTCTCCAACTTCAAGGGCTGGCGGATCGCGGAGGTCTGCCGCGCGGCGGACGCCATCGGCATGGACCGGCCCGCCGCGAGCCAGCCGCTCTACAATATGGTCGATCGCCTCAGCGAGGTGGAGCAACTCCCCGCCGCCGGCCATTATGGGCTGGGCGTGGTCCCCTACAGCCCGCTCGCGCGCGGCGTGCTCTCAGGCAAATATGCGCCGGGCGCCGAGCCGCCGGAGGGATCGCGCGCGGCGCGCAAGGACCTGCGCATCCTGCAGACCGAATGGCGCGCGGAATCGCTCGACATTGCCCAGGCGGTCGCCGAGCACGCGGCGGCGAAGGGCATCAGCACCGTCGCCTTCGCCATCGCCTGGGTGATCCGCAACAAGTTCGTCAGCGCCGCCATCGTCGGCCCGCGCACCGAGGAACAATGGGACAGCTACCTGCCCGCGCTCGATGCGGTGCTGGATGCGGAGGACGAGGCGTTCGTCGATGCGCTCGTCCCGCCCGGCCACGCCTCGACGCCGGGCTATACCGACCCGATCTACCCGATCGAGGGGCGGGAGGTGCGATGAAAGGGCACGGCAAATCCCGATCTCACTGCGAATGTTGCCGGCTTCGCGACGCAAAGAAAAACGCCGGCCTGTCCCCAGGCCGACGTCTTTCGATGTCTTGCACGGATTGGCAAATTTCCTTTGCCAGCCGCGACGAGAATGTCAGCTGAACGAAACGCGGACGTTCTGGGCGCGACGACGCATCGAGACGCCAACCGCCGCGATACCGGCAATCATCAGCGCCCAGGTGGCCGGCTCAGGGATCGGCAGGATGGTCGCTTCGACGATCATGTCATCATAGTCGCGATCAGGACCGGCGCCGCCGTCGTCATAACCGAAATAGATGTCCTGGGTGTTGTAGGTGCCGTTGGCATCCGCGAAGACCGCAAGCCCGATCGAGCCCGGAGTGGCCGGCACACCCGTGTTGCTGGTGAAGATCGCCGTCAGGAAATCCGTCAGCGCGATCGGCGCGGAGGTCCCGCCCGTGTTCCAGTTGGTGAAGTTCGTATTTTCCGTGAACACCTGGTTGCCGTTGACGAAAAAGCTCTCGCTATAATAGCTTTCCGACCCAAGGAAGGTGAACTGAACCCAGGCCGCCCCGTTGAGCACCAGATCGGCACTGGTGATTTCGTTGGTCAGGCCGAGACCCGCCAGCTGGCTCTTGAAATCGTTGTTTGACGGGACGAGGCTCAACGGATCGCCAGTCATAACGACGAACTGCGCCGCATTGGCGGCGGGCGCGACGGTCAATGCCGCCACAGCAGCCGAAGCTGCGAGTAGAAACTTCTTCACGTACATCTCCCACAAAGCCTTTTTCCCAAGCCTCGAACCTGCATTCACGGGCAGCCTCGAAGTGCCTGACGGGAGATATTTTCTTGCACCGCAAAAGCCAAAAGAATTTGTGAATCGAAAATTAATTTTCGTCCCAAAATGAAAATTTGATTCGGGTAAGGCAATGTAAAATCGCTATATTAACGATAATTGCCGTTTTTGGAATTAGGCCGTGATGTCCGAAAGCAATTAACCACGAACCGCCGTTTTTCTATCGAATTAGCCAATATTCGAAACGTTTACTAGATTCGTTCAGCATGTGCCGCGCCAAGCTCGCGGGATGACGACTTGGGCCGGGAACCTAGTGGCTGGCGTTGACCGCTTCGTTGACGGCTTTGTCGATTTCGTCGGCATGCGCGTTCAGCTTTGCAGGCTGGGCCGGCGCAGCGCCTTTCCAGGGATTCATCGCCACGCAATAGCCGCTGTTATTGCCGCACTGCCGGACCTCGCCGGTCTGCCGATCGACGACGACGATGATCTGGCTGTCGTCCTTGAGCCGCGCGGCGTCGGCGTCCTTCGGCTCCGGAGCGCCCTTGAGATGCTTCCACAAACCATCGGCCGCATAGGTGCCGATGCCGCCATAGCGGCCGCCGTCACCTGCGTCCGTCCCGGCGGCGTCGAATTTGCTGCACCCGGCAAGCCCCACAAGCAGCGCAATCGGCAACTGCGCGGCAGCTCTCATCGCATCCTCCTTCGTATCGGTCGGATGGCGCGAAATTAGCGATCAGTTTGTCAATCGACCAGATAGAAAATAGGACTGCTACTTCGCCGCCCCATCCAGTTCCTTGAGCGTCGCATAAGCCGGCGGTTCGCCCTTCATGTCCGCCGCGACCTTCTCCGCCGCCGCCATCGCGCGCAGCACATTGCCGCCCGCGAGCTTGGCGATGTCGGCATCGCTCCAGCCGCGCTTCATGAGCTCGAGCAGCAGCGCGGGATAATGATCGACACCGTCCAGCCCGTCCGGAAAGTTCGACCAGCCGTCGAAATCGCTGCCGATGCCGACATGATCATGGCCCGCAACCTGCGCGATATGGTCGATATGGTCGGCGACCATGGCGATGGTCACGACCGGGCGGGGATGATCCTTCTCCCATTGCGCACGGGCGGCCTTCGCCCGGTCCGGCTGGCCGATATAGAGGCCGCCGAAGGGCGGGCTGTTGTAGAGCGTGGCGAGCGCGCTGTGCTCGGAATCCCAGACCCGCCGCGCCTCGCTGATATATTCCGGCACGAAGGTGACCATCACCACGCCGCCATTCTCGGCGACTTTCCTCAGCACCGCGTCGCTGACATTGCGGGGAGAGTCGGCCAAGGCACGCGCACCGGAATGCGAGAAGATGACCGGCGCCTTGCTCGCCTTGAGCGCGGACAGCATCGTGCCCTCGCTGACATGGGCGAGATCGACCAGCATGCCGAGGCGATTGAGTTCATGCACGACCGCGACGCCGAAGGGCGTGAGCCCGTCATGTTTGGGATCGTCGGTGGCGCTGTCCGCCCAGTCGATGGTCTTGCTGTGGGTGAGCGTCAGATAGCCGACGCCGAGCTCATGATAGGCGCGCAGCACCGAGAAGCTCTCGTCGATCTGGCCGCCGCCCTCGGCGCCCATCATCGAGGCGATCCTGCCCGCCCTGCGCGCCGCCATCACGTCAGCGGCGGTGCGGGCGAGCATGAAGTCGTTCGGGTAGCGCGCGACGATCGACTTCACGAGGTCGATCTGCTCCAGCGTCTCCTTGACCTGTTCGGGGCCGGGCAATTGCGCGGGCACATAAACCGACCAGAACTGCCCGCCGATCATGCCCGCATGCAGCCGCGCGATGTCGGTGCGATGCGTCGCGGGATCGAGCTTCGTCAGGTCCATGGTCCAGCGCCTGTCGCCATCGCGCCCGGCCAGCGTCTCGGCCCAGTCATTATGACCGTCGATCAGCGGCGTCGCGGCGAGGATCTTTTTGAGGCGCGGCAGGTTGGGATCGGCGGGATCGACGCCTTGCGCATGCAGCGCGGGCGCCATGGCGAGGAGCGATGCGGCAAGCGCGAGGGCGAGGCGGGTCATGACGCGAGTAAAGCAGGTCCCGCCCGCCTCGGCAACGATCCGCGCGACTGCCCTTGAGCCTTGAGTCCTGAAAGGCTAGGAGGCTCAGCACTTGCCGCGCCGATGCCCCGAGGTTCCAACATGGCCGAATTCCTTCTTCCCGCGAACAGCAAGATCAAGGGCAAGGGCGCCGAGCACAAGGCGCCGGCCGGCGCGACCAACGTCAAGCGCTTCAAAATATACCGCTACAACCCGGATTCGGGGCGGAACCCGCATTACGACACATTCGAGATCGATCTCGACGATTGCGGGCCGATGGTGCTCGACGCGCTCATCAAGATGAAGGGCGAGCAGGATTCCTCGCTCACCTTCCGCCGCTCCTGCCGCGAAGGCATTTGCGGCTCCTGCTCGATGAACATCAATGGCAAGAATGGCCTCGCCTGCACCACCGCGATCGAGGACTGCAAGGGCGAGGTGCGCATCACCCCGCTGCCGCACATGGACGTCATCAAGGACCTCGTCCCCGATTTCACCCATTTCTATGCGCAGTACAGCTCGATCAAGCCCTGGCTGCAGACGGTGACGCCGCCGCCCTCCGGCAAGGAGCGGCTGCAATCGCCCGCCGACCGCGAGAAACTGGACGGCCTCTATGAGTGCATCCTGTGCGCCTGCTGCTCGACCTCATGCCCCAGCTACTGGTGGAACAGCGACAAGTTCCTCGGCCCCGCGATCCTGCTGCAGGCCTATCGCTGGCTCGCCGACAGCCGCGACGAGATGACCGGCGAACGGCTCGACGAGCTGGAAGACCCCTTCCGCCTCTACCGCTGCCACACGATCATGAACTGCGCGAATGTCTGCCCCAAGGGCCTCTCGCCCGCCAAGGCCATCGCCGAAACCAAGAAGCTGATGGTCGAACGGTCCATGTGATGAAGCATGGCGCGCTGCTGCTCGCGGCGACAGGACTGGCATGGATGGCGGGCCCCGTTGCTGCGGCGACCCAACTCGACAAGGACGACTGGCTGATCTTCGGCCGCGTCGGCGGGGCGCAGCAGCCCGACGGCAATAGCATCGTGATGACCGGCCCCAAAGGCGCGGTCGTGTTCGACACCGGGCGCCATAAGGCACAGAGCGATGCCATTGAACAGCTGCTGCGCGAGACGAACAAGCCGCTCGTCGCCATCGTCAACAGCCACTGGCATCTAGACCATGTCAGCGGCAATCCGCGCCTCAAGGCCGTATATCCGGGCGTTCAGGTCTGGGCGAGCAATGCGATCAACGAGGCGCTGACCGGCTTCCTCAAGCGCGGCGCCGACGACGATCGCGCCGCCATTGCCGAAAACAAGGAGCCGGCAGCGCAACTCGACGAGCGCCGGATCGATCTGGCGACGGTCGAGGCCGGCGACAGGCTCAAGCCCGATCATGTCGTGACCGGCACGCGCATGGTGACGCTCGCCGGACGGCGCTTCGAACTCCATCTCGCGCGCCGCGCCGCCACCGAAGGCGATGTCTGGCTCTACGATTCGGCGCACAAGCGCGCGGTCGTGGGCGATCTGGTAACCTTCCCCGCGCCTTTCCTCGACACCGCCTGCCCCAAGGGATGGAAGGCCGCGCTCGCCGATGTGGCAGCGACGCCCTTCACCTCGCTCATTCCCGGCCATGGCCCGGTCATGGACCGTGCGGCGTTCGCGGCATGGCGCGGTGCGTTCAGCGCTTTCGTGGACTGTAGCGAAGGCGATGCGGCGCTCGAGACCTGCACCGCCGGCTGGGCCGCCTATGCCAGGACCGTCGATCTTGCCGGCGCCGGCATCGATGGCCGGGATGCAGCCGCCTATGCCGATTATTATGCGGGCCTGCTGCGCAGCCACAAGCTCGACGTCAACTGCGGAGCGGGCACAGCCGCGTGACCACCGTCCTCGCCCGCTATGATGCGCTGATCGCCGCCGGCGAACTCAAGCCCGATCCGGACCAGCGCGCCGCCGCCATGCGCCTGACCCGGCTGCAGGAAGAGCTGGAGGCCGTGCCGCAGCGCGGCTCGATCCTATGGCGCATGCTCCACAAGGCGCCCGAGCCGGTGCGCGGCGTCTATCTCTGGGGCGGGGTCGGGCGCGGCAAGTCGATGCTCATGGACCTGCTGCGCGACTGCCTCGAAGGCCCCGCCAAGCGGCGCATCCATTTCCACGAGTTCATGCTCGACGTGCATGCGCGGCTGCGCGTCGCGCGCGAGAGCGAGACGGGCGATCCGATCGCCCCGGTCGCCGCCGCCATCGCGAGCGAGATCAGGGTGCTGCTGTTCGACGAGATGGTGGTCAACAACATGGCCGACGCGGCGATCATGTCGCGGCTGTTCACGGCCTTGCTCGATGCGGGCGTGACGCTGGTCGCGACGTCCAACCGCGCGCCCGACGATCTCTACAAGGATGGGCTCAACCGCGAACTGTTCCTGCCCTTCATCGCGCTGCTGAAGGAACGGCTCGACATCCTGCCGCTCAACGGCCCGACCGACTATCGCCGCGATCGTCTTGGTGATGCCGATGTCTGGCATGTGCCCAATGACGAGGCGACCACCGCCCGGATGCGCGAGATCTTCTTCCGCCTCACCGACTATCCGCCCGAGGACAGCGCCAATGTCCCGTCCGAAGAGCTGAATGTCGGGGGCGGGCGCACCCTACATGTGCCCAAGAGCCTCAAGGGCGTCGCGGTCTTCTCGTTCAAGCGCCTGTGCGGCGAGGCGCGCGGCGCCGCCGACTATCTCGCCATCGCCCGCCGCTTCCACACCGTCATCGTCGTGGCCATCCCGGTGCTGGGGCCCGAGATGCGCAACGAGGCGGCGCGCTTCGTGACGCTGATCGACGCGCTCTACGAGCACAAGGTCAAGCTCATCGCCGGCGCGGACGCCGAGCCGACCGATCTCTATCCGCTGGGCGACGGCAGCTTCGAGTTCCAGCGCACCGTCTCGCGGCTCATGGAAATGCAGTCGGACGCCTATCTGGCGCTCGGCCACGGCGCACATTCGCCTTGACGCAACATTAAGGTGAATCGGATAGACTCCACGGAACAGGCCGAATCAAAGCATCC
>Ga0335083_10000511_pt1 | contig 59448 bp, 49 predicted proteins | sample Lox_Sample_42_FD_206716 | JGI IMG/M metagenome (GOLD analysis project Ga0335083, IMG submission 206716) | Soil microbial communities from Loxahatchee National Wildlife Refuge, Florida, United States - Lox_Sample_4.2 | ecosystem: Environmental > Terrestrial > Soil > Wetlands | place: USA...
ACCGGAGCGGCAGCGCTCGGCGGCGTCGCACGCGATCACGCTGCACAAGCCGCTGCGGCTGCACGAGGTCGCGCCGCGGCGGTTCTCGCTGTCGGGGACGCCGGTCGATTGCGTCTACGTCGGGATGCTGAAGCTGGCCGACCGCAAGCCCGCGCTCGTCGTGTCGGGCGTCAACGACGGCTACAACCTCGGCAGCGACGTCTTCTACTCGGGCACGGTCGCGGCCGCGGTCGAAGGTGCGCTGCGCGGCGTCGCGGGCATCGCGCTGTCGCTCGCGCCGCGCGCGAAGCACGCGGAGCAGGCAATCGCCTTCGCCACCGCGGTCGTGCGTGCCGCGATCGCGGAGCCGGCGCCGCCGGGCACCGTCCTCAACGTCAACATGCCGGGCGCCGGCAACGACGAGTATCAATGGACGACGCTCGGGCGGCGCCAGTACTCCGACGACGTGATCGAGCGCCGCGATCCGCACGGCCGGCCGTACTACTGGGTCGGCGGCGGACCGAGCGGGCACGAGCACGTCGACGGCACCGATTGCGTCGCGGTCGCGCGCGGCTGGAACAGCATCACGCCGATGCACCTCGACCTCACCGATCGCGCGCGCGTCGCGCAGCCGCCGTGGACGCTCGACGGCTTTCGCGTGGTGGTAGGCTAACGCCGTGACGAAGATCTGGATCGTGCTCGCGCTCGCCGCATGCGGCGCGCCGAGCAAGCAGCCGCCGGCGCCGATCCCGCCGCAGCCGGTCGCGAGCTGCGACAGCGTGCGCGGCAAGGTCGAGCAGCTGTATCGCGCCGAAGCCGAGGCCAAGGAGCCACGCCGCGTCGACGACGCGGTCGCCGACAACACGCACATGGTCCTGGTCGACTGTGCGAAGGATCCGGCGCGCGAGGTCGAGTGCATCGATCACGTCGCGACCGTCGGCGAGCTCGAGCATCGTTGCCTCGCGCCACTCGATCCCGAAGGCCGCGAAGGGGAGGCGCTCGCGCGATGACCCGACTCGCGCTCGTGGTCGCGCTCGTCGCGTGTGGCGGCTCGCAGCCACCACCGGCGCAGCCGGAGCCGCAACCGCAGGGCCCGACCGACACGCGCAGCCCGATCGAGAAGCGCCGCGACGCTGCGTGCGACGTCGTGGCCAAGCGGACGTCCGCCTGCGCGGCCGAGAGCGAGAAGGCGCTGCTCGCGGCTGGCAAGATCTCGCAGCAGGAGTACGCGGAGGCCACCGATCCGAGGGTCATCGCCAAGGCGGCCGACATGTACGCCGAGAAGTGCAAGTCGCGGGACTACTCGTCCCGACAGATCCGCGTGCTCGAGAAGTGCCCGCAGTACGAATCCGAGTGCACCCCGTTCTTCCAGTGCCTCGATAACGTCCAACCGCAAGCCAAGTAGCGCTACTCTCGCGGCCATGAAATGGCTCTCGCTCGCGCTCGTCACCGTGGCCGCACTCGCCGGCTGCACCAAGAAGAAGGAAGAAGCACCGGCGGGTGGCGGTAGCGCCGGCTCGGCGGCGCCGGCCAAGCCCGCGCAGCGCCCGTCGCAGCTGCCGCTCGCGCAGCTGCCCGCGCTCGACCTGCCGGCCGATGCGAAGCGCGCCGAGAAGGTCGCGCTCGGCCACGTGCTGTTCTTCGACCAGCGACTGTCCGCGAACAACGATCGCTCGTGCTACTCGTGCCACCAGAACGAGGACGGCAACGGCGGCCACGATCCGCTCGCGATCGGCTCGGGCGGAAAGCCGCTCACGCGCCACGCGCCCGTGATCTGGAACGTCGGCTACTTCAAGAGCTCGTTGTACTGGGACGGCCGCGCGGCGTCGCTCGAGGACAACGCGATGGGCGCGTGGGGCGGCGGCAACATGGGCGTCGGCAAGGACAACCTCGACAAGAAGGCGGCCGAGATCGCCGCGATTCCCGGCTACAAGAAGCTGTTCGAGGCCGCCGGCTTCACCGGCGACATCAAGGCCGATCAGGTCGCGCAGGCGCTCTCGGAGTACGAGCGCACGCTGATCTGCAAGGACACGCGTTACGACAAGTTCGCGGCCGGTGACAAGACCGCGATGAACGACCAGGAGCAGCGCGGGCTCGACGTGTTCCTCGGCAAGGGCAAGTGCTTCATGTGCCACGCGCCGCCGTTCTTCACGCAGGCGATGGGCGTCGACAACGTCGCGTTCTTCAACGTCGGCATCGGCACGTCGGGCGTCGCCGACGACAAGGTCGATGTCGGCCGCATGAAGATCTCGAACAACACCGCCGATTGGGGCGCGTTCAAGCCGCCCAGCCTGCGCAACATCACGAAGAGCGCGCCGTACTTTCACGACGGCTCGGTCGCCAAGCTCGACGACGCGGTCAAGCTGATGGCGAGCGGCGGCATCGCGAACAAGAACAAGACGCCGCTCCTGAGCGACGCCGGCCTCAGCGACGCCGAGCGCGGCGATCTGCTCGCGTTCCTCGCGACGCTCGACTGCCCGGGCAAGCTCGAGCAGCCGGCGAGCATGCCGTAGCCGCTACCGCGCTTTGGCCTGGTTCAGCGCGACCGCGGCGCGCACGAGCGCCACGAGCGCCTGCTCGTCGACTGTTTCGCCCTCGCGGAAGTCGATCGCGCGCCGCGTGTTGCCTTCGAGGCTGGAGTTGAACATGCGCGTCGGATCGGCGAGTGCCGCACCCTTGGCGAACGTCATCTTCACGACCTGCTTGTAGGTCTCGCCCGTGCAGATGATGCCGTCGTGCGACCACACCGGTACGCCGCGCCACTTCCACTCCTCGACGACGTCGGGATCGGCTCGGTGGACGAGCGCGCGGAGCCGGCCGAGCAGCTTGCCGCGCCAGTCGGCGAGCTCGGCGATTCGCGCGTCGATCCGCTTCGAAGCGGAACCAGGTGCAGCAGACTTCGGTTTGGCCGCGCGCTTCTTCTTGCCGGGCATGTCGCTACTCTCGGGGCCTGGAATCTACCTCGTCGACCCGGACCAAGACGTGGATCTCCTGGCCCGGCACGGGTAGCGGAAGGATCCACAGCACGAGCTCGAGCGGGCTCTTGTCGGCGCCGCGATAGACCTTCGCGCGCCGCTCGGCGGGCTTGCCGTCGGCGTGCACCGCGCGCAGCGCACGCTGCAGGCCGGGCACGTACGTCGCGAGCGCGGTGTCGGCGACCGCGAGGCCTTCGAGCTCCTTGGTGTCGTCCTTGCCGACGAGCTTCGCGAACGCGCGGTTCGTCGCGGCGAGCCGGCCCTCGACCGACAGCAGCGCCTGCGGCACGCGCGAACGCTCGAACGCCTGCGCGAGCGCGGCGGCGTGCGTGTTCTCGGCGCGCACCGTGCCGCTCGCCTTCGTGCGACGCCGGCCCATGTCGAGCATGTCCATCACCGTGTTGAGCTCGTAGCGAAATGCGGCCGCGGTCGCATGACGCTCGCCCGGCTCCTTCGCCATCGCGCGCGCGATCAGCCCCTCGATCGCCTCGTCGACCGCCTCGCCGCGCCGCTTCGCGAGCGGCTCGGGCTCGAGCTGGATGTGCGCCATCAGGATGTCCATCACGCTGCCGTCGAACGGCAGCGTGCTCGTGAACAGCAAGTAACCGAGCACGCCGAGCGCGTAGATGTCGGTCGCGACGGTCGCCGGCGCCCCCGCACAACGCTCGGGCGCGAGGTAGTGCGGGCTGCCGCTGACTTGATCCTGATGCGCGTCGTGGCGGTGCGCGAGCCCGAAGTCGAGCAGCCGTACGACGCGGCGGCGGCGCGTCGCGCTATCGGCGGTGGGCTCGGCCGCGAGCAGGATGTTGTCGGCCTTGACGTCGCCGTGGACGATGCCGCGCTTGTGAATGAACTCGAGTGCGTCGGCGACCTGCGCGAGCACGTCGAGCGCGCGGCGCATCGATGGCTTGGCGCTCGAATCCGCGAGGAGCGGCTCGCCGTCGACGAGCTCCATCACCATGTACGCGCCGAACTGCGCGTCCTCGCCGTAGTCGACGACCGAGACGATGTTCGGGTGCGAGATCTCGCTCGCGAGCTTCGCCTCCTGGATGAAGCGAGCGCGCGCGACCGTGTCGTCGGCGAACGCGGGAGCGATGATCTTGAGCGCGAACGCCTTGCCGAGCTGCACGTGCTTGGCGCGATAGACCTGACCCATCCCGCCTTCGCCGAGCCGGCCGTCCAGCACGTACCGACCACCCACCGTCTGCATCGCGATCCAGCGTAACACTACCCAGTTGCGACGCGGGCATAGCCCGAGCCTTACTCCCGCGGTAGATTGGCCGCGGCCGATCCCATAGCTCAGGTGGATCAGAGCGGCGGTTTCCTAAACCGCAGGCCGCAGGTTCGAGCCCTGCTGGGATCACCGTCACGACCGCAGGATCTGCAGCTCGCCCTCACGCGCTCGCGGCAGGACCCCGGCGAGCTTGCGCGCGCAGCCGGTGTAGCCGAGCGCGAGCGAGCGCGTGAACGTGAACGCGAAGTCGTCGCCGACGCAGCCGGTCGCGAGCATGCGGACCAGGGGCCAGCGCACGCGCGGCCGCGAGCCGTGCAGCGCGACGATCTCGAGCCCGTGCGCCAGGCACATCGCGCGCAGCTCGTCGGGTTTGACGAACAGGTGATGGACGTGCAGGTCGCGCGGCGCGTTCGCGACGAACCACGACACGCCCTTGACGACGACCAGGTTCGCGAGCCACGTGCGGTTGAACGTGTGGAAGAACAGCAGGCCGCCGGGCGCGAGCACGCGCGCGGCCTCGGCGACGACCCGCGCCGGCTCGGCGACGTGCTCGAGCAGATCCATCGCGCACACGACATCGAACCGCGCGGGCGGAAACGGCAGCGCGCACGCGTCGCCGCGCACGTACGTCACCGCCTGCGTGCGATCGTACGCGCGTGCGACCGCGAGGCTGTCGTCGCTGGCGTCGACTCCGACGACGCCGTGGCCGCGCTCGGCGAGCGCGTTCGCGAGAAAGCCCGCGCCGCAACCGAGGTCGAGCACGCGCCGAGGTCCCGGCCCGAGCGCCGCGGCGATCTTGTCGGCGATCCACGGATTGCGATGGCGCGCCTCGGCGCGGAGCAGCGCGATCGGCGTGTCGGCGGCCTCGTACCAGCGCGGGCCGAGCTCGGCGTACCAGGTGTTATCGACGACCGGCGAGGCGCTCGGGCGGGCTCGCCGCCACGCGTTCCAGTAGATCGCCTGATACGCACCGAACGCGACCACGCCCGCGAGCTGGACCGCGAGCAGCGTGCCGTGACGGCCGCTCCACCACAGCGCGCCGTACGCGGCGAGCACGACCGGATGCAGCGCGAACAGCATCGCGTGCAGCCAGTGCTCCCACGCGCTGCACAGCTTCGCGTGGATGCCCTCGTCCTTGGTCACGAACAGCGTCGAGGACGTCGCGAGCCCGACGTACACCGGGAGCGCACCCGACCACGTGCGCGGGGCCGCGAGCAGCCACGCGATGCACAGCGCGATCGACAGCGTGTCGAGTGGATGGCCGATGCGCTCCCAGCGCGGGAGCTCGCGCTTGCGATGGAACACGCCTTCGTCGGCGACCATCGCGAGCGCCTGCAGCGCGATCGGCACGGCGGCGAGCGCGAGCGTCATCGCTTCTCGAGCAGCGCGCCGCAGATCGTGAGGCCGGGCCCGAACGAGAGGCTCGCGACCAGCGCGCCGCGCGGGATCCGGCCGTCGGCGATCATGCGCGTCCAGATGTACGGCAGCGTCGCCGACGACATGTTGCCGTGGTCGTGCAGCACCGCGTGGCTGGTCGCGACCTGCGCGGGGTCGAGCTCGAGCATCTCGCGGACGCGCTCGACGATCTTCGGGCCACCCGGGTGGATCGCGAACACCGCGTGCTTCGCCGCGGCCACGCTGCCGCCGGCGCGCCCGAACAGCTCGAGCGTGAAGCCGCGCACCTCGCGCGCGACCAGCTCGGGGACGTCGCGCGCGAGCGTCATCTGCATGCCGCGGTCGCCCGCGATCCACGTCATCGCGTCGCCCGAGTCGGGCACGACGCGTTCGTGCAGCGCGAGCACGCGCAGCCCGGGCTCGACGCCTGCGGCCCGCTCGGGGACGAGCGTGTAGCGGACGAGCCCGTCGCCGAACAGGCTCTGCACGACGAGCTGGCCGGGCGCGTGATCGCGGGGGTCGACGTGCAGCGAGCACAGCTCGGTGTGCGCGATGTCGACGCGGCGCGCGCCGGTCGCGAGGGAGCCCGCCGCGATGCGCAGCGCCGGGACGGCCGCATAGCAGCCCATGTGATAGGCGTGCGTGACCCGCGTCGCCCACCGCCGCGCCGCGACGATCTTCTGCGCGCCGCTCGGCGACGCGTAACCGGTGCACGTGACGTGGACGAGCTCGTCGGGCGGCACGCGCTCGCCCTCGTACGCGCGCGCGAAGTACGCGTCGACGACCTCCTGGAACGCCCGCGTGCGAGCGGCGGTGCCCGCGTCGACGAGGCGCGGCCCGCCCGGCGCGTCGAGATCTTCGATCGAATGGCCGCGCCGCGCGATCTGATCGGGCGAGCACGCGACATGGCGGATCACCGCGCCGATGCGCGCCGCGAGGCGCGCACGCTCGAGCTCGTCGCGTTCGCCGCGCGCGTGCGCCGCGGCGAGCCATGCGAGCGCGCGGTCCTGAGCGATCTCGAAGCGCGGCGGCGTCGCGACGAAGCGAGCGAGCACGGGCGTGGCCATGAGCCGCGCGCGGCTGCACGATTCGCGCCCCCGGGCGCACGCGCGCGGCACGGAGATCCGTTGCCTCCCGAAATGCACTTCGTGCGCAGGCCGCTCGCCGTGCGCGGACGACACGCGAGGAATGTCGAGTCGATACGCTCCCGCAGCACCATGCGCAGGGTTGGGACAGCCGTCATTTTGCGCAGATCTTCAACGAGATTTTGCTTGGCTGCGACCGAAGCGTCGCCATACGGTCCCGGCGTCCATTAGTTGGGAGACCAAGCGATGCGCTCGATGTTCGCGATCGTGATGATGATGTTCGCTGCTTGTGCCAGCCCCGAGATGGGCAATGGCGGCAACGGCTCGGGCTCGGGATCGGGCTCCGGCTCGGGTTCGGGCTCCGGCTCCGGCTCGGGCTCGGCGACCGTGACCGACCTCGTGTTCGCGGTCGTCGGCGACACCCGGCCGTCGTCGATCGACGACACCACGAACTATCCGACGTCGATCATCACGACCATCTACGAGGACATCGAAGCCGAGAACCCCAAGCCCGCGTTCGTGGTCGGCACCGGCGACTACCAGTTCGCGAGCACGTCGGGATCCGAGCAGATGCCGCAGCTCCAGAAGTACATGGGCGCGCGCGCGAGCTACACCGGCCCGTTCTACCCGGCGATGGGTAACCACGAGTGCACCGGCGCCGACGACTCGAACTGCGGCTCGGGCCAGAGCGACGGCATCACCAAGAACATGTCCGACTTCGAGAGCGCGATGCTCCAGCCGATCGGGATGAGCGAACCCTACTACGTGCAGAACGTGAAGGCGATGGACGGCAGCTGGACCGCGAAGTTCGTGTTCGTCGCGTGCAACGCGTGGAGCTCGACGCAGTCGAGCTGGCTGTCGCAGCAGCTCGCGGTCTCGACGACGTACACGTTCGTGGTGCGTCACGAGAGCGTGGCCGACATGTCGACGACGCCGTGCTCGGCCAGCCAGAGCGTCATCGACGCGCACCCGCTGACGCTGCTGATCGTCGGCCACACCCACGAGTACCGCCACGAGTCGTCGGATCACGAGATCATCGTCGGCAACGGCGGCGCGCCGCTCACGAGCGGAGTCAACTACGGCTACGTCATCGTCGCGCTGCAGAGCAACGGCGTCCTCAAGGTCACGGCCAAGGACTACCAGAGCCACGACGTGCTGGACACGTTCAACATCACGGCGTCCGGGGCAGGCGCCTGAGCGCCCGACACGCGCGTATACTCGCGCGCGATGCGTAGGTCGCTCGTCTCGGTCTCGATCCCGCTCCTCCTCGCCGTCGCCGTCCCGGCTCGCGCCGATACCGTCGACGACCTCGTCGCCAAGCACCTGGCCGCGCGCGGCGGCGACAAGCTGCGCGCGCTCAAGTCGCTGCGCCTCACCGGCACGATGGTGTTCGGCACCGGCGACGGCAGCGTCGAGACGCAATGGGGCGAGCTGATCGCTCGGCCCGGCCAGATCCGCGACGAGTTCACCGTCCAGGGCCTCACGCAGACCGTCGCGTACGACGGCAAGGACGCGTGGAACGTGTCGCCGTTCCAGGGCCGCCGCGACCCCGAGCGGTCGTCGGTCGACGACGCCAAGCCGCTCGCGCAGCACGCCGACTTCGACGGCCCGCTGATCGACTACCGCGCGAAGGGTAACCGCGTCGAATACCTCGGCACCGAGGACGTCGACGGCACCGACGCGATCAAGCTGCGCGTCACCCGCAAGGACGGCGACCTCGCGTACATCTACCTCGATCCCGATTCGTACCTCGAGATCCGCGAGCAGGACGTCCATCGCGCGCGCGGCGCCGAGGACATCTCCGAGACCGACTTCGGCAGCTACGGCCAGGTCGCGGGCGTGTGGATCGCGTTCTCGATCGAATCCGGGCCGAAGGGCCAGCCGCGCGGGCTGCACTTCACGATCGAGCGCGCGGAGCCGAACATCGCGCTCGATCCGGGGCTGTTCCGGTTTCCGACCCAGCCGGTGACGCGCGTCGCGGTGGCCGGCCCGCCCGAACCACACGCGGCCGAGGCCGCGACGCCGCCGGCGCCGGCGCGGCCGGCCGTGTTCGACTCCGGCACGATCAGCGGCCTCGGCGCGCGCAACATCGGCTCGGCGGCGATGAGCGGGCGCATCGCGGCGGTCGCGGGCGCTGGCGAGGGCGGCAAGACCACGCTGTACGTCGGCGCGGCGTCGGGCGGGGTATGGCGCTCGTTCGACGGCGGCACGACGTTCAAGCCGGTGTTCGACAAGCAACCGGTGCAGTCGATCGGCGCGATCGCGATCGATCCGTCGAATCCCAAGACCGTCTGGGTCGGCACCGGCGAGGCGTGGACGCGCAACTCGACGTCGATCGGCGACGGCGTGTACCGGTCGACCGACGGCGGCGAGACGTGGACGAACGTCGGCCTGCGCAGCTCCGAGCGCGTCACGCGCATCCTCGTCCATCCCCGCAACGGCAACATCGTGTACGCGTGCGTCCCCGGCAAGCTGTGGAGCGACAGCAACGAGCGCGGCCTGTACCGCACGACCGACGGTGGCACCACCTGGTCGCTGGTGTTGCCCGGCGCGAACGCGTCGACCGGCTGCTCGAGCGTGACGATGGATCCGAAGAATCCCGACGTCCTGATCGCAGGCATGTGGGACTTCCGGCGCAAGGGCTGGACGTTCCGCTCCGGCGGCGAAGGCCCGGACGCGCCGAGCGGCAGCGGCCTCTACCGATCGACCGACGGCGGCAAGACCTGGCGGTCGATCGCGCACGGCAAGGGCCTGCCGGCCGGGCCGTGGGGTCGCGTCGAGACCGTGATCGCGCCGTCGGATTCGCGCGTGGTGTACGCGCTGATCGAGTCGAAGGACTCGGCGCTGTACCGCTCCGACGACGGCGGCGCGACGTGGGAGCAACGCGACAGGAGCAGCAAGATGGTGTGGCGCCCGTTCTACTTCGCGCGCCTCGTCGTCGATCCGACCAACCCGAACCGGCTGTTCAAGCCCGACCTCGGGTTGATCGTCAGCGAGGACGGCGGCCGCAGCTTCTCCGACACCGGCGGCGGCTCGCACGGCGACTGGCACGACCTGTGGATCGATCCGCAGAATCCCAAGCGCGTGGTCGGCGGCGACGACGGCGGCCTGTGGATCTCGCAGGACGGCGGCAACCGCTGGCTGCACGCGATGAACCTGCCGGTGTCGCAGTTCTATCACGTCAGCGTCGACGACCAGGACCCGTATCAGGTCTACGGCGGCCTGCAGGACAACAGCTCGTGGGTCGGCGACAGCGCGTACCCCGGCGGCATCACGAACTCGCGGTGGACGAACCTGTGCAACAGCGACGGGTTCTGGACGATCGTCGACCCGACCGATCCGCACGCGGTGTACTGCGAAGGGCAGGGCGGCTATATCTCGCGCGTCGACCGCCGCACGATGGTGTCGCGCGACATCCAGCCCAAGGCCGGCTACCACGAGAAGCTGCGCTTCAACTGGAACACGCCGATCTACGTGAGCCCGACGCAGAAGGGCACGATCTACCTCGGCTCGCAGTTCCTGTTCCGCTCGCGCGACCGCGGCGACAGCTGGGATCGCATCTCGCCGGATCTGTCGACGAACGATCCCGAGAAGCAGAAGCAGGAGCTGTCGGGCGGCATCACGGTCGACAACTCGTCGGCCGAGATGCACACCACGATCTATTCGATCAGCGAGTCGCCGAAGAACGCGAGTGTGATCTGGGTCGGCACCGACGACGGCAACGTCCAGCTCACACGCGACGGCGGCAAGTCGTGGACGAACCTGGTCAAGAACGTGCCGGGCCTGCCGGCGAGCTCGTGGGTGAGCTGGATCGAGGCGAGCCGCTTCGATGCCGCGACCGCGTACGCCGCGTTCGATCGCCACACGTTCGGCGACATGACGCCGTGGGTGTACGTCACGAAGGATTTCGGCAAGACGTGGACGCGCATCGTCGCGCCCGAATCGGGCGTGCGCGGCTACGCGCACGTGATCAAGGAGGACGCGGTCAAGGCGAACCTCCTGTTCTGCGGCACCGAGCTCGGCCTGTGGATCTCGGCCGACGCCGGCGCGCACTGGGCGCGGTTCACCGGCGGCGGCTTTCCGTCGGTCGCGGTGCGCGAGGTCCAGGTGCACGCGCGCGACCACGACCTGGTCATCGCGACGCACGGCCGCGGCATCTGGATCATCGACGACCTGACGCCGCTGCGCGCGCTGTCCGACGAGCTGCTCGCGAAGCCGGTCGCGTTCCTGCCGACGCGTCCGCCGCAGCAGCGCATGCAAGCCAGCGGCGGCTGGGTCGAGGGCGACGCGACGTTCGTGGGTGACAATCCACCGAACGGGCTCGTCGTCACGTACTACCTGCGCGCCCGCCACGTCTACGGCCCGATCGAGCTGCAGATCCTCGACTCGGCGGGCAAGCTCGTCGACACGCTCACGCCGACGAAGCATCGCGGCATCAACCGCGTGGTGTGGAGCATGCGCGTCAAACCGCCGCGGGTGCCGCGGGCCGCGCAGATCGCGGGCGGCTCGACGCAAGGGCCGCGCGTCGTGCCGGGCACGTACACGCTGCGCATCGTGCGCGGCAAGGAGGTCGTCGATCAGAAGGTGGTGATCGGGCTCGACCGCCGCGCGCCGTACACGGTGGCCGACCGCAAGGCGCAGTTCGACACCGTGATGCGCGCGCGTGCCGTGTTCGAGGACATGAGCAAGGTCGTCGACAAGATCGAGGCGACGCGCGAGACGCTCGAGGAGCGCACGCGGAAGCTCGCCGCGTCGGATCCACTCGGCGCGCAGCTGAAGGGCGCGCTCGCGAAGCTCGCCGACATCAAGCAGAGGATCGTCGCGACCAAGGAAGGCGGCGCGATCACCGGCGAGGAGCGCATCCGCGAGCACCTCGACTACGTGTACGGCGCGGTCAACGGCTGGGAGGGCCGTCCCGGCAAGTACCAGGTCGATCGCATCGCGGTGCTCGCGCACGAGCTCGCCGATGCGAGCAAGGACCTCGACGCGTTCCTCGCGAAGGACGCGCACGCCTACGACAGCGACCTGCGCGGCCGCGGCCTCGATCCGATCCCCGGCATCGCCGACATGGAAGAGGATTACGAGCGCGACCACGAGGGCAAGCTCGACGATCTCGAGCTCGAGTGCATCAAGTCGCGCGGCCGCGACTGCCAGGCGAGCGTGCAGGCGGCTGCCGAGAACGACTGACGTCACGGCCCCGGCGCCGCCGTCGTCACGAGCGCGCGAAGATCACCGGCCTGGTGTCGCGGCAGCCGGCCCACAGCCGCTCGTACAGCCGCTGGTACTCGGCCGGCCGGCGCAGCGGATGCGAGAACCGGTGCAGGTCCTGGAAGATGTCGAAGCTCAGCCGCGACGGCAGCGCGTTCCACACGCGCGCGCGGCCGAACGTGAGCGCGATCGGGCCGAGCTCGGCGTCGAGCACGGCGAGCAGGTCGCTCGCCCAGCACTCGAGGCCGGCGATCGTGCGCCCCGTGTCACCGTCCGGCGCGTCGACGAACGCGCATGCCTCGGGCGAGTGCTCGAACACGCGGCGCGCGTCGCCGTCGCGGAGCGCGAAGCAGAACGTCGGTCGGCGCTCGCCGCACTCGCTGACCAGGAGCGACGCCAGCCCGCGGAACACCGCACCGCCGACCAGCGAGCCCGCGAGCTCGTGCAGGCGCGCGCGCAAGCGCTCGAGCTCGCCGGCGCGCAGCTCGCGCCGGCCGGTCGCGGGCGCGTAGTCCTTGACGTCGACCGCCGCCTTCGCGCGCGACGGCCAGCTCTCGCGCGGCGCGGTCGCGAGCCACGGCTGCGCCGCGTCGACCTTGTGCAGCTTGCCCGCGCGCATCGTCCACGTCTGCCCCGGCACGCCGCTGTAGAACTTCTCCTTCGCGTACACCTTGGCCATCTGCGCGCACACGGCCTCGGTATCGACACAGAACACGCGCTGGTTCAGCCACGCGCGCTCGCCGGTGAACGAGAACCCGCCCGCGCACGTGATCATCGCGGCCGGCGTGCCCCACGCGGTCGTGATCAACTTGTGGCCGACGCCCATGTTCACGAACACCTGCTGGGTGTGCTCGACGCGCTCCTTCAGGTAGTCGGCCATGTGGCTCCAGTCGAGCGCGTTGTTCGTCCACGTCACGAGGCCCGGGCGCATCGCGCGCGCGGCCGCCCACTCGACGTGGCGCTGCGTGAGCGGGATGTCGACCATCGAGAACAAGCTGCCGTGCCCGTCGGTCGACCGGACGAGGTACGGCAGCGTGTCCCACTCGTCACCGCAGTTGGTGGTGACGTGATCGCCCGCGAACGGGATGACCTCGAGATCGCCGAACCGCGCCGGTACGCCGGCCACGAGCGGGTGCACGGTGAAGCCCATCTCGGCGAGAATCGCGCGCGCGGCGGTCGAGCTGCGCGACGACAGCCAGATCGGGATCGCGCGGTCGAGCTTCGCGAGCGACGGGATATCGAAGTGATCGTCGTGCTCGTGGGACAGCACGACCGCGTCGAGCCTGGGGAACTGCGCCGCCTCGAGCCGGCGCGGCGGCCACACCCGGTACTCGAGCGCGTGCGATGCGCCGAAGTCTTCGCACAGAAGGCCGTCGACGAGCACCGCGGCGCGCTCGCTCTGGAACAGCCAGCCCTGGTGGCCGAAGAACGTGGTCGCGAACATGGGGACGATGATACGGTCGGAGACGTGCCGCGAAGGGTCCACGAACCGATAAGTCGCTCGAAGATCGCGGCCGAGGCGCCGGCGTGGCGAGGCGCGGCGAGAACCGGAGCGGCGCGTACTCGCCGTACGCAAGCACCGGAAGCGCAGCCGCAACGAAGCCACGGCGGATGGATCGGCCGCGAGCACGAGCGAGATCTCGGTTCGCGGGCCCTCACGCGCCGTGATCTGTTCCGCCTCGTCGGCGGCGCCGCCGTGCTCGCGAAGCTGCCCGCGTGCGGCGACAACGCCGGCGATCGCGTGTTCACGTCGGCCGAGCTGACCATGCTGTACGACCTCGCGAACGTGATCATCCCGCCCGACGACACGCCGGGCGGCGCCGAGCTCGGCGCGATCGCGTTCATCGAGGCGCTCGTCACCGCCTACGACCACGATCCGCCGATGATCTACGCGGGCGGGCCGTTCTCCGACCGTGCCGGCGCGAGCGACGACGGCTTCGCGAATTTCATCGAGCTCGATCGCGTCAGCGATGCGGCGTGGCGGCTCGACACCGCGAGCATCAAGCAGCAGCTCGTCGCCGGGCTCGCCGCCGCGCGCGCGCTCGGCATCAGCGATCCGGCCAAGCTCTACGACGCGCTCGACGCCGACTTCCAGGCGCTCCTGTTCGAGCTCGTGACCGAGGCCGCGTGGGCGGCGCCCGAGTACGGCGGCAACCCGAACCTCGCCGGCTGGGCGATGATCCACTTCGAAGGCGACAGCCTGCCGATGGGCTACAGCCAGTGGAACGGCAGCGGCTACGACGAGCGCGGCGACGCGCCGATGTCGACGCCGAACCCGAGCGATCCCGAGCCGCTGACCGACGACGTCCGCCAGGTCATCATGGAGGTCGTGGCGGTGCTCGGCGGGCAGACGTTTCCATGAGACGTACGGTGTTCGGCAACACGTCGCTGTCGCAGTTCGACGCGATCGTGATCGGCTCGGGCGCGGGCGGCAACCCGGTGACGTACGTGTTGACCGCGAACGGCATGAAGGTGCTCGTGCTCGAGGCCGGGCCGTGCCACCTCGACTACCTCGACGATCCGACGCAGGCGCCGGTGCCGCGGTTCTCCAACGACGAGCTCAAGATCGAGCACCGCAACTTCATCGAGATGCACTCGGAGGTCGAGCCGCGCACGTGGCGCAACTCGCCCGCCGACGGCGATCGGATCGACTCGCTCACCGGCAACGTGCAGAACCTGCCGAAGACGGTCGGCGGCGGCGGCCTGCACGCGGATCTGAAGATGCCGCGCTTCCAGTCGACCGACCTCCAGCTCGGCACGCTGCTCGACATCCCGGGCACGACGTTCGCCGACTGGCCGGTGCAGTACGACGAGCTCGAGCCGTTCTACGCGTGGGGCGAGCGGCTGTGCGGCGTGCAAGGCAGGGCCGGCGCCGATCCGTTCGCGAGCGCGCGCTCGAGCGACTACCCGATGCCGCCCGGCAACCCGATGTACGGCTCGATGCTCGTCGGCACCGGCCTGTCCGCGCTCGGCTACACCATGTTTCCGTATCCGACCGCGGTGAACTCGGTCCCGTACGGCGGGCGGCCGGCGTGCGTCGATTGCGGGTTTTGCTCGGGCTATCCGTGCCCGACCAACGCGAAGGGCTCGACCGCGATCACGATGCTGCGCAGCGCGCTGCTCACGAACAACTGCCAGCTGCGCGCCGAGACGCGCGTCGCGAAGCTCGTCCCGAGCGCGACCGGCACCGCGATCGCGAGCGTGCAGACGATCGAGCCCGACGGCTCGCAGGGCTCGTACACGGCCGATCGCATCGTGCTCGCGGCCAGCCCGATCGAGGACGCGCGGCTGCTCCTGCTCTCGGGCGGCCTGGGCAACTCGAGCGGCCTCGTCGGTCGCAACCTCATGTTCCACTACCAGACGATCTGCCTCGGGATCTTCGATGACCGCGTGCACGGCTATCGCGGACGCACGGTCGATCACGGCTTCGCCGATTTTCGCGGCGTGCCGAACGATTCGAATCATCCGCTCGCGGGCATCGTCGAGATCTCCGGCGGCGGCCTGCCGATCGGCGAGGCCGCGTTCTACAAGCGGATCCTCGATCAGCTCGGCGCGGGCCGCTGGAACGGCGCGCTGTTCAAGAAGCTGATGCGCCAGTCGCCCGGGCGCGACCGCGTGATGGTGATGGTGATCCAGGCCGAGGACGCGCCGCAGGCGACGAACATCGTCGATCTCGATCCATCGATCACCGACCTCGACGGGCTGCCGGTGCCGCGCATCACCTACCAGAACCACACGTTCGAGGTCAGCGCCGGGCAGTTCTACGAGCCGAAGCTGATCCAGATCTTCGGCGCGGCCGGCGCGCGCTACGCCGCGATCGCGCCGCGCGATCCGCTGCCCGGCTCGCAGCACGTGATGGGCACGCTGCGCTCGGGTGTGGACTCGTCGACGAGCGTCACCGATCCGAACGGCAAGTTCTGGGACCTCGGCAACCTGTGGGCGAGCGACGGCGCGCTGTTCCCGACGTCGTCGGGCTACAACCCGACGATGACGATCGTCGCGCTGGCTTTGCGCGTCGGCGCCGCGATCGTGAACCCGACGTCGCCCGAGAGCGTGATCACGTCGTAATATCGGCGATCGATGAGCAAGGTCGTCGCGTGTCTACTGGCGCTCGCGGTCGCGTGCGGAAAATCGGGCTCGGACTCGGGCTCGAGCTCGGGCTCGAAGGACCGGCCGAAGGTCGCGGTCTCGATCTTCCCGCTGTACGACCTGGTACGGCGGGTCGCGGGAGATCGCGTCGAGGTGCTGCTCGTGCTGCCGCCCGGCCGCAGCGAGCACGAATACGATCCGACGCCGAAGGACATCGCGCGGCTCGACGGCGCGAAGCTCGCGATCGCGATCGGCCTCGACATGGACACGTGGGTCGAGACGATCGTGAAGGGCGCGGGCGGGGCGCCGATCTTTCACGTCGGCGACAAGATCAAGACCATGCCGATCGCGGTCGAGCCGATCGGCGAGGCCGAGGCGCACGCCGGCGAGGCCCCGGATTCCGACGACAAGCCGGGCGCGCCCGATCCGCACGTGTGGCTCGATCCCGAGCGGATGAAGTTGGTCGTCGACTCGATCGCCGAGCAACTCACGGCGATCGATCCCGAGGGCAAGACCGCGTTCGCGGCCGCCGCGGACAAGCTGAAGGGTGAGCTGCAGACGTTGGACGCGAAGATCGCCGCGCGCGCGAAGACGTGGTCGAAGACCACGATCGTGACGTTCCACGGCTCGATGTCGTACTACGCGAAGCACTACGGGCTGCGCATCGCGGCCGTCGTCGAGCCGCTCGCCGGCAAGGAGCCGACCGCGGCGTACATCGCCGAGGTGCTCGGCGCGATCAAGGCCGGCCACGCGGCGGCGCTGTTCTCCGAGCCGCAGTTCGACAAGGCTCCGGCCGAGACGATCGCCAAGGAGGCCGGCGTGCCGCTCGGCGAGCTCGATCCCGTCGGCGGCGTGACCGGGCGCGACAGCTACGAGGCCCTCCTGCTGTGGAACACCGACCAGCTCGACAAGGTGCTCAAGTAGATGACGACGACGGTCCCGCCGCCGATGAAGTCGCTCGAGCGCCGCAACAGCGCGCGCGCGCTCGGCCAGACGCGGCCGGATCCGGCGATGGCGCACGTGCTCGACGTCGAGCACGTGAAGATCGCGATCCGCGGCAGGACGATCATCGATGGCATGTCGTTCTGGGTGCCGAAGGGCGAGTTCGTCTGCTTGTGCGGGCCGAACGGCGCCGGCAAGTCGACCCTGCTCAAGGCGATCATGGGGCTCGTGCCGATCACGAGCGGCCGCATCACGATCCGCGGCGAAGAGGTCGCGGCCGGCCATCGCCACGTCGGCTACGTGCCGCAGCGCAAGGGCTTCGACCGCGACTTTCCGGCGCGCGCGGTCGATCTCATCGTCGCCGCGCTCCGCGGCAAGTGGCCGGCGCACATCCGCGACGACGAGCGCGAGCACGCGCGCCGCGCGCTCGCGAAGATCGGCGGCGAGCGCCTGCTCGACAAGCCGCTCGCCGGGCTGTCGGGCGGCGAGACCCAGCGCGTGTTCCTCGCACGCGCGCTGATCACCGAGCCGTCGCTGCTGATCTTCGACGAGCCGACCGCGGGCGTCGACGCGCGTGGCCGCGCCGAGCTGATCGAGCTGATGATGCAGATCTCGCGCTCCGACGAGCTCGCCGCGATCCTCGTCACCCACAACCTCGCCGCGGTCGCGGCCACCGCCGAGCGCATCGTGTACATCGAGGCCGGCCAGCTCCTGTGCTGGGGCCTGCCGGAGGAGCTGCTCGGCCAGCGATCGCTGACCGCGCTCGCCGCGTTCCAGGCGACCGATCATCACGCCGCGGCGGCCGACGAAGAGTGACCGCCGGATGATCCACTTCTTCGCCGACCCGCTGCACTTCGCGTTCATGCAGCGCGCGCTCGTCGCCGGCCTCGCGGTGGCGGCGGTGTGCGCGGTGATCGGCGTGTTCATCGTGCAGCGCGGGCTCGCGTTTCTCGGCGACGGGCTCGCGCACGCCGCGTTCGGCGGCATCGCGATCGGCTTGTTCCTCGGCGCGTCGGTCGAGCACGCGGTGTGGATCGCGATCCCGTTCACCGCGGCGGTCGCGCTCGGCATCGGGTTCGTGCTGCGGCGCACGTCGCTGCGCGGCGACGTCGCGACCGGCGTGTTCTTCTCGTTCAGCTTCGCGCTCGGCGTGTTGTTCCTCGGGCTCAGGACCGCGAGCGATCGCCAGATCGACGTCGAGAGCCTCTTGTTCGGCAACATGCTCGCGGTCGCGCCGGAGGTCCTCGAGGTCGTCGTCGCGGTTGCCGTGCTCGCGCTCGTGCTCACGGTCGCGCTGTGGTCGCGACTCGCGTACGCGATCTTCGATCCCGAGCTCGCCGCGATCTCCGGCGTGCCGGTCGCCGTGCTCGAGTACCTCTTGCTCGCCGAGACCGCGGTCGTCGTCGTCGTCGCGGTCAAGACGGTCGGGGTCGTGCTGGTGTCGAGCTTCGTCGTGATCCCGGCGGCGACCGCGCGCCTGGTCGGCTCGACGCTCGCGCGCGCCACCGCGCTCGCGCTCGCGATCGGAATGCTCGGCGCCGCGGTGGGGCTGTTCGTCAGCTTCCACCTCGACACGCCGACCGCCGCGACGATCATCCTCATCCATTGCGCGGGCTTCGCCACCGCGCTGGCGTGGTCACGCCTGCGCCGATAGCACGCGCTGTCTCACCCGCTTTTCGTGCGACATCGCGCGCGAGCTTCCTCGTACAATGGGACCATGCGCTACCTCGCGATCGTGCTCGTCTTGATCGGCTGTGGTACGGACTCGATGCCCGGCGGCGGCGGCGGGGGCGGCGGTGGTGGCTCCGCGACCATGGTCTCCGGCACGATCTCCACCGCCACGACGTGGTCGGGTACGATCGAGGTCACGGGCGCGGTGACGATCGCGGCCGGTGTCACGGTCACGGTCGATGCCGGCGCGATGATCGAGACCGGCTCCGCGATCACGATCGACGGCACCCTCGACATCGAAGGTACGAGCGGCTCGACGGTCTCGGTCGGTCCCGCGGGCACGACGGCGCACTGGCCCGGCTTCACGGTCGCGAGCGGCGGCACGCTGACCGCGCACTACATGGACGAGGTCGGTGGCGCCGTGAACATGGCCGACGGCAGCACGGTGACGATCTACGATTCGCACCTATCGCAAGCGAGTCACGATCTCGTCGTGGTCGAGGGTGGCACGCTCGACATCGAGTACTCGTCGATCGGCGTCGAGTCCGGCCAGACCGACACCACGCACTGCGACACGCACTTCGACGGCGCGACCGCGATCACGATCACGCACACGAACATCAGCTCGTCGGCATACGGCTCGATGTTCTACGCCGGCTCGAGCGTCGACTGGACCTACGACAACTGGTTCGACAACGCCACCGACGTCGCGACCTCGCCCGGCGTCACCGGCACGTTCAGCTACGGCTGGTTCCAGAAGGGCGACGCGCCGAGCGGCAGCGGGATCGTCGCGCAGAACATGTCGAGCACGCGCGTCACCGACGCCGGGCCGCGGCCCTGAGGCTTCCGCTACCCACCGTCTGAGGCACATTGCCTCGGGCCGCTTCGGCCACCGAAGCTTGTACGCGGGGCGTGGTGGTGCTTCCATGGGTCGAACACATGGGTTGCTTGTGCTGTGGTGCATCGGCGGAGGTGGGAACGCTGTGTCGGCCGTGCGCGCACGACGTCGCGCCGTGCGACGGCTTGATTCCGGATCACGTGCGCTCGAACGTCGACTCGACGGAAGCGGCGGCGTGGATGGTCGACGGCTTCGGCACCGCACACGCGATCGGGCCCAAGACGGCGATCGGCCGCAACCACGAGGGCGAGCTCGTGGTGCTCGCGAGCTCGGTGTCGCGCGAGCACGCCGAGCTGCGCAAGACCGACGCCGGCTGGCACGTGCGCGACCTCGGCAGCCGCAACGGCACGTTCGTCGATGGCGTTCGCGCGCAAGGCCGGCAGCAGCTCGGCGCGCGCTCGCTCGTGAAGGTCGGCGACGTCGGGCTGTGGTTCCTCGCCGAGGTCATGGACGAGCCGCTGCCGCCGCCGTCGATGGCGACCGCGAGCGCCGGATCGGGCCTCGTGCGCTACCACCTGTCGGCGGGCTCGCTCGAGCTGTGCCTGGTCGGCGCGAACGACGGCGCGGCGGGCGGCGCCCTGCTGTCGCGTGCGGCCGGCACCGAGACGTGGAGCGAGCGCGGGCTCGCGCCGCTCGAGTACCAGCTGTTGCGCGCGCTGTGCGCGCGCGCGACCGAGGAGGCCGAATCGCCGTCGGCAGTGCGGGGCTGCGTGCAGACCCGCCAGCTCGCACGCGACCTGCCGTTCCAGTCGAAGTACGCGAACGAGGAGAACGTGCGCCAGGTCGTGCGGCGCCTGCGCGCCGTCCTCGGCGAGCTCGCGGTCGACGGCATCCTCGCGGTCGCGCCCGGCCGCGGCTATTACCTGTCGTGCAAGGTCTCGGCGCTCACCGGCGCTTCGACAGATCGATGACGATCTTCTGCGTGGAGATCTCGCGCTCGTCACGCGGCGAGCGCGGTGGGCGGCGTTCGTCGAGGCGAGCGATCGCGTCGATCGCGACCGCCGCGATCACGAGCCCGAGGAAGATGTAGATCGCCAGCTGCATGATGCCTTCCTACGCTTGCGATCTACCGTGGATCTCCGGTCCGACCCTTTGCTTCACGCGTTCCTCACGCCTCGCGCGCCGCCCTCGGCTTGGTGACGGGCCGCGACCGCGTCACGCTCGCCGAGATCGACGGTGATCGTCATCGTCGGCGTGCTCGCGGCAACGACCTCCGCCGCGGCCTGGACGTGGATCTCGCGCCACCAGCGGCGCGCCTCGGCGTCGCTCCAGTCCTTCGCGGCAGGCACCGCGCGCAGCGCGGCCGCGAGGTCCGCCGCGGTGCGGTAGCGGTCCTCCGGGGTCTTGGCGAGGCACTTCATCACGATCGCCTCGAGCTCCGGCTGCACGTACGTCGCGATCACCTTCGACGGCGGCACCGGCGCCGACGTCATCGTCTTCATGCAGATGTCGATCGCGGTCTTGCCCTGGAACACCTGCGTGCCGGTCATCAAGTAGTAGCCGACCGCGCCGATGCCGTAGAGATCGGCCGCGCGGCCGATCTTCGTCGGATCGACGATGACCTCGGGCGCGATGTAGCCCGGCGTGCCGAGCACGACCTGGGTCGAGACGTCGGTGTTCGCGGTCAGCTCCTTCGCGAGCCCGTAGTCGAGCACCTTCGCGACGTCGGGCATCGCGCCGCGCTCGCACAGGATGATGTTCGCCGGCTTGACGTCGCGGTGGATGATGCCGCGGTCGTGCGCCTCCTGCAGCGCACCGCACACCTGCTCGAGCACCTTCGCGATGCGCGCGCTCGGTTGCGGCCCGTAGCGGCGCACCAGCCGCGACAGGTCGATGCCGTCGAGGTACTCCATCGCGTAATAGAACACGCCGTCGCTCGACCGCCCGTAGTCGAACACCGCGACCGTGTTCGGGTGCGTGAGCTCGCTCATCTCCTGGACCTCGCGCTCGAAGCGCTCGAGATCCTCGGGCCGATCCGACGGCAAGAGCTTGACCGCGGTCGGCCGGCGCAGCATCAGGTGCTTCGCGAGGTAGACCTCGCCCATGCCGCCCGCGCCGATCTTGCGGACGAGCGTGTACTGGCCGACCTGCTGCGCGGCGCTGACCTGCTTGCGCAGGCCGTAGATCGTCTGCGAGCCGGCGCTCGACAGCCAGATCGGCATGCTCGCGAGCAGTAAGAACGACAGGAAAAACGCGCTGGGCGGCAGGCTCGGGTCTTGCCAATGCTTGTATGCGAGTGCCGCCGCCGAGATCATCATCGGCACGAACGTCGAGAAGCTCGTGACGGCCGTGCGCAGCCCGCTGCTGGGTACGATCAGCGCGCGCGCGTAGACCGTGAACGCGTAGTAGAGCAGCGACGCGTACGAGGCCGGGGTCAGGTCGTGCTGCACGAACGCGCTCGCGCCGAACGCGGTGCCGATGCCGACCGAGTAGATGAGGTCGGCGCGATGGAGCGCCCGGAGCGACAGCTTCGTGCGCACGAGCAGCACCCACACGAACGCCATCGTGCCGAGCCCGACGCCCGAGCCCGCGAACACCTCGCGGTAGTACTTCGGCGCGACCTCGTCCGGATACACGGTGTACAAGCCCCACAGAAATCCGATCAGCGCGGCGAGGCTCCAGAACATCAGCTTGAACAGGTAGGCGAGCCGCTCCTGCAGATACTCGCGGGCCTGCTCGTCCGCGCTCTCGCGCGGCTTCTTGCGCGCGATCTTCACGCCGCTTCCTCGCCGCGCTGGCCGATGTCGACCGTGATCGTGGAGTCGGCGTGCTCGGGCGCGTCGAGCAGCTCGACCGGCTTGGCGTGCTCGGCCCACCATTCGCGCGCGCGCTCGATCTCCCAGCGCGGCACGGCGGCGAGCGCGGCCGCGAGCTCGCTGGCGTCGCCGAAGCGATCGGCCGGCTTCTTGGCGAGGCAGCGCAGCACGATCGCCTCGAGCGTCGGATCGACCGCGACGTGCGTGGACGGCGGCACCGGTGTCGCCTCGACGTGCTGGCGGCACACGTCGATCGAGCTCTCGCCTGCGAACACCGGCTTGCCGGTCAGCATGAAGTAGCCGACCGCGCCGAGCGAGTAGAGATCGACCGCCGGACCGACGCGATCGGGATCGGTCATGCGCTCGGGCGCGACGTAATCCGGCGTGCCGAACACGATCTGCGACGACGCTCCGGTGCCGGCCGTGAAGTCCTTGACGAGGCCGTAATCGAGCACCTTCGCGACGTCGGGCTGGCCGCCGCGCTGGCACAGGATGATGTTCGCGGGCTTGATGTCCTGGTGGACGATGCCGCGCCCGTGCGCTTCGGCGAGCGCGCCGCACACCTGCTCGAGGATCCACGCGACGCGCCCGCTCGGCTGCACGCCGTGCACGCGCACGAGCTGGTCGAGCGTCCAGCCGTCGCCGAGATACTCCATCGCGTAGTAGAAGACGCCGTTGTCGCTGCGGCCGTAGTCGAACACGACGACCGTGTTCGGGTGCGTGAGCTCGCTCATGTGCTGCACCTCGCGCTCGAAGCGCTCGAGGTGCGCGCCGACGCGATCCGGCATCAGCATCTTCACCGCGGTGTGGCGGCGCAGCATCAGGTGGCGCGCGATCCACACCTCGCCCATGCCGCCGGTGCCGATGCGGCGCACGAGCGTGTACTGGCCGAGCTGCTGCGCCTCGCGGACCTGGCGGTTAAGATCGTAGATGATGTTCGAGCCCGCCGCCGACAGCAGGATCGCGACGCCGGCTAGCACGAGGAACCCGACGACGAATGCCGGCCCGGGCAGGGCCTGCCGCGACGACAGCGCGACCGCGGCGACCGCGAGCGGCGCGAATGCGAGCCCACCGGCGAGCGCGGTGCGGCGGCCCGTGCTCGGCACGATCAAGCCGCGCGTGAGCACCGCGAAGCACTGGTAGCACAGGCAGCAATAGGCAGCCGGGCGAAAGTTGTACGCGATCAGCGCCGACCCCGCGAACACGCAGCCGGTGCCGAACGCGTAGAACAGATCGATGCCGTACAGCGACGCGAAGCTGAGGTTCGGCCGGCGCACGAGCAACAGGCGCCAGATCGACGCCATGATCGCGAGCCCGACCGCCGACAGCGCGTAGACATACTTCTGATACGTCGGCTCGATCGACGGAAAGCTCGCGTAGAGCACGAACAGGAACGCGATCAACGCCACGAACGTCCAGAACATCAGCTTGAACAGGACGGTCAGGCGCGCCTGCAAGTACGACCGCGACTCCGCCTTGCCGGAGGTCGACCACGGAACGCGCAGGTTCCGCCGAGATCGTGCCGCATCTGCCACCACTTCCACGTTCATCGGAATCTTGCCAGATCCGTCCCTCGTTCACGCGGATCTAACGCGCCACGCTACTCGTAGCTCACGTCGTGGCGATGGGGACCTCACGCGCGGCCGGGCGACAAGGGATTCATGCAGTGGCGACTCGTCTCCGGTCTGCTCGTCGCGACCACGTCGGTCGCGTCGGCCGACGACCCGTCGCCCGATGCCACGCCGACGACACCGACGACACCGGTGCGGCGCGAGGACGCCACGTTCGGTCAGATCTTCGGCGGGCCGTTCCAGTCGTCGCGGCTGTTCGCGATGCCGACCGCCGACACGGTCGGCCCGTACATGCTCGCGCTATCGGGCGAGGGCAGCCTGCTCGAGCAGCCGGGCTTGCTCACGTCGGCCGGCGTGGTCGCGATCGGGTTCGGCGATCTCGCGCAGCTCGAGTACCGCCACACCGAAGCGATCAGCGTGACCGGCGTCAACGCGCCGGTGCCCGCGGTCGGCGCGCAGTTCCGGCTGCCGATCCCCGAGCAGCCGAACGTGCCGGCGATCGGGATCGCATATCGCCAGGGTTTGCCGCGTGACGAGCAGGTCGGCATGGCGACGGTCGAGGAGTCGGTCACCGACATCTACATGGTCGCGCGCGAGCGGCTGTCGGTCGCGCCGTGGCTGACGCTCCACGCCGGCCTGCGCTACTCGCCGTCGCACGTGACGGTGACCGGCCTGCCGGCCAAGAGCGCCGACCTCTGGCTGCCGGCCGCCGGTTTCGAGCTCGCGGTCAACCGCGAGGCGCGCGTCGTCGGCGAGACCGAGCTCGTCCCGCAGTTTCATTTCGACCCGGGCGACACCGCGCCGCGCATCACGACGGGCGCCGAAGCCCGGCTCGGCCTGCGCTGGGCGCTGTTTCACGCGGTGACGCTCGACGCCAGCTTTGGTTACCAGCTCGACGAAGCGATGGGCTCCATCGGGGGCCCGCGCGACGTCGTGCAGGAGTGGGACATCCGGCTCGGTGCCGAGGTGTTCGTGCCCTGGGGTGCGCTGGCCTGCCGCGCCGCCGGGGTGTTCTGCGACTAACGCGGCCCGAGGAGAGGAGTCAGTGATGAAGAAGCTATGGATCGTCGCTCTCGTCGCCGGCATCGCCGCGACCGCGGACGCACAGCCGAGCGACCCGTACAACCACGATGCGGGTGGCAACGGCAGCGCGCAAGCGCCGCCGCAGGAACCGCAACCACCGCCGCCACCGCAGCCAGGGCCGGAGCAACCACCGCCGCAGCAGCACACCGTGCGCGTGCTCGGACGCACGCGCATGTACGAGCTGCCGAACGAGGCGAGCGCGGTGATGACCTACGTCGAGCCGAACGAGCAGCTCGTGCCGGTGCGCACCGAAGGCGAGTGGACGTACGTCGAGAACTGGCGCGGCCAGGCCGGCTGGATCAAGACGTCGCGGGTCGCGGCGGCACAGGCGCCGGCCTCGCCCGACGACGCCGCGGCCGAGGAGGCGAAGCAGGAGCCACCGAAGAAGCCGGAAAAGCCGCGGCCACCCGATCCGCCGGTCGATCTGCCGATGCTGATCGCGGCGCCGACCGGCTGGCTGTTGCCGGCGGCGGTCCTGTACTCGCGCACCGGCCTCGACACCGGCGGCGGGTTCACGTCGGATAACCGCGTCGGCCTCGGCGACGTCGCCGAGTTCGGCGTGAAGACGCTCGATCAAGTTCGTTCGTGCTCGGGCCCGACGACGCTCTCGGACTGCGCGAACTCGGCCAGCGCGATCCAGCCGTATTTCACCGCGATCTTCCGCATGGGTGTCGGCGAGGACCGCTTGTTCGACGGCCAGCCCGGCCTCGTGCTCGGCTTCGAGAAGTCGTTCGAGCGCGACGACGGCGACAACGCGACGCGCATCGCCGAGCTCACGCTGGTCGCGAGCAAGAAGCTCGGCGATCGTGCGTCGATTCACGTCGGCGCCGCGTTCTGGGATGCCGAGTTCACCAACTCGACGTCGGACACCACGGTCGCGCTGCACAACCTCGACGGCGGCTTCGCGAACCAGATCCGTCCGTTTGCCGGCCTCGCCGCCAGCCCGATCGCGAAGTCCGAGCTCCTCGTCGACCTCAGCTGGGCGCCGCAGTTCTGCTACGCCTGCAACACGTCGGGGCCGACCGACAACCAGCAGATCCGGTTGCGGCCCGAGCTCGCGTGGGGCGTGCGCTACAAGGTCGCCGACTGGATGCTGCTCGAATCCGGCGTGCGCGTGCCCGACATCGGAAACGCGAACCTGCTCGACGCGCAGATCTACGGCGCGGTGACATTCGTGACGTGGGGCCTCCGCCACGCGGTGGACAGCGTGAAGTGACGTGCGTCGATTCGCGATCATATGGATCGCGTTGGCCGCGCGGGCGGCTGCCGCCGACCCTCCAACCGTCGACCACGTGGTCACGGCGCCGACCGCGTGGCTGCCGGCCGCCGGCACGGCGATCGGCAGCGCGTCGCTCGACCAGCACGGCACATCGTCGATCGTCGTCGGCTATGGCCTCGGCGGGATCGCCGAGGTCGAGCTCGGCGGCGACGGCGACGTCGACCAGTGCGACAGCGTGGCGTGCAAGTCGCGGCTCTACCAGGCGCGCGCCACGTTCCGCGTCGGCGCGCGCCAGGACGAGTGGTTCGACGGCCAGCCGGCGCTCGTGTTCGGCGTGCAGGAGTCGTTGCCCGGCACGCGTCGCGTCGGCGAGGCGTACGTGGTGGCGAGCCGCACGCTCGGCACCGGATTCGGCTCGTGGCGCCTGCACGCCGGCGCGATCGCGCTCGACGCGACCGCGGACGATGGCTCGCGGCTCGGCTTCACCGTGCGGCCGATCGGCGCGATCGAGCTCGTGCCCGCGCAGTATCCGAAGACCACGATGATGCTCGACGTGACGTGGTTGCCCGAGCTGCACGCGCCCGGCTCGATGACCGCGCCGGTGCAGGCGGCGTGGCTCGGTGGCTTCGGCGTGCGCTATCAGGCCTTGTCGTGGGGATCGATCGAGCTCGCGATCCGCGCGAGCTCGGTCGAGGACCGCGGAGTGATGGTGCGCATCAACGGCGTGCTCGGGCAGTAGCTGGGGTAAGCTGCCGCTCGATGCATGGGGGCATCGAGTGGTTGATCGACGCGCATGGCTGCGCGCCGGCCCGGCTGCGCGATCGCGACGCCGTGGTCGCGCTGCTCGAGCGCATCGTCGCCGACATGCAGCTGCACGTCGTGTCGCGCGCGGTGCACGTGTTCGGCGGCGAGGGCGGCGTGACCGCGCTGTACTTGCTCGCCGAGTCGCACCTGTCGATCCACACGTTTCCGGAAGCCGGCACCGCGACGCTCGACGCCTACTGCTGCGCGCCGCGCGAGCCCGCCGCGTGGCGCGCGCTGTGCGGCGACGCGCTCGGGGCGCGCGACGTGATCGTGCGCGAGCTCGCGCGCGGAGTGATCGCGTGAAGACGAGCTGCCCGAACTGCGGCGCCGAGGTCGAGTTTCGCTACGACGACTCGTTCGTGCGCGTGTGCGACCACTGCCGGTGCGCCGTGCTGCGCACCGATCGCGGCGTCGACTCGCTCGGCCAGGTCGCGGATCTGGTCCCGATGGACTCGCCGCTCGCGCTCTTCGCGGACGGCCATCTCGGTAGCGCCGGCTTCCTGCTCGTCGGCATGGCGCAGATCCGCCACGGCTCGGGCGGGCTGTGGCAGGAGTGGTACGCGAAGCTGGACGGCGGCAAGTGGGGCTGGCTCGCCGAGGCGCAGGGCCGCTACTACCTGACGTTCGAGGAGCCGGCCGCGGCGCTGCCGCCGTTCGAGTCGCTCGCCCCGGGCCAGGCGATCGAGCTGCCGGTGCACGGCGTGTCGCGTCGGTTCACGGTCTCCGAGCACGCGGGGGCGGCGTACGTCGCGGCGACCGGCGAGCTGCCGTACAAGCTCGTGCCCGACGGCAGCTTCCGGTTCGTCGATCTCGACGACGGCGCCGGCACGTTCGCGACGATCGACTACGGCGACACCGGCGACGCACCGGCGCTGTACGTCGGCCAGCAGGTCACGCTCGACGAGCTCGGCATCCGCGGCGGCGAGCACGGCCCGTCGCGCGACGCGAAGATCGCGAGCCAGCGCCTCGCGTGCCCGAACTGCAACGCGCCGATCGAGCTACACGCACCGGGCGACGCGCAACGCTACGCGTGCACGTCGTGCAATCACCTGATCGCGCTCGACGGCAACCTGCGCGTGCTCGGCGGGCTCCCGCACAAGGCGTCGCCGTCGATCCCGCTCGGCAGCGTCGGCAAGCTGCCCGAAGGCGAGCTGACCGTGATCGGCTTCGTGCAGCGCAGCGCGCACGTCGACGGCGCGTGGTACCCGTTCGAGGAGTATCTCTTGTACGCGCCCGCCGTCGGCTTTCGCTGGCTCGTGTGCTCGGACGGCCACTGGAGCTACGTCCAGCCGGTCGCGGTCGGTGCGGTCGAGGCCGGCGTCACGGGCTGCCGCTACGACGGCGTGAAGTTCACGCGCTTCACGGGTGCGCCGCTGCGCGTCGATCAGGTCCTCGGCGAGTTCTACTGGCAGGTCGAGGTCGGCGAGACGGTCGACAGCGAGGATTTCATCGCGCCGCCCGCGATGCTGTCGTCGGAGACGACGCGGAGCGAGACGACGTGGTCGCTCGGCACGTACATGACGATCCACGACGTCCAGCACGCGTTCGGCGACAAGAACCTGCCGATCGGACCGACGATCGGCGTCGCGCCGAACCAGGTCGATCGCAGCGAGCGCGCGGCGCGGTGGATGGCCGGCGGCGTGGGCGTGATGCTCGCGATCGGGATCGTCGCCGCGACGGTCGCGCCCGATCACCTGGTCTACGAGCACGCGATGGAAGTGCACGCTGGCTCGGCCGCGCCGGTCGCGCAGACCCAGCCGATCGCGGATGTCGGCACGCCTGGAAGTGGCGACGCGTGCGCGCAGTATCGCGTCGCCGTGCACAGCCTGCTGAGCTGCGAGGAGATCCCGAAGGAGTCGCGTGACTCGCTGGTGTCGGCGTTTCCGCTCGATTCGAGCGACGCTGTGGTCTGCCAGGCAGGCGTGGATTCGGTGAAGCAGATCCTCGCGCGCACCAAGTGCGAGCTCGGCAGCGCCAGTGGCAGCGGCAGCAGCACCGTCGCCGGCAGCGGAAGCGGCAGCAGTAGCGGCAGCGGCAGCGGCGAGCTGGAGGCTCCCAACGTGTTCTTCTCCGATCCGTTCCAGCTCGACTCCGGCCACAACGTCGAGGTCGAGCTGAGCTCGCCGGTCGACAACGACTGGGTCTACGCCGCGGCCGATCTCGTCAACCAGGACACGGGCGATGTCGTCGAGGTCGAGAGCGACCTCGAGTACTACCACGGCATCGACGACGGCGAGGCGTGGAGCGAGGGCTCGCACCGGTCCACCACCGTGGTCGGCCCGCCGACCGGCGGCACGTACATCCTGCGCGTCGAGGCGCAGCACGGCGGACACGGCGAGACCAGCCTCGCGATGGCGATCCATCAGGGCGTGTTTCGCGGGACCTACCTGATCCTGTTCCTCGGCGTGCTCGGCATCCCATGGCTGTTGCTCGGGCTGCACGCGTGGTCGATCGAGAAGCGGCGCTGGGAGAACAGCACCCGCGGCAAGCCGCCGGTCACGTCGTTCACGATCGTGGTCGCGATCGCCGGTGGTATCGCGTTCGTGATCTGGGGCCTGTTCAAGCTGGTCGCGCGGAGCAGCAGCAATGACTGAGCCCGCCGCGCGTCCACCCGATCATCCGCCGGTGCCGCGTCCCGGCCGCTCGGCGCGCGTGATCGCGGCGATCGTGTTCACCGCGATCGCGTGCGGCGGCTACGGCGCGATGGCGTACACGCAGCGCGAGCTGTGGGAGCCGCAGCACGACGAGGTCCCCGCCAGCGTGCGGACCTCGCCCGGCGGCTACCGCTCGTATCACTTCTGGCACACCGGCTATCACGGAGGCAAATAGATGAAGCTCGACAACATGGGAGACGCGGCCGTCTCGTCGGCGGTGTTCGCCGGCATCGGTCTCGCGGTGTTCGGAATCGCGTTCTGGCTCATGACAAAGCTCGCGCCATTCTCGGTCAAGAAAGAGATCGAGGAAGATCAGAACACGGCGCTCGCGATCATCATGGCCGGGGTGATCATCGGTGTCAGCCTCATCATCTCCGCAGCCATCTCCGGGCAGTAGCTCGGGGCCGCCGATCGCGGCGGGCGCGTTGTACGCCAACGTGTTCGTCGTCGCGATCTGCGGCCTCGTCTACGAGCTGCTCGCCGGCACGCTGGGCAGCTACTTGCTCGGCGATTCGGTCACGCAGTTCTCGCTCGTGATCGGGCTCTACCTGTCGGCGATGGGCGCCGGTGCGTGGCTGTCGCGCAAGCTCGACGGCGATCTCGCGCGCCGGTTCGTCGAGATCGAGCTCGCGGTCGCGATCGTCGGCGGGCTGTCCGCGCCGGTGTTGTTCCTGTCGTTCGGCACGGTCGTGCACTTCCAGATCGTGCTGCTCGGGTTCGTCGCCGCGATCGGCGTGCTCGTCGGGCTCGAGCTGCCGATCCTGATGCGCCTGCTCGAAGGTCAGATGGAGCTCAAGGACCTGGTGTCGCGCGTGCTCACGTTCGATTACATCGGCGCGCTCGCGGCGGCGCTGATGTTCCCGCTCGTGCTCGTGCCGAAGCTCGGCCTCGTCCGCAGCTCGCTCGTCGCCGGCGTCGCGAACGCGGCGGTCGCGCTGTGGGGCACGTGGCTGCTCGGCTCGCGGCTCGGCCCGCGCGCGTTCGGCGTGCGCGTGCGCGCGATCGTCGTGCTGGTCGCGATGCTCGTCGCGCTCGCGTTCGCGGATCGGTTCACGACCTGGGCCGAGGACGAGATGTACGCCGATCCGATCGTGTTCACCGAGACCACGCCGTATCAGCGCATCGTCGTCACGCGCGGCCGCGCCGGCTTCCAGCTGTTCCTGAATGGAAATCTCCAGTTCTCGTCGGCCGACGAGTACCGCTATCACGAGGCGCTCGTGCACCCGGCGATCAGCGCGGCCGGCGGCGCGCCGAAGCGCGTCTTGATCCTCGGCGGCGGCGACGGGCTCGCGCTGCGCGAGGTGCTCGCGCACGCGTCGGTCGAGCAGGTGACGCTCGTCGATCTCGATCCGGCGATGACGTCGCTGTCGAAGAAGTTCCCGGCGCTCGCCGAGCTCAACCATCACTCGTTCGACGACCCGCGCGTCACCGTGATCAACGACGACGCGATGGTCTGGCTCGACGACCATCCCGGGCAATGGGATGTCGCGATCGTCGACTTCCCCGATCCGAACACGTTCCAGCTCGGCAAGCTGTACACGCGCCTGTTCTATCGCCGCCTGCTCGCGCGCATCGCACCGGGTGGCGCGGTCAGCGTGCAGGCGACGTCGCCGCTGTTCGCCCGGCGCTCGTACTGGTGCATCGTCGAGACGATGCGCGCCGCCGGGTTCGCGGTGCGGCCGTATCAGGTCACCGTGCCGTCGTTCGGCGTGTGGGGCTACGCGCTCGCGCGCCGCGAGCCGTTCGATCCGCCGCGCGCGGTGCCGGCGCTGCCGCTGCGCTACCTGAACGAGGCCGCGCTCGCCGCGATGTTCGAGATGCCCGCCGACACGACCGAGGTGCCGGTCGAGATCAACCAGCTCGATAACCAAGCGCTGGTGCGGTACTACGAGCGCGAGTGGCGGCGATGGGAATAAGCCGCCGCGAGTTCACGGCGATGCTGCTCGGCGCGCCGCTCGCGTACGCGTGCGCGCGGCGCGGACCGGCGCGCATCCCGCCCGGCGCGCTCGTCGAGACCGGCATGCGGCGCGGTCACGCGGCGGTGCGCGACGCGCGCGCCGTACCGGCCGTGCCGAGGTGGCGGCGCGTGAAGGTCGCGATCGTGGGCGGCGGTGTCGCCGGGCTGTCGGCGGCGTGGGAGCTGCGCCGGCGCGGCGTGACCGACGTCGTGATCGTGGAGCTCGACGACGTCTTCGGCGGCACCGCGCGCGGCGGCGAGTCGAGCGTGACGCCGTATCCGTGGGGCGCGCACTACATCGTCGCGCCGCAGCGCGACGACGATCTCGCGGCGCTGCTCGCGGAGATGGGCGCGATCGAAGGTCACGCCGCCGATGGCTCGCCGATCGTCGACGAGGCGCTGCGCTGCCGCGAGCCCGAGGAGCGCGTGTGGTGGCAGGGGCGCTGGTGGGAGGGCCTGTACCTCGACGCCGGTGCGAGCCCGGATGATCGCCGGCAGCTCGCGGCGTTTCGCGCCGAGATCGATCGCTGGGCGGGCTGGCGCGACGAGCAAGGCCGGCGTGCGTTCGCGATCCCGCGCAGTACGGCGAGCCCTGCGCCCGAGCTGGCCGTGCTCGATACGTATTCGTTCGCGCACTGGCTCGACGCGCACGGCCTGGTGTCGCCGCGCCTGCGCTGGCTCGCCGACTACGCGTGCCGCGACGACTACGCGCTGACCGCGGCGCAGACCAGCGCGTGGGCCGGCATCTTCTACTTCGCGGCGCGCCAGCGCGCGCCCGGCGCGGCCGCGCAGACCGTCGTGACCTGGCCCGACGGCAACGCGTCGCTCGTGCGCGAGCTCGCGCGCGGCGCGACGATCGAGCGCGGGCTCGCGGTGGTCGACATCGACGAGGTCACCGGTCGAATGATCGCGGTCGGCGACGCCGGATGGATCGGCTTGGAATGCGACGCGATCATCTCGTGCGTGCCGCGGTTCGTGGCGAATCGCGTGATCCGCGGCCGGCGAGGGCAGAGCCACGGCGATTACGGCGCGTGGACGGTCGCGAACGTGCACCTGCGCGCGCGCCCGATCGAGCGCGGCCGCGGGGCGCCGCCGGCCTGGGACAACGTATTTCGCGACAGCCCGAGCCTCGGCTACGTGTGCGCGACCCACCAGCGCGGGCGCGATCGCGGCCCGACCGTGTGGACGTGGTACTACGCGTTCGCCGACGACGATGCCGCCGCCGTGCGCCGCAAGCTCGCCGGCGCCGGCTACGACGAATGGGCCGAGGTCGTGCTCGCCGATCTCGAGCGCGCGCACCCCGACGTGCGCGAGCACGTCGAGCGCATCGAGGTCGCGTTCTGGGGTCACGGCATGATCCGACCGCGCGTCGGCGCGATGTTCGGCGCCGATCCGACCGTGCCGATCGGCCGCGTCCACTTCGCGCACACCGATCTGAGCGGGCTCGCGCTGTTCGAGGAGGCGTTCGATCACGGCCTGCGCGCGGCGCGCGAGGTCGCGGAGGCGCTGACGGCATGAAGCGCTGGCTGTTCTCGGCGCCGATCGATCTCGCCGTGTTCGGCGGCACCGCGATCGTGGCGCTCGCGCTGGTCGCGCTCGGCCCCGCGCTCGGCGTGCACGGCCGCGGCGACGCGCCGGAGTGGTCGTGGATCACGGGCGTCTTGCTCGTCGACGTCGCGCACGTGTGGTCGACCGCGTTCGTCGTCTACCTCGATCCGGCCGAGCTGCGCCGCCGGCCCGCGCTCTACGTCGGCGCGCCGATCGTCGCGTTCGCGAGCGGGATCGCGCTGTACGCGCTCGGCGAGGCCGCGTTCTGGCGCGCGATCGCCTACGTCGCGGTGTTTCACTTCATCCGCCAGCAATACGGCTGGGTGATGATGTATCGCGCGCGCACCGGCCAGCGCGACGTGCTCGGGCGCTGGCTCGACGGCGCGACGATCTACGCGGCGACGCTGTACCCGCTGATCTGGTGGCACGCGTCGCTGCCGCGCGCGTTCTCGTGGATGCGCGACGGCGACTTCGTCCCCGGCCTGCCGGCGTGCGTGATCGCGCCGGCGCGGACGATCTATGTCGCGCTGGTCGGGTCGTATGTCGTGCGCGCGTGCTTCGAGCGCCCGGTCGCGTGGGGCAAGCACGTCGTGGTCGCCGCGACCGTCGCGTGCTGGTACGTCGGCATCGTCGCGACCAACTCCGACTACGCGTTCACGGTGTCGAACGTGTTCGTGCACGGCATCCCGTACATGGTGCTCGTCTACCTGTACGCACGCGCCGCGGCGCGCGAGCGCGAATCGGCGCACGGCCTCGCGGCCCGGCTCGTGCGGCGCGGCGTGCTCGTGTTCCTCGCGACCCTCTGGCTCGTCGCGTACCTCGAAGAGCTCGTGTGGGATCACGCGGCCTGGCACGAGCGCGCGTGGCTGTTCGGCGGCAGCTTCGACCTCGACCGCGGCGCCGTGTTGCTGGCACCGCTGCTCGCGGTGCCGCAGCTCACGCACTACATCCTCGACGGCTTCCTGTGGCGTCGGAGGTCGAATCCGCGGCTGGGGCGCTTGCTCTAGGCTAGTTCGCCTCGAAGATCTCCCAGTACTGCGTCGGATCATCGGCGGTCGGATCGGATTCGATCGCGAGCGTGTGCGTGTTCACGGCGAGCGACGTGCCCTGGCCGAGGTACTCGTTCGTCAGCCGGTAGACGCCGTCCGTGATCGGTTCGAGCAGCCAGTACTGGCCGCTGTAGTTCCCGGTCTGCGCCATCGTCCACGTGTCGAACGCCATGCCTTCGCCCTGGTAGCTGTTCGTCAGCCGGTAGTATCCGCCGCCGAGCGGGCTCAGCTCCCACCATTGGCCGCTGTAGTTGCCGGTCGCGGCGATCACGCCGGTGTCGAGCGAGTAGCTTCCGCCGAGCGCGACGTTCTGGATGTGAAACCACTCCGCCGGCGACGCGAACGTCGGGCTCGGGTTCGCACATGACAGGCTGCAGCTCGACAGCATGTAGCTCGGGTTGGCCTGGCACTGCGCCTCGAACGCCCACAGCGGGCACGAGGCGTTCGCGTCGGAGGCGTCGAACGCGATGCCGGTGATCGACGCGACGTCGCCGACGTTCGCCTGGCCGCCGAAATTCCCGTTGACGAACTCCCAGCTCAGCTCGGCCCAGCCGCCGTTGCCCCAGCCGGTGCCCCACGAGTTCAAGATCCACACGCCGTTCTCGTCGTACGCGAACGCCGCGATCGCGTGGCCGCCGCGCGACGACTCGCCGTCGCTGGGCGGGCCGACGAGGTAGCTCGACGACGTCGCGCCGTCGAACTCGGGATAGACCTGGATCGACAGGATCGCGGGCCGGCCCGCCGCGAGCGTGGCCTCGATCGCTTTCTGGACGCCGCCCGACAGGTTGCTCTGCTTGTAGCCGGTGATCTTGAACCGCCCGGCATTCGACTTCTGCGCGCTCGTCGGCTGCGTCGCGCAATCGAGATCGAACTGCATCGGCTCGTAATCGGTCTGCGTGTCGACGCCGTGGCTCTTCATCATGCCGAGCACGTGCTCGACGTACGATCCGTTGTCGCAGTTACCTGCCACGATCTGCGAGTACAGGAACATCGGCGCGAACGTCGCGCCGGTATAGCCGTCGTGGTTCGCCCACCAGCCGAGCGCGCTGTGCGCGCTCGACCACGTCGTGCACGAGCCGGTGTCGCCTTGATCTCCCGGTGGCGGCGCTTCACTCGACAGATCGACGCTCGACGGCACCGACAGCACCGGCTCGGTGTCCGATCCGGTGGTCGGTGGAAGCATCGCGCCCGTGCCGTGATGCACGGGTGATCCGGTCGCGGCGGCGTGCACGGTCATGGCCTGGCCGCCGCCGAGTGCGGCGGGCAGCCGGACGGCGATCGGCTCGTCCTGCGCGGTGGCGCAGGCGGCCAGGACGCTCGCGCCGATGGCGAGCGCGAATTCGATGCGCATGCGGTCAACCCTTCATGACGGCGGCGCGCGGTAGACGCGCGTGTACGGCGGACATTCAACCGGACACGATGAGGTAACCTCAGCGCATCACGGTTCGAGCGTCCACGCCAGGCACGCGATCAGATCGTCGGCTTCTTCGAGGCCGATGCCGAGCCGGATCAGGCGATCGATCCCGAGGCGCGCGACGGTCTCGGCCGGCGTGAAGTACTCGCTGACCGTGCGGTGGTGGTTGACCTTGGTGACCAGGCCGTCGAACGACAGCGCGTAGCGCACGATGCCGCACGACGCGAGGCGATCGGCGAGCACGCGGTGCGCGGCCTCGTCGGCGTCGCGCACGCGGAACGCCAGCAACGAGCCCGTGCGCACGTAGTCGCGCGCGATCACCGCGGCATCGGGATGATCCGGCCGGCTCGGGTGAAACACGCGCTCGACGCGCGGATGCTCGCCGAGCCACCCGGCGACGCGCGCGGCGGTCGCGCAGCGCCGAGCGTGGGCCTCGCGCGCGCGCGGCAGGTTCGCGGCGACGCGGCGCGCGCGATCGTCGTCGAGGATCCCGCCGCGCATCGCGACGAGATCCATGATCTGGTTCGCGAACGCGGCGTCGTTGGTCGCGATGTAGCCGCCGAGCGCGGCGTCCTGACCGCCGAGCGCCTTGGTGAGCGAGCCGACGACGACGTCGGCGCCGGTCGCGAGCAGCGGCGCGCGCACGCCCCACGGCGTCGCGATCGTCGAGTCGATCACGAGCCGCGCGCCCGGCGCGCGATGCACGAGCGCGGCGAGCGCGGGCACGTCCTGCGCGCGCCCGAGCGGGTTCGTGAACGTCTCGGCGAACACCAGGCGCGTGTCGGCGCGCAGCGCGGCGGCGAGCGCCGCGTGATCGCCATCGTCGACGAGCGCGAGCGTGGCGCCGACTCGCTTGCACGTCGCTTCGAAGAACGCGCGCGTCTTGTTGTAGACCTGGCGCATCGCGACGACGTGCGCGCCGGCCGCAATCGCGCAGTCGGCGACGAGCGCGACCGCTTGCATGCCGCAATCGGCGACGATCGCGCACCTGGCCTGCTCGAGCCCGCGCAGCGCCGCGATCAGCTCGGCCGTGCCGGGCGTGCCGTAGCGCGCGTACAGGTGCGGCAGCTCGGACCACGCTCCGTCGCCGCGCAGCGTGAACGCGGCCTTCGCTTCCTGCCACGCGATGCCCTCGGCCGACGAGCCGAGGTCGCGCTGGATCGAGCGCCGCTCGGGGTGCAGATACGGCGCGTTGGCATCGATCGGCTCGTGGAGCGCGCGCGTCGCGGCGCTCGCGGTCGCCAGGCTCGGCTTGCCCGTCATTCGACCACTCCGAGCCACAAGACGTGCGCGACGCGCCCGAGCTCGGCGACCTGCGCGGCGACCGTCGCGATCTGCGCGTCATCGCTCGCCGAGATCAGGAGGGCATGATGCGCGAGCTCCGACGCTCCGCGGCTCGCCAAGCTCTGCACGACCAACCCCGCGCGCCGGACGAGGCTGTCGATCCGGCGCGGCACGCCGACGTGCGGCTCGGCCGACACGCGCAGGTAATGGCGGCGCGCCGGCTGCGGCGCGAGCGCGGCCGTGCGCGGCACCGGCCAGCGCACCGAGTTGTCCTGCGCGAGATCGATCAGGTCGCCGAGCACGGCGCTCGCGGTCGGCAGCGCGCCGGCGCCCTTGCCGAACAGCGACAGATCACCCGACGACGTGGTGCGCATGTACACCGCGTTGTATTCCTCCTCGACCGACGCGAGCAGGTGCCAGTCCGGGAGCAGCACGGGCTCGACGGCGGCGACGAGGCCGGCGCCGGTGCGCGCGGCTCGGGCGATCGACCGGATCCGGAAGCCCATGGCCTCCGCGAGATCGCAGTCGGCTGGCTCCAGCTCGCGAATGCCGCGAATCGCGAGCGTGGTAGGCGCGATCCACACGCCGAATGCGCGATACGCGAGGATCGATAGCTTGGCGGCGGCGTCGCGACCTTCGAGATCCGCCGACGGGTCGGCTTCGGCCAGCCCGAGCTGCTGCGCCTCGGCGATCGCGCGCGCGATCGGCCACTCGTCCTGCTCGAGCCGCGTCAGCACGTAGTTGCACGTGCCGTTGACGATTGCCTCCAGCGTCTCGACCTCGTCGGCACGATGCGACAGATGGCGGATGATCGGGATCGCGGCGGCGGCCGCGGCTTCGCACAGGAGCGGCGTCTCGGTCCGCTGCGCGAGCACGGCGAGCGCGTCGAGCCGGCGCGCGAGCAGCGCCTTGTTCGCGGTCACGACCGGCTTGCCGGCCGCGAGCGCGGCGCGCAGCGCGGGCTCGACCGCATCGCCGCCGGCGACCTCGACGATCACGTCGACATCGGCGTCGGCGACCAGCTCGTCCGCGCGCGTCGTGCGTGGCAGCTGCGCCGCGAGCTCGCCGCGCGGTTTGTCCGGATCGCGGACCGCCAGCTTGGTGACGCGAAACCGCACGCCGTAGCGCTCGGCGAGCGCGGCCTCCTGGCGCGCGAGCAGCTCGAGCACGCCGCGGCCGACCGTGCCGCAGCCGATCATGCCGATGCGGATCTCGCGCAGCGGTCGCACCCCGACGCCTTGCCAGCGCGCGCGCGCCGGTTGCGCGGCAAAGCAGCCCGCGTCGGCGAGCAGCTCCGCGAGCCGATCTTGATCGGCGAGAAACGCGTCGTGGCCGAACTCGCTGTCGAGCTTCCACAGCGACGCGCTCGCGCCCGCCGCCTGCAGCTCGCGATACAGCTCGTGCTGGAGCGCGAACGGGAACAGGAGATCCCCGGGTACGCCGACGACGATCACGTCGGCGGTCACCCTCGCGAGGGCGCGGCGGTCGCCGATCTGGCAGCGATCGATCGCCTCGCTGAGCAACAGGAACGTGCGCACCGGGAACCGCTCGGCGAACCGCCGGCCGTGATGATCGAGGTACGCCGCGACCGGCGGCTGCGCGAGCTCTGGTCCGAGCACGCCGAACCGGGTGTCGAGCTCGTCGCGCCCGCGATACGTCAGCATGCCGAGCTGGCGCGCGCGCACCATGCCGGTCGCGACCTCGCCGGCGCGTTGCGCGTCGCGCACGAGCTCGCGCTGCAGGTGGCGCGTCGCGGTGCCCCAGCCGTCCGGACGCAACCCGGCCGAGATCGTGACCAGCCGCGCGACCCGCTCGGGATGGCGCACCGCGAGCGCGACGCCGACGAGCCCGCCCAGGCTCGCGCCGACGTAGGTGACGGCCGCCCGGACGCCGATGCCGTCGAGCCAGGCCGCGACCAGGTCCGCGAGCCCGGCCGCCGACAGCGGCGGCAGCGCGATGCCGGGATCATCGAAGTCGCGCCACGTCGACCCGTTGCCCGGCCAGCACGGCACGAGCACGGTCGTGTGCGCCGGGTCGATGCGGTCGGGCCCGTCGAGTGCCGGCCACCACGCCTCGTGGCCGTCGCCATCGCCGAACGGAAACGGCGACGCCGTGATGCCGCCGACCACGACGACGATCGGTGCGGTACCGAGCTCGGGCCCGAGCGCGTAGCCGGCGAGCTCGACGTCCGCGAGCGCGTGGCCCTCGATCACCATCGCCTCGCGATGCACGACGAGCCGGCGTGGGGCGTGGCGGGGCTCGACCGTTGCAGGCGTTATCGCGGACATGCGTCCGGGATATTAGAGGCGACGCCACCCGCCGCGCAAGCCGGAACGCTCAGCGCTGCGCGAGCTGGACGTGGTCCGCGTGTGCCGCGATCGAGATCGACTTCGCCTCGATCGCGCCGGCGAACAGGAGGACCGCGGCGAACGCGAGGTCGCGGATCCGGTTGATGCGCTGGCGGGTGGCGATGCTGTGGAGCCGGTTGTTCGTCATGCCGGAACCTAGTTCAACGGCGATGCCAGCCTGTGAAAATGCATGCTTAACGATCACGAAGTGCACGTCTGCTGGCTTGGGACTCAGCTCGCCATCTCGTGCGTTTGCTTGTGGGGGTCTTAATGGGAGTCGAGACCGTCCTGGACCACTCGGGTCTGCAATGGCGCGACGCCGCGTCGTGTCGATCGTTAGGATGAGCCGGATGGTGGACAGCCCGCTCGCGCACGGCCCGACCTTGCTCGCGTCCGACCCGCGGCGCGACCAGCTCGAGCCCGGCCACACCGCGGGCGAGTACGTCGTCGATCGCTTCCTCGGCGCGGGGGCGATGGGCGAGGTCTACGCCGGCCACCATCCGGTGATCGGCAAGAAGGTCGCGATCAAGGTGCTGCGCCGCGACGCCGGCTCGGCCTCGGACTCGGCCGAGCGCTTCGTGCGCGAGGCGCGCGCGGCGAGCCAGATCGATCACCCGAACGTCATCGACGTGTTCGCGTTCGGCAAGACCGACGACGGCCGCCTGTACCTCGCGATGGAGCTGATCGAAGGCCGCACGCTGCGCGAGGTCGTCGGCGAGGGCCCGCTCGCGGCCGACCGCGCGCTCGCGATCCTCGAGCCGATCGCGGACGCGCTCGACGCCGCGCACGCGCGCGGCGTGATCCACCGCGATCTCAAGCCCGAAAACATCATGCTCGCGGGCGAGCATCCGCGCGTGCTCGTGCTCGACTTCGGGCTCGCGAAGCTCGTCGCGGCGGCGGGCGAGGGCCAGGTGCTGCCGAAGACGCTGACCGGGCAGGGCACGTGGCTCGGCACGCCCGGCTACATGGCGCCTGAACAGTGGAGCGTCGACGGCGCGTGCGCGGCATCGGATCGCTATGCGCTCGGCGTGATCGCGTTCGAGCTGCTCGCCGGTGCGCCGCCGTTCCAGGCCGCGAGCGTGCCGGCGATGATGGAGCAGCACTTTCGCGCGCCGGTGCCGGCGCTGTCGGCGCGCGGCCGCGCGTTGCCGGCGAGCGTCGACGACGTGCTGAACCGCGCGCTCGCGAAGGATCCGGCCGCGCGGTTCGCCACCGCGCGCGAGCTGGTCGCGGCGCTGCGCGAGGCGCTCGCCGAGCGGCGCACGGTGGCCGTGAAGCGGCCGTGGTTGCCGGCAGCCGCCGGCGCCGGCGTGCTCGCCGTCGGCGTCGTCACCGTGCTCGCGATCCGGCGCGGCGACGACGCGCCGCGTGCACCCGAGGTCGGCGTCGGCACGCTGTCGATCGCGATCAGCACGTTGCCCGACGGCGCCGACCTGACGATCGACGGCAAGCCGGCGGGGCAGGCGCCCGCGACGATCAACCCCCACCGCGGCGACACGATCGAGCTCGTCGCCCGCAAGCCCGGTTACCTGGCGGCGCGCCGCACGTTCATCGCCGGCGACGACGCGATCGCGGTCGGGCTCCGGCTCGAGACGGTGAGCCGCTTCGAGGGCGTGTGGCGGTTGCCCGACGGCCAGCTGCGCGCGTTCGAGCGCGGCGACGACCACGTCGACGTGTTCAAGCTCGACGCGGTCGCCGGCCCGCGCGCGTTCTATCGCCACTATCGGTTCGCGCCGGTCGAGACCGGCGTCGCGTTCGCGACCGACGACGAGGTCGTCGATCCGCGCGCGCCCGACGAGCCGTCGTGCCACGTGCCCGTGCACGTCGAGTACCGCTACGACCCCGCAAAGGACGCGCTCGTGCTGCGCCGCGAGGTCGTCGAGCTCGATCTCGCCGACGGCCACTGCGTCGTTCACGCGCGCCGCGTCGACGAGGCGCCGGTGGCGCGCGCCGATGCGCCGACCGACACCGTCGTCCTTCCGTCGCCGGCCGGGTCACCTCCGAAAGCCCAGAAGCACCCGAAGATGATCAAGACATCGAACCCCACGCCGAGCGATAAGGAGCTTCACCTACAGGAGAAGGACGCGAAATCGAACAGCTCCAACGCGCCGCCGCAGGCCATGCCGCAACAGCAGGCATTCTGACCCCCGTGCTAAGATGATCGAGGCGTGGCAGGGGACGAAGAAGTACGGGCTCGTGCGACGTTGGCGGAGATGGCCATGCGCATCTCGCGCGGGCCACACGCCGCGCTCGGCGTCGCCGAGCTGTCGACGCCGGAGCAGGTGCGCGCCGCGTTTCTCGAGCTGACCAAGCAGTTCCATCCGGCACGGTTCGGCCGGCTCCCGGCCGACGTGCAGCGCCAGTCGACCGAGGTGTTCCTCGGGATCAAGAACGCGCACGAGACGCTGATGCGCTCGCTGGGCGCGTCGACCAAGCCGGGCCGCTCCACGCCGAGCGGCGCGATCCCGGCGATCGCGGCCGAGGGCTCGCAGTCGATGCCGGTCGCCGGCAAGCCGGCCGCGCCGGTCCAGTCGCGGACCTCGACCGGACCGCTCCCGCGCGCGATCGGGACGCAGGCGCCGCCGGCGGCGCGGACGGGCTCGATCCCGGTCACCCGGGCAGGCTCGCCGCCCCCGGCTCGCCCCGGCACGCCGCCGCAAGATCGTGCCGCGCGCGCGCCGACGCCGGCGCTCGGCATCCCGCTCGCGCGCCCTGGCACGCCACCGCAAACGCGGCCCGGCTCGCCGCCGGCGGCGGCCGAGCCCGCGCCACGCCTTCCCGCCGACGCGTTCGACGAGCAAGCCGGGCTCGAGGTCGCGAAGGCGCTGCTCGCGCGCCGCGACTGGTCGACCGCGCGCCAGGCGCTGCACGCCCTTGCCGCGCGCGTCCCGCAGTCGAAGTCGTATCGCGCGCTGCTCTGCTATGCGCGCGGACGCGAGGCTCAGGCCGCGAACAAGCCCGAAGACGCCGCGCTCGAGTTTCAACGCGCGCTCCAGCTCGATCCCGATCTGCGCGACGCCAGGACCGCGCTCGCCGAGATCCAGCGCAAGCGTTGAGCTATAGTTTCACCGAGCGATGGGCCGCGTCATCGGGATCGATCTCGGCACCACCAACTCCTGCGTGGCGGTGCTGGAGGGCCACGAGCCCGCGGTCATCCACAACCAGGAAGGCGGCCGGACGACGCCGTCGATGGTGTCGTGGAACGCTGACGGCGAGGTCGTGGTCGGCGCCGCGAGCAAGCGCCAGATGGTCACGAACCCGCAGCGCACCGTGTTCGGCGTCAAGCGTCTGATCGGGCGCAAGGCCTCCGACCCGGAGGTGCAGTCGCTGGCCAAGCGGCTGCCGTACAAGCTCGCCGCCGCGAAGAACGGCGACGCGTGGGTCGACATCGCGGGCACGCTGCGGTCGCCGCAGGAGATCTCGGCGCACGTCCTGGCCAAGATGAAGCGCGTCGCCGAGGACTACCTCGGCCAGCGCGTGACCGAAGCGGTCGTGACCGTGCCGGCGTACTTCGACGACGCCCAGCGCCAGGCCACGAAGGATGCCGGCAAGATCGCCGGGCTGACCGTACGGCAGATCCTGAACGAGCCGACCGCGGCCGCGCTCGCGTACGGCATCCAGCACCAGCACAACCAGCGGCTCGCGGTGTTCGATCTCGGCGGCGGCACGTTCGATATCTCGATCCTCGCGATCGAGAACGGCGTGTTCGAGGTGCTATCGACGTACGGCGACACCGCGCTCGGCGGCGACGACTTCGACCGCGTCATCATCGATCTCCTCGCGGAAGAGTTCAAAGCGCAGAACACGCTCGACCTGCGCGGCGATTCGGTCGCGCTGCAGCGCCTGAAGGAGGCGGCCGAGCGGGCGAAGATCGAGCTGTCGAGCGCGATGAGCACCGACATCAACCTGCCGTTCATCGCGGCGGGGCCGCAGGGCCCGATCCACCTCGCGCGCGAGCTCGAGCGCGGCCAGCTCGAGCGCGCGTGCAAGCACTTGCTCGATCGGCTCGAGGAGCCGATCACGAAGGCGCTCGCCGCCGCGCATTGCACGCCGGCCGACGTCGATCAGGTGTTGCTCGTCGGCGGCATGAGCCGCATGCCGGCCGTGCAGGAGCGCGCCGAGCGGATCTTCGGCAAGCCGGGCAGCAAGGGCGTCAACCCCGACGAGATCGTCGCGATGGGCGCCGCCGTCCACTCCGGCATCATGGGCGGCGAGGTCCAGGAGGTCGTGCTGCTCGACGTGACACCGCACAACCTCGGCGTGAAGGTCACGGGCGACAAGATGTCGGTCGTGATCCAGGCCAATACCAGCATCCCGACGCGCGCGAAGAAGACGCTCGCGACCACCGAGGACAACCAGGACCTCGTGCGGATCGAGATCCATCAGGGCGAGGACGAGCGGGCGTCGAAGAACCGGCGGCTCGGCGTGTTCACGCTCGGCGATCTCACGCCCGCGCCGAAGGGCCGCACCAAGGTCGAGGTCAGCTTCACGATGGACGCCGACGGCATCCTCGAGGTCACGGCGGTCGAGGTCGGCACCGGCAAGGCCGCGACCGTGACGATCGAAGCATCGAGCGGGCTCACCCAGGACGAGATCTCGTCGCTCGGCCAGCGCGTCGCGCGCTGACGGGAATGACCGCGACCGGCGGCTCGTGCGATGCCCCAGCATGGGCGTGACTACCGGGTCGCGTCGCAGAATCGGTGTTATGTCAACTCGGGGCACGGTACGTGCAGACATGGGTCTGCATGAAATTCCTGTGTCTCGCCGCGGTGCTCGCGGCCTGCGCGACTACGAGCTATTCGACCGCGACCCAGACCGCGGACGTGCCGTACGGAGAAACCGGCACCGTGGTCGCCGTGCGTGAGGTGACGAGGCGCGTGCAAGGTCAGCCCGCCGCCGGCGCCGTGGCCGGCGGCTTGATCGGCGGGCTCGTCACGGGTCACTGGTTCGGCGCGGTCGCGGGCGGTGCGACCGGCGCGCTGCTCAGCTCGGGTTCGTCGGAGAGCCGCATCGCCGAGGTGACCGTGCAGTTCGACGACGGCCAGACCGGCACGTTCCAGTACCGCGACTACACGGTGCTTCGCCCCGGCCAGCGCGTGCAGCTCACCGCGGACGGGCCGATTCCCGCCGGCTGACGCTCCGTATCCGCGGAATACGCCGAGGTCCGCGCCGGTTGGGCCCGCATGGTCGACCGTCGTGTCCTCGTGCCGGTCGCGGGTAATCTCGCGCTGGTCGCGATCGCGTTGGCGGCGACGATCCGATCGACCTCGCCGCGGCCGATCGAGCTCCAGCCGATGCCGCGCGCGGTGGTGGTCCTCGCAGATCCGCCGCCGGACCCGCGCGATGTGATCGAGCCCGAGCCGCCGGTCGTCGATCGCGGTCTCGTGCTCCGTCCGCCGTCCACCGGCGACGCGATCGACGGGTGGCTCTCGCCTTTCGAGCGCGCGCTCGCGCTCGCCTACGGTCTGTTCGCGCCGCACGCGCTATAGCTCGCAGGTGTCGGAAGATCCGCTGGCGCCGTTCGGCGAGCCCGCGCGCGCGTGGTTTCGCGGCGCGTTCGCATCGGCGACACCGGTCCAGGCCCGCGGCTGGGCCGCGATCGCGCGCGGCCGGCACACCCTCATGCTCGCGCCGACCGGCAGCGGCAAGACGCTCGCGGCGTTCCTGTGGGCGTTGGATCGGCTGGCGACACCCGGTGCGCCGGGCACGCGCGTCGTCTACATCTCGCCGCTCAAGGCACTCGCGTACGACGTCGAGCGCAACCTGCGCGCGCCGCTGGCCGGCATGGGGCTGCCGATCGCGATCGACGTCCGCACCGGCGACACGCCGGCCAAGGAGCGCGAGCGCCAGCGCAAGCAGCCCGGCGAGATCCTCGTGACCACCCCGGAGTCCTTGTATCTCGTGCTCGCCGGGCGCTCGCGCGAACGCCTGCGCGCGGTCGAGACCGTGATCGTCGACGAGATCCACGCGCTCGCGCCGACCAAGCGCGGCATGCATCTCGCGCTCACGCTCGAGCGGCTCGCGCACCTGACCGGCCGCGATCCGCAGCGCATCGGGCTATCGGCGACCCAGCGTCCACTTACGGAAGTGGCTCGATATCTCGGCGGGGACCGCGAGGTCGAGATCGTCGACGCCAGCGCGCCGCCCGCGCTCGATCTCGAGATCGTCGTGCCGGCGGCCGAGATGGACCATCCGGGTACGGCCGCGAAGGATGCCGAGGTCTTCCGAGGAGGAGATGGACTGTGGCCGCTGCTCTACCCGCGCCTGCTCGACGACATCCTGGCGCACCGCTCGACCATCGTGTTCGTCAACTCGCGGCGGCTCGCCGAGCGCGTCGCGCAGCAGCTGTCCGAGCTCGCGGTCGCGCGCGGCATGACCGAAGACTTCGTCCGCGCGCACCACGGCTCGGTCGCGCGCCCGCAGCGGCTCGCGATCGAAGAGGCGCTCAAGGCCGGCCGGCTGCGCGCGATCGTCGCGACGTCGTCCCTCGAGCTCGGGATCGACATGGGCGCGGTCGATCTCGTGCTGCAGATCGAGTCGCCGGGCGCGGTGTCGCGCGGGCTGCAGCGCATCGGCCGCGCCGGCCACCAGGTCGGCGGCACCAGCCGCGGCCGGCTCTATCCGAAGTTTCGCGGCGACCTGCTCGAGACCGCGGTGGTGGCGCGCCGGATGGCGGCCGGCGACGTCGAGCCGATCCGCGTGCCGGAAGGCGCGCTCGACGTGCTCGCGCAGCAGCTGGTCGCGATGGTCGGCGTCGAGCCGTGGCGCGTCGGCGAGCTCGAAGGCGTGGTGCGCCGCGCCGCGAGCTATCGCGAGCTGCCGCGCGCGGCGTTCACCGGCGTCCTCGACATGCTCGCGGGCCGCTATCCCTCCGACGAATTCGCGGATCTGCGGCCGCGGCTGACCTGGGATCGCCAGGCCGATGTCGTGACCGCGCGCCGCGGCGCCGCGTTGCTCGCCGTGACCTCGGGCGGGACGATTCCGGATCGCGGGCTGTACTCGGTGAATCTCGGCGAAGGCGGCCCGAAGGTGGGCGAGCTCGACGAGGAGATGGTGGCCGAGAGCCGCAAGGGCGAGACGTTCTTGCTCGGGGCGTCGACCTGGCGCATCGAGGACATCACGCGCGACCGCGTGATCGTCTCGCCGGCACCGGGCGAGCCCGGCAAGATGCCATTCTGGCGCGCCGAGGGCCCCGGCCGGCCGGTCGAGCTCGGCCGCGCGCTCGGCGCGTTCACGCGCGAGCTCGACGCGCGCATCGCAGGCGGCGACGCGCCCGAGTGGCTCGCGCGCGACTACAAGCTCGACGTGTTCGCCGCGCAGAACCTGATCGCGTACGTCGCCGAGCAGCGCGCGCGCGGCGGGCTGCCGACCGATCGCGCGATCGCGATCGAGCGGTTCCGCGACGAGCTCGGCGACGAGCGCGCGTGCATCCTGACGCCGCTCGGCAGCCGCGTCCACGCGCCGTGGGCGCTCGTGCTCGCGCACCGGCTCGAGCAGCGGCTCGGCTACCCGGTCCATCCGCTGTGGACCGACGACGGCATCGCGCTGCGGTTTGCCGACGCCGACGTCGTACCCGGCGACGACGAGCTCGTACCCGATCCGGACTCGATCGAGCGCGAGCTGATCGACGAGCTCGCGCGCGGCAGCCTGTTCGCGAGCCACTACCGGCACAACGCGGCGCGCGCGCTGCTGCTGCCGCGTCGGCGGCCCGGCCAGCGCACGCCGCTGTGGGCGCAGCGGCTGCGCGCCCAGCAGCTGATGGGTGTCGCGCTGCGCTTCCCGGATTTTCCGATCACGCTCGAGACCTATCGCGAGCTCCTGCGCGACGTGTTCGACCTGCCCGCGCTGCTCGACCTGCTCGCCGCGATCCGCCGCGGCGAGGTCGCGATCGAGGCGACGCGGACGGATACCGCGTCGCCGTTCGCGCGCTCGCTCGTGTTCGACTACGTCGCGGCGTACCTCTATCAAGGCGACGCGCCGGTCGCCGAGCGCAAGGCCCAGGCGCTCACGCTCGATCGCGAGCTGCTGCGCGAGCTGGTCGGCACCGGCGAGCTGCGCGAGCTGCTCGATCTCGACGTGATCGCGGAGGTCGAGGCCGAGCTGCAGGCGACCGCCGAGGATCGCCGCGCGCGTGATGCCGACGAGCTGCACGATCTGCTGCGCCGGCTCGGCGATCTGTCCGACCTCGAGATCGCGGCGCGGTCGCGAGTCGCGGCCGACGCGCTCGTCGCGGCGGGCCGCGCGCGCCGGCTCACGCTCGGCGGTGAATCGCGCGTGATCGCAGCCGACGACGAGCCGCGCTACCGCGCGCCCGACCCGCACGATCTTGTGCCGCGCTACGCGCGCACGCACGGGCCGTTCACCGCCGCCGCGGTCGTCGCGCGCTGGGGCGTGCCGATCGCGAGCGTCGAGACCGCGCTCGCGCTCCTCGCATCGCGCGGCCAGCTCGTGCGCGGCGAGCTGCGCCCCGGAGCGACCGGCATCGACTGGTGCGATCCCGAAGTCCTGCGCCAGATCCGCCGCCGCACGCTCGCGAAGCTACGCGCGCAGGTCGCGCCGGTCGCGGACGCGACGTTCGCGGCGTTCCTGCCGCGCTGGCACGGGCTCGATCGCCCGCGCCGCGGCATCGGCGCGCTGCGCGACGCGATCGCGCGGCTCGAAGGTCTGCCGCTGCCGTTCGCGGAGCTCGAGGCGCGCGTCCTGCCCGGCCGCGTGGTCGACTACCACCCGCGCATGCTCGACGAGCTCGGCGCCGCGGGCGAGCTGGCCTGGATCGGCGCCGGCAAGCTCGCGCGCGACGGCCGCGTGATCCTGGTGCGGCGTGCCCGCGCCCGCGCGCTCGCGCCCGATCCGGTGCCGCCCGAGCCCGCGTCGCCGCTGCACGCCGCGATCCTCGAACACCTCGCGCGCGCCGGCGCGTCGTTCTTCGTCGCGATCGAAGATGCCGCGCGCCGCCCCCGTGCCCCCCGTGTCCTCGATCAGGCCGCGGGCGACGCTTCGTCGCGCGCTGACGTCGTGGCCGCGCTGTGGGATCTCGTCTGGGCCGGGCTCGTCACCAACGACACGTTCGCGCCGCTGCGCTCGCTCTCCGCGCCGAGCACGCGACGCATGAACCCATCTGCATCGTTCGGCGGCCGGTGGTCGCTCGTGACCGCGCTCGGCCCCGATCCGACCGACACCGCACGCGCTCACGCCCAGGCGACCGCGCTGCTCGATCGCAGCGGCATCGCGCGCGCGACCGGCCGCACCGCCGACGTCTTGCGCGCGATGGAGGACGCCGGCACCGTCCGTCGCGGCCACTTCGTCGCCGGGCTCGAGGGTCTGCAGTTCGCGTGGCCGGCCGCCGTGGATCTCCTCCGCGCGCCGCGGCGCGGCCAGGCACCGCGCGTCGACCTGCTGTCCGTGCTCGATCCCGCGTGCGCGTGGGGGAACGCCCTGCCCTGGCCGGCGCTGCGCGATCCGAGCGCGCGTCCGATGCAGCGCGCCGGCGCGTGCATCGTCCAGGTCGACGGCGCGCTCGCGCTGTGGATCGAGCCGAGCGCGAAGCACGTCGCGACCGCCGCGCTCGCCGACGACGTGATCGCGCTCGCGCTCGTGGTCGGGCTGCCGCAGCTCGCGCTCCGCCGGCGTCGCCGGGAGCTCCTCGTCGCGACGATCGACGGCGAGCCGGCCGCGCACTCGCGCTGGCGCGACGCGATCCCGGGTGCGCGCGCCGACTACCGCGGCCTCGTGATCCCGTGCGCGGATCGCGCAGGTCAGACAGCTGCAGACAGTCGTTAGCGGAAAGCCAGAACGCCGCGGCAACTCGACTGGTCGGGTCCGCAGACGGCGCACGCCGCGGCAACTCCGCGTAACCACGTGAACGGCCGGCGATCGCCGGCTGGTATCCCGGTTGCTGTTAGGCATCGCAACCCCAAGGAGAAGTGTCATGGCAACCGCCGCCGCCGCATATCCCGTCCCGTCACCGCTCGCGAGCGAGGTGTCGACGACCCTCACGGTCGGCGCTGGTGTGGCGTACGAGGTGTTCGCCGACGCCGGACAGATCCCCCGCTGGTTGCCGCTGCTGCAGCACGCGCACGTGCTCGACCGCCGCGGCGATGGCCGCGCGCGCCGCGTCGCGTTCACGCGCAAGCTCGAGCGCGGATCGCTCGGCTACACGCTCGAGTATTCGTACGACCCGAGCACTTACACGATCACGTGGTCCACTCCGGACGGATCGAACGTCGTCCTCACCGGCGAGGCGCGGTTCGTGCCGCTCTCTGCCCGCGCCTGCATGATGCTCTACCGGCTCGTGATCGAGCTTCCGGTCGTGGACGATCTCCTCGCCGGCGAGCTCGATGGTCATCCCGCGTCGTTCGTGGTGGCCGAGTTTCGCGAGCACCTTCGACGCTTCGCGTAGCCTAGCCTCCCCTACATGCTCTCCGCCGCTCGGTCAGCGGTGGGGTAACGCGCCGTGAAAACCCGTTGGCTCTCGGGCCGATCGGTTTGTAGAGTGAAGATCGTGTCGGAGGAGCGACGGTCGATCGAGAAGGCGGTGGAGGCGGCGGTGGCGCGGCCGGCATCGCCGGCATCTCGACCACCGGACCCGCCGCGCCTCGCGCGCGGCTCGGAGCCGAACCCCGCGTTCGATCCGACCCAGGAGCTCGTCGATCTCGAAGCGCGCCTCGATCGCTGCGTCGCCGCGATCGCGATGCACTTCCAGCCGATCGTGCACGCGACGACGCGCGCGCGCTTCGGTTACGAGGCGCTGCTGCGCTCGGCCGATCGCTCGCTGCCGCATCCCGGCGCGATCCTCGACGCCGCCGAGCGGCTCGAGCGCATCCCGCAGGTCGGACGGGCGGTGCGCGCGAACGTCGCGAAGACGATCGCCGAGGCGCCGGCCGAGCGCGGCGTCGTGTTCGTGAACCTCCACCTGCTCGACCTGTTCGACAAGCAGCTGCTGTCGCCGTTCGCGCCGCTGTCGAAGGTCGCGAGCCGCGTCGTGCTCGAGGTCACCGAGCGGACGTCGCTCGACGGCGCGATCGATCTGCCGTATCGCGTCGCCGAGCTGCGCGAGCTCGGGTTTCGCATCGCGATCGACGACCTCGGCGGCGGCCACGCGCGCATGGGCACGTTCACGCTGCTCGACTGCGACTTCGTCAAGCTCGACATGTCGCTCGTGCGCGACATCGACCAGCATCCGATGAAGCAGCGGCTCGCGCGCTCGATCACCGACCTGTGCCGCGAGCAAGGCACGAAGATCATCGCCGAAGGCATCGAGACCCGGGCCGAGGAGCACGTGCTCGTCGAGCTCGGCTGCGACCTCTTGCAGGGCTATTTGATCGCGAAACCGGCGCTGCCGTTCTGCGATCCGCTGTAGCCTCTCGGCGTGGCCCGCATCCTCGTGATCGTCGCGGTGGTCGCCGCGGCCGCCGGCGTCGCGCGCGCCGACGACGACGTCGCGCCGCTCGTCAAGCAGATGCGCGCGATCGAGGTGACCGATCCGTTCTCGGCCGCGAAGCTCGCGCGCCGCATCTACGAGGCGCGCCGAAAGCTCGCCGGCGACGACCACGTCGAGACGATCCGCAGCAAGATCGACTGGGCGACGCTGCTCGTGCGCACCGGCGAGTACGCCGGCGCGATCAAGCTCGACCAGGAGCTGGTCGCGCAAGCCGACAAGCTCCACGGCGCCGACTCCGACGACGCGCGCGACCGGCTGCGCGCCCTGATCGGCGCGTACGAGCTCAACGGCGACGACGCCGACGCCGCGTTCCAGCGGCTGCTCGCGCTCACGCAGAAGCGCGACGGCGCGACCAGCATGCGCTACATGCACGAGCTGGTCGGTTACGGCCAGTACCTCGGCATGCGCCAGCAGGACGCGGCCGCGCAGCAGGCATACGAGCAGGCGCAGCACCTCGCCGACGCCGCCGGCCACCCCGAGCAAGGCCCGATCACCGAGCTCGGCCTGCTCTACGTGAAGACCGCGCAGTATCCGCGCGCGCAGGCGGTGTTCGATCGCAACGTCGCGAGCCTGGCGTCGGCGCCGGCGCTGCAGCGCTTGCAGCGCTTGCAGTGGATCGGCTCGATCTTCCACATCCACGGCCGCGACGATCTCGCGAAGCCGTACTACGACCAGGCGCACCAGATCGGCGACGCCGAGATCGCGCGCGTCGAGAGCGAGCAAGGCCCGGCCGCGCGCGAGCTCGCGCCCGTCCTGTTCACGACCGGCTGGATGCTCTACGAGACCGGCGACTACGCGAACGCCGATCGCGTGCTGACCCGGCTGGTCGCGCTGCAGGAGAAGCTGCACGAGTCGATCGTGTCGTACGCGCAGCTCGCGAGCGCGCGGCGCGCGCTGGGCCGTCCGAAGGAGGCGCTCGACCTGTTCGGCAAGGCGAAGGATCAGATGGCCCGGCTGTCGAAGACGAACCACAGCGGCATGAACTCGATGATGGGCGACATCGAGCGCGAGCTCGGCCACTACAAGCACGCCGAGGAGCTGTACCTCGAGGAACAGGCCGACCTCGATCGCACGCGCGGCAAGGGCGCGATCCTCGGCCAGGGGCTGCAGCTCGGGCTCGTCGCGATCTACGTCGCGGCGCACGAGCTCGACAAGGCGCAGCGCGTGCTCGCCGAGGATCTCGACATCGCCGAGCGCGAGCTCGCGACCGTGATGGGCACCGGCACCGAGGCCGATCACCTGACCTACTTCGCGAACCAGGCGAACCAGCTCGACACCGCGATCGCGTTCGACGTCCAGGTCGCGCCGAAGAGCGCGGCGGCGACGCGGCTCGCGCTGACGACGCTGTTGCGCCGCAAGGGCCGCCCGCTCGACGCGGCCGCCGCGAACCTCGCGACGATCCGCGGCAAGCTGTCGCCCGAGGATCGGCAGCTGCTCGACGACCTCGCCGACGCGCGCGGCCGGCTCGCGAAGCTCGCGGTCGCGGGCCCGACCGGCGTCGCGGACTACGGCAAGCAGGTCGCCGAGCTCGAGGATCGCATCCGCGAGCTCGAGGTCGCGCTCGGCAAGAAGAGCGCGCAGTACAGGGTGATCACGCAGACCGTCGATGTGCCGGCGGTGCAGGCCAAGATCCCGCGCGACGCCCGACTCGTCGAGCTCGTGAGCTACCAGCCGCGCGACTGGCACGCGCCCGACGTGCCGAAGCCGCCGCCGCTGCCGCGGCGCTACGCGGCCTACGTGCTCGGCGCGCGCGGCGAGCCGGTGGTGGTCGACCTCGGCCCGGTCCGCGCGATCGACGACGCGATCGCGACGTTTCGCAAGGCGCTGGGCTCGCCCGACGACGATCACGTGGCCGAGCGCGCGCGCGCTCTCTACGACCTCGCGTTTCGCCCGATCGTGCCCGCGCTCGCCGGCGCGAAGCAGGTGCTGATCGCGCCCGACGGCGCGCTCAACCTCGTGCCGTTCGCCGCGCTGCACGACGGCAAGCGCTACCTCGTCGAGGACTACACGTTCACGTTCCTGACGTCGGGGCGAGATCTATTGCGCCTCGGCGTGCACGGCAACCCGAGCGGCGGCCCGATCATCTTCGCGGATCCGGACTTCGACGGCGGCGACGCACCGGTGCAGCCGGCCGGGCGCCGCTCGCGCTCGCTGACCGGCCTCACGTGGCCGCGGCTGCCCGGCACCGGCCAGGAGGCCGACGCGATCGCGCCCGCGCTCGCCGACGCGACCGTGCTGCGCGGCAAGCAGGCCACCGAGGCCGCGGTCAAGGCGGTGCACGCACCGCCGGTCCTGCACCTCGCGACGCACGGCTTCTTCCTCGAGGGCAGCGACGACAACCCGCTGCTCGCGTCCGGGCTCGCGTTCGCGGGGGCGAACAAGCTCGCGTCGGGACACGAGGACGGCATCCTGACCGCGCTCGAGGCGTCGGGTCTCGATCTCTGGGGCACCAAGCTCGTCGCGATGTCGGCGTGCGAGACCGGCCTCGGCAAGGTCTCCAACGGCGACGGCGTGTACGGCCTGCGCCGCGCGCTCGTGATCGCGGGCGCCGAGAGCCTGGTGATGTCGCTGTGGCAGGTCGACGACAAGGCGACGCGCGATCTGATGAGCGGCTACTACAAGCGGCTCAAGGCGGGCGAAGGCCGCAGCGCCGCGCTGCGCGCGGTCCAGCTCGAGCTCGCGCACCAGCCCAGGTACGCCCACCCGTACTTCTGGGCGAGCTTCGTGGCGGCGGGCGACAGCGGCCCGCTCTGAGAGGGAGAATTACCGCCAAGGCGCCTGAGACGCCAAGGCGCCAGAAGAAGTGGATCGGCCCGAATCGTTCCGCTGGCGCCTTGGCTCTGCTGGCGCCTTGGGGGTAACTCTTCTCAGTCGAGGTCGAACGCGTACAGGATGCCGCGGTTCGACATCACGAACAGCCGGCCGTCGGACGTGACCGTCGGCTGCGCCGAGACGCCGTCGCCGGGGTCGAAGTACTCGACGGTGCGGCCGCTCTTGCGCTCGGCGAGAAACAGGCCGTCCTCGGCGAGCGAGTACAGGAGCAAGTCGTTGTGGAGGACCGGCGTGCCGGGCTCGCCGCCGCCGCGCGCGCCGACGCGCCACAGGATGTTGCCGGCGAGGTCGATCGCGTACGTGCCGAGGTCGGCGACCGAGACGTAGAGCGTCTTGCCGTCGCTGGCGAGCCCGCCGACGTTGCCGGTCGCGCTCGGCGCGCCGACGTCGTAGAACGGCACGCGCCAGCGCACGAGGCCGGTCGCCTTGTCGAGCGCGAACACGCCGCCCGACGACGACGACGTGTAGACGAGCTCGCCGAGCACGAGCGGCGTCGCGTCGACATCCATGAAGCGTTCGGCATCGCCCTTGAGCGAGGTCGACCACGCGACCGAGCCGGTGTCCTTGCGCAGCGCGACCATCGTGCCGTTCGAGAAGCCGGTGTAGATGAGCTCGCCGTCGACCACGACGCCGGCGTGGCCGCGGAGCGTGTACTCCTCGGGCGTCTCGCTCTTGTACTGCCACCTGAACTTGCCGGTGTTGGCGTCGAGCGAGACGACCTGGTCGGCCTCGTTCGCGAAGTAGACGACATCGCCGACGATCGTCGGCGTCTGCTCGATCGGACCGCGGCTCTGGTAGCGCCACTGCTGCTTGCCGGTCTGCGCGTCGAGCGCGACGAGCACGCCCTCGGTCGTCGCGATGTAGAGCAGCCCGCCGCTGACGAGCGGCGCACACGCGACGCCGCCGATGTCCTTGCGCCAGCGCATCGCGCCGTTCGCGGCGCGCAGCGCGAAGAACTTGCCGCCCGACGAGCCGATGTACAGCGTGTCGCCGTAGACCGCGGCCGCCGCGAACTCCTGCGGCGCGATCTCCTGGAGTCGATCGGCGGTGACGAACCGCCACTTGAGCGACAGCCGATCCTCACCAGCTTCCTCGACGGGCTGGGCGCTCATCGCGTCGGCGCGGCGAAACGGCACGCGCCCGCAGCCGACCGCGGCGAGCACGAGCAGCGCGGCCGCAAGCCTCGTCACTCGGCTCCGAGCGCGATCAAGCGCTGGTCGATCAGCACGACCAGCGGCGTGTCCTTGCCGAGCTCCTTGGCCTTCGCGAACGCGGTCCGGGCGTCGGCGGGCTTGCCGAGCAGCTCGAGCAGGCGAGCCTGGTGATAGAGCGCGTACGCGCGGCGCGGGCCCTTGTCGTCGGGCTGCATCGCCTGGAACGCGGCGAGTGCCTCCTCGAAACCCTTCTGGCGCGTGGCCGGATCCTTCTCGGCCTCGGCCTTGGCCTCGAGCGCGAGCCCGAGGCCTTCGCGCGCGAGCACGCCTTCGATGCCGGGCTCGGCCTGCGCGCGCTTGTACTCCGCGATCGCCTCGTCGATCTTGCCGGCCTCGAACAGCGCGCCTGCCTTGTAGCCGGCGCCCGCGAGGTCGGTCTCCTGCTTGCCGAGCGTGTCGAGCACGGCGTTCGCGCGCTCCTTCGTGTCGGCGAACGACGGCTGCTTCTCCTTCGGATCGGGAGGCTCGCCGGGAGTGCGCACCGTACGGTCGCCGACGTCGAGCACCTCGGCGAGCTGATCGGTCTGCTTCTCGAGCTTGCGATCCTTGAGCCAGATGAAGAAGAACACCACGCTCAGGATGACGGCCGTGATCGCGATCGCGATCACGATCTTCTTCATGTGCGGCAGCAGGCGCTCGAGGATCGACTCGCCCCCGATCTGCACCGGTTTCGGGTCGAAGCCCGCTGGCTTTTTATCTTCCTTCTTGGCCACGACGACCCGCGATGTAGCACACTTCCGGGTGCAGTGGCTTGGACCCCGAACCCCGCGTACATGTTGCCCGCGATCGTGATCGCGCTGGCGCCGGCGGCCTACGCGGATGGCGACGATCAGGCGGTCTCGGTCGACGTCGGCTGGGCGACATTCTCGGCGCCCGGCCAGCCGCTCAAGAACTCGACCATGACCCCGCCCGCGGTGTCGCCCGACTTCGGCGGCGCGCTCGGCGTGGTCTACGAGCACGGTGTCAGCACCGACATCTCGCTGCGCGGCGAGCTCGCCGGCCACATCTTCACCGGCGGCGAGGACAAGACCCAGACCGACCCGTCGTACGCCGCGCTCGGCGACGTCGGCGCGGTCTTTCGCTTCGACGTGCTGAAGTACGTGCCGTACGCGTTCGGCGGCGTCGGCGGCGTGTGGTCGACCGGCGGCCCGATCGATCGCGGCGGCGAATTCGTCGTCGTCATCGGCGGCGGCCTCGACGTGCTGACCAGCCGCGACCGGTCGTGGGGCATCGAAGGCCGGCTCGCGTCGTTCGGCGGCGACGTCACGGTGCTGTCGGTCGGCCTGCGCGGAACGATCCGCTGGGGCTACTTCTAACCGGTCAAGGCTGGCGCGTCACTCGTCCCCGCCGGCGTGGCGATCCTTGCGCGCCTTGACGACGATGCGCAGCGGCGTGCCGCGGAAGCCGTAGGCGTCGCGTAGGCGGTTCGCGAGAAAGCGCCGGTAGCTCGGCGCGAGGCCCTCGGGATGGTTCGCCCACAGCACGAACGTCGGCGGCTTGACGCCGACCTGCGTCAGGTAATGCACGCGCACGGCGCGGCCGTGGTGGAGCGGCGGCGGGCGTTCCTCGACGAGGTCGGCGAAGAAGCGGTTGAGCTGCGCGGTCGGGATGCGGCGCGCGTGCTCGGCGGCGACGCGATCGACGAGGTCGAGCAGGCGATCGACGCCGTCGCCGCGCTGCGCGGACAACATGGTCGTCGGTGCCCAGGTCATGAAGTGGAACGTCTCGGTCATCGCCTCGCGCAGCTCGGCCGCGCGCTTGTCGCCGGCGATCAGGTCGGACTTGTTGAGCGCGAGCACGAGCGCGCGTCCCGCTTCTTCGACCTTGCCGGCGATGCGCGCGTCCTGCTCGGCCGGCCCGATGCCGGCATCGATGACGAGCACGACGACGTCGGCGCGCTCGATCTGGCCGAGCGCCATCGTCACCGCGAGCTTCTCGATGTCCTCGTCGATCTTCGCCTTGCGCCGGATGCCGGCGGTGTCGACGAGGATGTAGTCGCGGCCGCCGATCGAGAACGGCGCGTCGACCGGATCGGTCGTCGTGCCGGCCTCGTGGTGCACGAGCGAGCGCTCCTCGCCGAGCAGGCGGTTCGTCAGCGAGGATTTGCCGGCGTTGGGCCGGCCGACGAACGCGACCCGGAGTGGTCCGGCCTCGACCTCCTCCGATCCCGGCGCGAGCTCGTGCGCGGGCTCGGGCAGCGCGGCGCAGATCGCTTCGAGCAAGGGATCGACGCCTCGCCCGTGCGCCGCCGAGATCGCGAACGGCTCGCCGAGGCCGAGCTCGTGGAAGTCGTGGACGAGGCCATCGCGCGTCGGGTGGTCGACCTTGTTGACCGCGAGGAACAGCGGCTTGCCGGTCGCGCGCAGCTGACGGGCGAGCGCCTGGTCCACCGACGACAGCCCGGCGCGGCCGTCGACGACGAGCAGCACGGCGTCGGCTTCATCGATCGCGCGCATCGCCTGGCGATGGATGCCGGCGCCGACGACCTCGCGCTCGGCCTCGGGATCGAGCCCGCCGGTGTCGACGACGCGCAGCGCGCGCCCGAAGTAATCGACGTCGCCGTAGCGGCGATCGCGCGTCAGGTGCGGCGTGTCGTGGACGAGCGCGGGCCGGCCGCCGACGAGCCGGTTGAACAGCGTCGACTTGCCGACGTTCGGCCGGCCGACGATCGCGAGGAGCGGCGCGGTCATCGCTCGTCTCCACCGTAGCCGAGCTTCGCGAGCTCCTGCGCGCGCCGGCTCCACTCCTCGCGCACCTGGACGAACAGCGTGAGATGCACCGGCCGGCCGAGCGCGGACGCGAGCGCCGTGCGCGCCGCGATGCCGAGCTCCTTGACGCGCGTGCCGCCGCGGCCGACCACGATCGGCTTCTGCGACTCGCGCTCGACGACGATCACCGCGCCGATCACGTAGTCCTTGTCGCGCTCGGTCCAGGTCTCGATCTGGACCGCCGACGCGTACGGCAGCTCCTTGCCGAGCTGGTGGTAGAGCTGCTCGCGGATGATCTCCTGCGCGACGAACCGCGGCGGGCGATCCGTGACCATGTCGTCGGGATACAGCGGCGGGCCGACCGGCAGCCGGTGTGCGATCGCGCGCTCGAGCGCGTCGACGTTGTCGCCGCGCGTCGCCGAGATCGGCACGACCTCGGGCTCGCCGGGCGAGCGCGCCCACGCCTCGATCAGCGGCAGCAGCTCGGGCTTTGCGATCGCGTCGACCTTGTTGAGCGCGACCACGAACGGATGCGCGCGTGCGGCCGCGGCGAGCGCGGCCGCGTCGGGCTCGCCGAGGCGCTCCGGCATGCGGCCCTTGCGATCGGTCGCGTCGACGAGCAGCAGCACGACGTCGGCGTCGGTCGCGGCGGCGAGCGCGGCGTCGCGCATGTGGCGGCGCAGCGGGCCCGGGCCGTCCTGCACGCCCGGCGTGTCGACGTACGCGATCTGCGCGCGCGCCGGCGTCTCGTCGGCCAGCTCGATCGAGTGCACGCCGAGGATGCGGTCGCGCGTGGTCTGCGGCTTGGCCGAGACCGCGACCAGGTGGCGGCCGAGCACGCGATTGAGCAACGTCGACTTGCCGACGTTCGGCAAGCCGACGATCGCGCAAAAGCCGGCGCGGACTTCCATGATGGCAGCCGTGTAGCACGAAAACTCGCGCGGCTTCGAGGGCCCGGTTAGCGTCGTGGCATGGCTCGGCTCGCGCTCGTGCTCGCGTTCGGCGCGATGGCGGCGGCCGGGCTGCCCGCGCCGGGCCTGTACGTCGCGCTCGGGCTGGGCCTCGCGGCCATCGGCTGCGGCTGGGTGGCGTTTCGCCGGCGCGGCTCGCCCGGCGCGATGCGGCTCGCCGCGGCGGCCGCGATCACGGTCGGGATCTTCGGCTGCTTGCTCGGTGCCGCCCGCGTCGCGATGGTCGTGATCGCGATCGACCGGATCGAGCGGATGCTCTAGCTCGATACGGCGAGATACACGAGAAACCCGACGATCGCGGCGAGCACGAGGAACGCGCCGGCGATCACGGCGGCGCCGCGGAGCAGCTTCTGGCGATCGATGTTCGACAGGATCTCGCGCAGCTCCATGATCTGGCGATCGGCCTCGCCGAGCTCGAGATCGATCTGATCGATCGGCGCGAGCTGCGCGGCGACGATCTGCGGGCGATCGACGTACAGCCGCTCGCCGAGCTCGAACAGCACCTTGTCGCGCGCGGCTTCGGCCTCGCCGGCGGCGCGGTCGACGACCTTGCGCTTGGCGCCGATCGCGTCGAGCAGCTCGGCGGTGCGGCGCTTGTCGTCGGCCTCGGCCGTGTCGAGGGACTGCCGGCGCTTCTGCGCGTCGGCGCGCGCGGCCTCGAGCGCCGCGATGCGCGGGTTGAGCGCGTCGAGCTCGGCCGCGATCTGGGGCTCGTCGCGCTGCACCGCGCGGCGATCGGCGCGCAGGCTCGCCAGCTCGGCCTGGATCGCGGCCGGATCCTTGTCGGCCTTGACCGAGACCAGGCTGGCCTCGGTCTCGACGATGCGCCGGTCGATGCGCGCGAGCGAGCCGCGCAGCTCGTCGGCGCGCTTGCGGACACCGGCGACCTCTTTCTCGAGCGGCTCGAGCCGCTTCGCGACGTCGGCGAGCTCGGCGTCGCACGCGCTGACCTCGTCGGCGTGCTGCTTGATCTTGGCCTCGCGGTCGCGGCGCACGCGATCGAGCTCGGCGTCGGCGGCGGCGACCGCGCCGGCGTGCTTGGAGCGCTCGTCCTCGACGGCGCCCAGCGCGTCGCGGGCGTCGGGCAGCGCGGGGTGCGCGAATGATTCGGCGATCACCG
>Ga0335083_10000514_pt1 | contig 59201 bp, 46 predicted proteins | sample Lox_Sample_42_FD_206716 | JGI IMG/M metagenome (GOLD analysis project Ga0335083, IMG submission 206716) | Soil microbial communities from Loxahatchee National Wildlife Refuge, Florida, United States - Lox_Sample_4.2 | ecosystem: Environmental > Terrestrial > Soil > Wetlands | place: USA...
CGCGCGCTCCCGGGCGCAGTTTGGCCATCCAGATTCGCCAAGCTCTGCTGCTCGGTCTTGCCTATAACCTCTACCGCCTGAGGCATCGGCTCGCTCATCGAGGATGTCAACAGTGCCATCAACACTTGCAGACCATTCCACAGGTATTGATTCTAAACGACTTACGAGAAAGTTAAATCCTTTAGATGCAACATTTACAAGAAACTGAGGGGGAGGAGCACCTAATTGTTAACTAACCTTCGGTTCCGGCAGCATGAGGGCAAGCGCTGTCAAGGTCGGTTCGAGCTACCCATTATTCACTACCACTATTCACTTCGGAAGTCTTTCAATGCACATTGAAATCGAGGCTAGCAATCGCTCTGGAAATCACGTTTTCCTGGATTTGAATGAGGTCGTCATCGGCGAAGGTCATGCCGAGCACGGTAAATATCTCATTCCCACGCGCAACCACCGCCAGCGTACCGGACCAATCGTGCCCGTCGGCAAGTCCGCGGTAGTGATATTCCACCGCAGGCAATCCGCCGACCGTGGTCTTTCGCCGCGAGATGCTCCGGTAATTGTCGTAGACGTCGCTTAACCGCTTCTCGACGGTGGCCGCAGCCGGCTCCAGCGATTCCTTGGTTTTCTCCTGCCCGATTACCATCAGCGTCGATTCGTTGTACGTGCCTAGCGCAACGATCGCATTCGGCAGCGCCTTGCGTGCATCCTCGATCAAGTCCCAGCTGGGCGCCTTGTACATTTTGAAGCCGTGCGTGTAATTCGTATAGAGATTACCTCGAATGTCTTCGCGCATCGCCGGAGGTTCCGGCTCTTTCGGCGCCGCCGGTTGACCCGCGGATGCCGTCAAGCCCGCTCCTGGTGCTGCCGTGGACGACGTGATTGCAGGTGCCACTGCATCTGTCTTCTTATTTGCCGGAGCGGAGGGTTTCACCGCCGCGTTAACGGTCCTGGGAGGCGTTTTTTCGCGCTTTCCTGCTGTTGCTTCCACCGATTTCTCGCTCGCATTTGTAGCTGCCGGCTCTTCCTTCGCCGATGCTACGGCAGGCTCTTCCTTCGGCTTCCCATCAGTCGCCGGTTCTTTTTTTGCCGCGGGTGTCTTTTCGGTTTTCGGAGTTTCTTTTGCCGACATGGACGGCACGATCGATGCGATCTTGTCTTTCTCTACCAGCACATATCCAAAGTCCGTTTTGACTTTGAACATGTTGTCTTCGTATGCCACGATCACGCCGTAGAGCTTCTTGCCGTCTTTCAGTCTGATTTCGTCCGCCCGTGCGGAAATGGCCGCGGCGCAAAAGGCCACAGCCAGTGCCGCGATGGTCAGGGAGCCGCGCATTTTGGGGACAGCCATATTTTCAGTATGGCGTCGCCGCTCCACCCTCGCAACCTTCATGCGCGCGGTGGTGTCCGCCGTGTTACCTCGGCCAGCACTGCCGCAATCCGCCGGGCGACGCGTTCTACCTGCTCGATGGACTCGCTTAAGCGCGTGCGCAGCGGCTCCGGCAGGTTCGCGTGGGTTTGCTGCATCGCCAGCGCTTCCGCGATAATGCGCAGCTCTTTCCGGTGTCGTGGATTCAGCCGTTCCCAGAGCCGCCGCTTCGCGCTGCGGTTCCGGCCCAGCCATTCTTCGCCCGTTCCTGCGGGGCGCCCGGTCTCTGGCTCCGCGGAAGTCGTTGCCGTCGTCACTCCTGCATCAGGTTTTCTGATCCGAAATAACATGTTCCCTTTCGCTTACCTCCGTAACGCCTCCATCTTCTCTCCATTGATCTGTCCACCCGGCTCCACGCGGCCCGTCACGCGCATCGCCCGCGTCTCAAACACCAGCCCGCCATAGCGATCGTACGCGTCGGGAAAGAGCACCACTTCATACAGCCCGCGCTGGTCCTCCAGCGTCACGAACATCATGTTCCGGTAATTCTTTGTTCCCACATGCCGGTAGGTCACCACCCATCCGCACAGCGTCACGCGCTTTCCGCGCAATCCGTCCAGCTCGTCACTCCACGTCTCGCCGTTTCGCGGGAGAAAGTCCAGCGGGTGCCCGCTGACGCACACTTCCAGAATTTCTCGTTCGTACCGCAATTTTTGTTCCTGTGTGTACGCAGCCACCGGCATTCCCGCAAGCGCCGCCCCGGCCGTATCATCGCTTCTCGCATTGGCAAACAGGGTGTCCGTCGCTCCCGGCGGCATAGCCAATCCTGGCTGTGCACTTTTGTTCCGAAGAGACTGCGTGTTTTTCTCTTTCGCTTGCAGCAGGTTCCATCGCCACAACATTTCCGGCCGCGTCATTCCCTGCGCTTCATTGCCGGCATCATCAAATGCCCCGCATTTGATCAGCGCCTCAATCTCATCGCGTTCGACCGGCACGCGCTGCAAAAAATCCTCGAGCGACCGAAACTCTCCTGCTTCTTGCCGCGCACGCACAATCGCCGTGATCGTTTCCACGCGCAACCCGCGCACCTGCATCAGTCCGACGCGCAGCGCGCGATTTCCATCCGCGCACGCCTCCGCGGTGTACTGCATGCGCGAATAATTCACCGAAGGCAGCCGCACCTCGATTCCCCAGCGCTTTGCCTCTTCCACATACGCCGACACGTGGTAAAACCCCGCCCCCGCGCTGCACATCGCCGCCAGAAATTCCGCCGGGTGATGCGTCTTCAAATACGCCATGCGGTAGGAAATGTCCGCGTATGTCGCCGCATGCGCTTTGCAAAATCCGAAGCCCGCGAATTTCTCCACCATCATCCAGGTCTCTTCGCGCTCGCGTCCGGACAAGCCCATCAGCTCCGCCGCTTTCAGGAATTTTCCGCGCAGCCGCTCGCGGTCCCGCTGCCCGGAATATTTCGCCGCAGACCGGCGCACCAGGTCCGCTTCCGCCAGCGGCATATTCCCTACCGCCTGCGCGATTTGCATCACCTGTTCCTGGAAAATGCACACGCCCAGCGTGTCGCCCAGGATCTTCTCGAGCGCAGGATGCGCATATACCACCGGCTCCTCCCCGCGCAGCCGTTTTATAAACAGCTCTTTCGACCCGTATTCCGCCGCGCCTGGCCGGATCAGTGCGAGCGCAGCCGCCATCTCTTCGAGCGTCCGCGCTTTCTGCGCATGCAGCAATCCGCGCATCGCCGGCGACTCGATCTGAAACACGCCCATCGTTCTTCCCGCGGCAATCACGTCGCATGTCGCCGGATCGTTTTCCGGTATCGCGTCAAAATCAATCTCGCGTGGTCTGGGGCAGGGCGTCATGCCATCTGGAGCAACATCCCGTTCCGCGTTGCTCTTCTCCTTTACTTCCTTTATCTCCTTAACTTCCTCTGCTTTCTTTTCAATGTTGTCCAATGCCAAAGACATCGTCGTGAACCCACGCTGTCCCAGCAAATCCATCTTGATCAGTCCGAGCGCTTCGATCGCATTCATGTCGTACTGCGTCACGACGATTCCTTTCGTCGCGCGCTCCAGCGGCGTCAGCCGCGTCAATGGCTGCGCGGAAATCACCGTCCCGCACGGATGAATCCCCATGTGCCGCGGCGCGTCATCGAGCCGCAACGCCACTTGTAGAATCGTTTTCCAGGGTTCGTCCTCCACCGGCAAGGTGCGGCATTCCGGCAAATCGCGAATGGCCTGCAAAATCTCGCGCACCGGCCGGTGCGGCAGCCGTTTCGTGAAGTGGTTCACTTCGCCCGGCGGCACGCCAAACACTTTCGCGATTTCGCGGATCGCCAGCCGCGCGTGCATGGTCACGAAACTTCCGATCATCGCCACGTGCTCTTCGCCCCAGCGCTCGTATACGTAATCGAGCAGCTCATCGCGCCGCGCGCCGCAAATATCGATGTCGATGTCCGGGCAATCGCCGCGCTGCTCGTTCAAAAAGCGCTCGAAGTACAATCCCCAGCGCAGCGGGCACACGCAGGAAATTCCCAGGCAATACGTCACCATCGAGCTGGCCGCCGAGCCGCGCGCCACCGCCGGAATTCCGCGCCGCTTGGCTTCCTCCACGATTTCCCACACCAGCAAAAAGTACGGCGCTAGATGCAGCTTTTCGATCACTCCCAATTCGTGCGTCAGCCGCGAAAGCACTTCGGGCCGCAGCGGCCGATAACGCCGCTGCGCGCCCGCAAAGCACAGCTTCCATAAATACGAAAACGCGGATTCGCCTTCCGGCACGGGAAATTCCGGAAAGATGGTTTTGTTCAGCGTGAGCTCGAGGTTGCAGCGCTCCGCAATGTCGAGCGTCGCCCGCAGCAGTTCCGGATGATCCGGGAAGAGCTTTTGCATTTCCGCCGCCGGCTTGAACCACGCTTCGCCCGTCGTGATGTCCGGCGCAGCCACCGTCGTTAGCAGCCCGCCGGTGCGAATGGCATTCACCGCGCGGTGATGCAAATGCTCTTCCGGCCGCAAGAAATAAACGTTGTTCGTCGCCACGAGCGGCACGCCCAGCTCGCACCCGACGCGCTCCGCTTCGCGCAGCATGCGCCCATCACCCGGCGATAAATGTTGCACTTCGATCCACAGCCGCTCGCCGAAGATGCTCTTCAATGCTGGGATATATGCTGTAGGGGCGCGATATATCGTGCCCCTACGGTCGCTCGTTTCAGGCACGCGCGTTGGCAACGGACACAGCGCAATCACGCCTCGCGAATGCGCTGCCAAGTCTTCGAGCGTCACGGGCCGCCCATTCTCTTCGCCAGCTTCGGAACCAGAGCCAAAACTTTTACTCTTTGCCAATTCTGTCGTTCCCAAATGCCGCAGCGTCACCAACTGGCATAGGTTGCTATAACCTTCCATGTCCGCCGCGAGCAGCACCATCGCTACAGAGCTCGCGTACACGCTTTTTTGGCTTCCGTCATTTCGAGCGGAGCGAGGACCCTCTCTTTCATTGTTTTTACCTTCCAACTCCACATCCAATGTCACTCCGACAATCGGTTTGATCCCCGCGTCTTTCGCCGCTTTATAAAACGGCACCGCCGCATACAATCCATTCGTATCCGTCAGCGCCACGGCAGGCATCTTCTGCCCGGCCGCCGCCGCAATGATTTCTTCCGGCGGCGCCACGCCCCGCAAAAACGAATAATCGCTGTGGCAATGCAAATGTACAAACACGAGTTCTCTCGAACGGCGATGTACTTCAGTGGTAGGGAGCGGGAAGGGCTGAATCTATTGCGATTGTTACGCTAAAACAGGAAAGATTTGACTGTCATTGTTTCATCGCGTCAGTAGACTTTTACCTTGCTGCATGGCCCACTTTACCGCTTGGTCGCCGCGTAGGGATTGTTGTCGGCAACGCAAGTCATAGATCAAATGGCAAGGCTCGCACATGGCCCTCAAATGTGATTTTTCGTCGCATTTAGGAGTATGGCAAAGATGCGCTATCGTAAAACGGATCTTAACTTTCCTTTTGCGTCTTCTGTGCCTGGGCCATGTGTGATTAATTTCCTCACAGCGACCATGATGCTTCAGGCACTCACCATGGCATTCGCATTGCTCCTGACCACGTTCGTTCCGTGCTCGATTAAGAATCTCGGCAACGATTTGTTTCCAGTTCTCGGGGTAGTTACTTACTTTCGTTGCTGTCGACCTACTGCTTTTCTTTTTTACATCGTCTCCAGGTGTTTCGTTTCCAGATGCTTTTCGCCGAATGGTTTCCCACGCCTTAAATGCGGCCTTGCGTTGCCTCTCGCTAGCTTCCGGTGTCGGACTCATGAATGGCTTCTTTTATAAGTTAGAGGTGTAAGGTTTTCGTCTAGAAGACTTATATTCGCTCAGCCGATGATCTGCAAGGATCAATCATCGCGACAAGCAGGGCGTGGAGAGGACGAGGCCGTTGGGCTTGGTGGAGTAGTGCTCGCGGAGCTCGAGGCCGTTGCCGTAGAAGACGGCGTTCCAGCCATAGCGGCCGCGGACGGAATCGAGGCCGCGGTTCAGATACCAGCGGCGATTCGCATCCGTGTCGAAGAGTTCGTGCTGGCGGCGGTCGGCTTCGAGGTTTGTTACGTTTACGCCTACCAGACGGACGGCCACGCGGCGCGTGAATAATTTTGTAAAAAGATCTTTCGCTTCCGCCAGCAATTCGCGTTCGTCGTTGCTTGGCCGCGTCAATCGCACGGTCTGGTGCGACGAAAAATGATCCACATAGCGGATGCGCAGGCCGATGGTGCGAGCCTGGCGGCCGTATTCGCGCAGGGTCGAGCCGATGCGCTCGCTCAAATATTCGATGAGGCCGCCGAGAAATTCCGTGTCGATGGTGCCGCCTTCAATGGTGGTTTCGCGCGATACGGATTTTGGCGTTGAAGGCAGCATTACCTCGCGGCCATCGAGCCCGCGCGCGCGTTCCCAGATCTGTCCGCCAATCACTTCGCCAAACGCTGCTTCCAGAGCGGCACGCGGCACTTGCCGCAATTCTCCGATGGTGGCAATTCCGCGCTCTGCGAGCATTCCGGCATGGACGTGGCCGATGCCGTGGAGCTTTTCGACCGGGAGCGGCGTCAAAAAGTCCTCTTCCGTGCCCGGCGCAATCATGCGAAAGCCGCGAGGCCGTTCGAGCCGCGAGGCAATCGACGCAACGACTTTAGTGCGCGCCGCGCCCACGCTCACGCTCAGCCCCGTCTGTTCCAGCACGTCCGACTGCACGCGCCGGAGCGCGGCCTCGTAATTCGGATAGAGCCGCTCCGTGCCCGCGAAATCGAGATAAAAATCGTCGAGCGCCGCCGTTTCGACCGCGGGCGTGAATGTTTCGAGAATGCGCCGCACGCGCTCGGCATAATCCGCGTAGTGCTCGTACTGTCCCGGCACGACTGCGGCCGCCGGGCAAATCCGCAGCGCCTCGCGAAATGTCATCGCGGTTTTGACGCCCAGCATTTTTGCTTCGTAGCTCGCCGACGCCACCACGCCGCGCCCGACGAGGACAGGCTTGCCGCGGAGTTTTGGGTTGAGCACCTGCTCGACGGAGGCAAAGAATGCGTCGACGTCCACATGAACGATGTTTGGGATGGCTTTGGGACGCCGTGCTTCGGCGCCGCGGCCTTTTTCTTCGCGCGCATCTTCATGAAAAGGATTGAAGGGCATTGCCACAGCAGGGAATACGTTTTCGATACAGACGTCCATAACGGCTCCTGGGAATCGTGGCCGCAAAGCGGCTTCATTAACTGCGACCGCAGAACGGCCGACTTAACTGTCACCGCGCAGCGGTCTTGTTAACACTCACCGCACCGCGGTGAACGCAGGGAAGCGGACCGAGTACAATCTCTTCGGGATCGAGGGATCGCTTTTTCAAGCGGACCCCTCACCCCGCTTAGGGCTCGGAATTTTCAACGGGCGGCGTCCGACTCGTGAGAGCCAGAAAAGGCAATGGAGCTGAACGCCACCCGTTTCCCGTTTCCTCTACCGCCCCGGACTATAGGCGAATAAAAAGCGAAAGTCAAGTATTTGTAGTACAGACACTCTTGCCTGTGCAGGTTTTTCTCAAGCTTTGATTTGTCCAAATTGATCAGCAAAGAAGAACGAGCACAGGCAAGAGTGTCTGTGCTACTTACTGCCACCATTTTTCATTTGCTTCGGCTACCGCGTTTCCGCGATGATTTCCACCCTGGCTGCCGGCTCACTCTATGAACCTGAATCTTTTTTTCGCGCTGCTGGGCGGCTTGCTGGTTCTGGCCTTCGTGGCCAACCGCCTCGTGCGTTTCACGGGCGTTCCGGACGTTATCATCCTCATGGTCACGGGCGTGCTCATCGGCCCGGTGCTGCACTGGGTCGATCCCGAAATTTTCCGCGGCGTCACACAAGGATTCGGCTCGCTCGCGCTCATCCTCATCCTTTTTGAAGGCGGCCTAGATCTCAAGCTTCGCGAAATTCTCAGCCATTTTGCCGGCGGATTCTTTCTCGCCATTTTCAGCTACGTGCTCAGCGCAGCGGCAATCGCGCTGATCTTCCGCCAGGCGCTTCATTTCGCCTGGATTCCCGCGCTGCTTGTCGGCGCGGCATTCGGCTGCATCAGCAGCTCAATCATTCTTCCCGTCCTCCAGCAGGTCAATCTTCGCCGCGAAGTCAAAGTCACGCTGCTCGTCGAAGCTTCTTTCGGCGACGCCATTGCTGTTCTCGCCGTCACCACCCTTCTCGATCTTGCCGCTGGCGCCGCCGCCTCGCCCAGAATCATTACCTGGAGCCTCTTTTCCAGCGTCGTCCTTGCCGTGGCCTGCGGCGCGCTCATCGGAATCCTGTGGTCCTATCTCCTTCCGCATCTTTCCGAGGCGCGCTTCTGGCACGTGCTCACGTTCGCCGCCGTTTTGCTTGTTTACGCCGGAGTTCACGCGCTGCAAGGCAACGAGCTCGTCGCCGTACTCGTCTTCGGTCTCACGCTTTCGAATTATCCCGCCGCACAAAAGCGCATCCATTTCGATGAGCCCGCCGAAAGCGCCGATTGGTTTTCGGAAACGCCCGTCGAGCATGAATCCGGCGGCTCGCCCGCGCATCCTCACGGCCAGATGCTCACTTTTCATGGCGAGCTGGCCTTTCTCATTCGCACATTTTTCTTCGTCTTACTGGGAACGCTGGTCGAATTCGAAGGATTGCGTCAACATGCCCTGCTCGCATTGGGCTGTTTTGGAGCGCTCTTCGTCGCGCGATGGCTCGCTGTGCAGTCCGGCCGCTTTGCCTGGCGCGGCTTTACGTTTCACGAGCGTGAATTGATGACCTGGTTTCTGCCGCGAGGGCTGATCACGGCCGTGCTCGGGATCGATATCCTCGAAGCTCGCGGCACCGACTTCGAGTTTCTTCCCTCGCTGGCCTTTGCCGTCATTCTGATCACGAATCTTGCTTTGCTCATTGGTGCGCTTCGCGCCAGACGGCTTTTCCCTGCGGCTCCAGCCGAGCCAGCCGCATCCAGCGGCACGCAAATCACTTCCTAGATCGAGGCGCGTTCGAGCTCATTGCGATTCCAATGGGCGAGATTGGCGGCCGCATCATACGTGCTTTCTAAAAATGCCAGGAGCATCTCTCGCGGAGAAGCGGTGCGCCGCACATCGTCGTACATCAATAGAAATTCTTTTAGCTGTGGATGATAGAACGTCTCCGCCGGCCGCACTGGACTTGCCGCAAATCCCGCCGGTTCCGGCGCCGCGTACGCATAGAACGCGGCCCCTTTCACGTCGCCGCCTCCGGGCCAAAATCCCGCGCTGATTACCTCGTGCGAATACGCTTCCCGCGTAATGGAATCCGCGCCTTCCCGCTCCGGCGCGCGCTTTCCCGAAAATCGCGTCACCGCCAAATCAAAACTGCCCCAGAAAAAGTGTACCGGGCTCGCTTTTCCGATGAATCCCGCGCGAAACTCCTTGAACACTTCGTCGCAGCACACCAAAACCCTCCAAAACCTGTTCGCGTATTCGGGATCGTACGAAGCGTGCACTGCATCTTGATCGAAGGGGATCGGATTGGGAATCTCGACCGGCATTTTCCAGATTTTCACTGCAATCCCTAACGAAGCCAGCGCCGCCATGAACTCGCGGTAAAAATCGGCCACGCTGCGCGGCGCCAGGCCCATCGTCAAAATCTCATCGTTGCTGGTTCGAATCACGAGTTGGTGGTGGATGAAATCGAACTGAACCTCGAAATTTCCCCCAGCGTACGGAATCGCCGAACTCGTCAGTCCCACTGCGTTTACGTAGAGCGGCACGCCCCACCAGTGATTTATGTTTGGCGAAAGCGCGAGCCGCACCTTTCCCACAATCTGCGTCCACATGTGTAGCGTGGCGTAGGTGTCCTGCCATGCGTCCAATGGAAGTTCGGGCCAGAACTCCCGTTCCGGGCGTGCCGTGCTCGCGTTCATGTTTTCTCCGAATGATGTGCAGAAATTCCCGATGACCGATCGAACAGCGATCAAACTGCCGTGAGTTCAGCTGTTCCGTCGGCGGCTGCGATTATACGCCCCGGAAAGGCTACTGCGAGGGCGGTTCAGCGGCTACTCTTGCGAAACATTTGGCGAGAAGTGGCTGGAACGATGCGGGTGAATCAGCTACAAATGATTTCTAGCCCGAACCAGCTCTCGCTGCCGGAACGATGCATTTAGAAAACGCCGGAAGCGTGCAAAATCTCCCGGAGGCGCCATGAGAAAGACATATCTGCTGTTAGCTGCGGCAATGCTATTCGGAATTCCGGCGGCAGCCAAGACGCCCCAATCTGGCACGATTGTTTCCGAAAGTTCGGTGAGTTGCGGATCGCGCGTCAAGAACAAGAAAGAAACAGCCGAAGTACTTTGCCAGGAATATGTCGTTCGCACGGAAACGACCGAGTATCACATCCGGCAAGAGAAGCACGCGAATCAGGAACTGATCCCCGTAAACACCATTGTTGAGTTCACGCTGGACAAGGACAAAATGAAATTCCAGGCAAACGGCAAGAAATACGAATACCTCGTAGTGTCCGAGACGGCCGCTCCCGCGCCTAAGCCCTAACCCGCTTCACACGGTAGGCGGGGCATTTGCCTTAGCGCTCGGCGCCTACTTCTCGGAATCCACCAGCCCGCGGTCTTTCAACATCGGCTCGACGCTTGGCTCTTTGCCTCGCCACGCCGCATACATCTTGCCCAAATCCTCTGTATTTCCACGCGAAAGCACCATTTGCCGGAAGCGGTCGCCATTCGCGCGCGTCAGCCCGCCATGCTCCTCGAACCACGCATACGCATCGTCATCGAGCATTTCCGCCCAGAGATAGGCATAGTAGCCGGCGGAGTAGTCGTTCGCCCAAATGTGCATGAAATAGCTGGAGCGGTAGCGAGGCGGCACGGCGCGGATCAGAAGATGCTTCTTCTCAAGCGCTTGCTTTTCAAACGTGTCGGGCTGTTCGAGGGGCGCGCTGGCCGGAAGCGTGTGCCACTCCATATCGAGTTCAGCAGCGGCAACCAACTCCGTCAGCGCGTAGCCCTGGTTGAAGGTCGCCGCTTTTTTGATCTTGGCAGCCAATTCTGCGGGGATCGGAGCGCCCGTCTTATAATGCTTCGCGTAATGGTTGAAGACCGCGGGGTAGAGCGCCCAATGCTCGTTGAATTGCGAGGGGAACTCCACGAAGTCTCGCGCTGTTGCAGCGCCGGAAAGACTCGGATACTCGGTGTCCGCGAACATTCCGTTCAGCGCATGGCCGAACTCGTGAAACATCGTGGTCACGTCAGTAAAGCTGATTAGCGCAGGCTCGCCGGGCGCGGGCTTGGGCAGATTCGCGACGTTGTAAACCACCGGCATCATTCCCAGCAGCTTGGACTGCGTCGTAAAAGTGTCCATCCAGGCACCGCCATTTTTGTTGTCGCGCTTGAAGTAATCGCAGTAAAAGAGCGCCAGAGGCTTGCCGTCCACATCCGAGACCTCGAACACGCGAACGTCCGGCTGGTACACCGGAATGTCCTTGCGTTCCTTGAAAGTGATTCCGTACAGCTCATGCGCCGCGTAGAAGACCCCGTTTTCCAGAACGTTGTTCAACTCGAAGTACGGCTTGACCTCGGCATCGTTAAGATCGTATTTCGCCTTGCGTACTTGTTCGGAGTAAAAGTTCCAGTCCCACGGCTCGAGCGTGAATCCTCCCTTTTGCGAGTCGATCAGGTCCTGAATATCTTTCGCTTCGCGCGTTGCCTTGGCTGTCGCGCCGGGGACGAGCGCGTCCATGAACTTGATGGCCGCCTCCGGCGTCTTGGCCATCTGGTCTCCCAGCTTCCAGGCGGCGTGGTTCGGATAGCCTAGCAATTGCGCGCGCTCGGCGCGGAGTTTTGCCATACGGGCGATGATGTCGCGCGTGTCGTTCGCATCGCCACGCTCTGCGCGGTTCCAGGAGTCTTCGAAAAGGGCTTGCCGAGTGGCGCGGATCTGGAGTTCTGCAAGATCCGGTTGCTGGGTCGTGTTCTGCAGGGGTAGCAGGTAGCCTTCCTTCTTGCGGCTTTCGGCAGCTTGCTTGGCCGCGGACAATTGCGCGTCGTTCAAGCCCGCCAGCGCATTCTTCTCAGCCGTGAAATAGGCACCATCCTTCGTGGCCGCGAGCAACTTTCTCGAAAACTCATTCGAAAGCGTGGCGATTTCTTCGTTCAGCTTTTTCAACTTGGTCTTGTCGGTATCCGACAGCTTCGCGCCGGAGCGCACGAAGTTTTCATACGAAACTTCGAACAAGCGGCGCGATTCCGGATCGAGATGAAGCGAATCGCGTTCTTTGTAGATACTCTCGACACGGGCAAAGAGCTTCGCGTTCAGCAGGATTGCATCCTGGTGCGCTGCCAGCTTGGGCGTCTCCTCTGCCTCAATCTGCTGCAGCATTGGATTGGTATTTGCCGCGGTGACCGCGCCGAACGTCTCCATCACGCGTTGCAGGAGTTGGCCGGTTTTCTCCATGGCCACCAGCGTGTTCTCAAAGGTCGGCGCCGCCGGGTTATCCGCAATCGCCTGGACTTCGGCGAGCTCTTCGGCCATGCCCGCGTCGATCGCCGGCTGATAGTCCTCGTCCTTGATTTTGTCAAACGGAGGAGCATGGAATGGCAGTGTGCTCGGCGCATAAAACGGATTCGACGGCCCAAACTTCGCCTGAGCTTCCGCCGGCGCCGCGTTGCTGGCGCCCAGGGCGATCGCTCCCGATGCAATGATCGTAGTCATGAATTTGCGCATTACCTTCCCCTTGGACTTGATGCCTATTCCAGTAGCTAGAATCTTCAAGCGTGGCGATTCGCTTGCTTGGCTGCCTTGCGCTGCGCCTTCAAAGCCTTTTTCATTCCCTTGCGCTGTTGCCTAATGGCTTTTTTCATCGCTTTGCGCTGTTGCTTTGCGGCTTTCTTGGCCTCAATTTGCGTCTGCCGTCCATACTCCGCTCCAGTCATGCCTTCTTGCGCGAGGGATGGCAAGGACAACGCAAAGGTCATGGAAACGAGCAGCATGATGGAGGCGATTCGTCGCAAGAAATGATTCCTCGAAGGCGTTTGAAGCGGCATCCAGTGTACACCTGCCCTTGTCCGCTGCGCATCAGAACACGCGGCCGAGCTGAAAGAACCACTTGTGATGGCCTGAGTCACCGACGCTGCCCCCTACGAAAAGCGGCCCGATTACCGTCTCCGCAAGGACGCCGGCGGCAAAATCATTCGGGAATTTGCTCTCGTTCGGCGCGCCGTACATTTTTGCGAATTCGTAAGAGCCGATCACGAACACACGCTTGCCCACGAGTGGCGGCAAGATCCAGATATCGTGCAAATAGCCGGCTCGGAAGAGGTAATACTGATTGCCTTGAAGCTCGTTCAATCCGTAGGCGCTGAGCGTCAGCGGCCCACCGACGAAAAATTGAGGGAGCCCCGTATTGGAAAATCCAAACGTCGTGCCGCCTTCGCCATACGCAAAGACGGATCCCAATTGCGAGACCGGTTGAAAATATTCGACATTCGATTGGATGGATGGAAATGCGGATGTGGCGCCCGGGCTGGTATTGAACCAGCGAAACGTTGTTTCGGAGCGCACCCCTCTACGGGGAATCACGGGGCTGTCGGTATGGTCGAAGAGATAGTGCAATTTCGCGTCGCTGACGCGGCCGTCAACGGAATTGAATACCAGAGTGCCGAGCCGCAATTTTGCGTCGAGATAGCCAACTTCATAGCCGGCTCGCAATTCGCTGAAGCGGTTGAACGCGTAGCCGACGTCCAAGCCAATCCTGGCTTCGCCCAATTTGTAATCCGCCAGCGGATTGCCCTTCTCATAAATTTTAAAGACGCGCGTGCTGGCGTCGCCGTGCGGCGCGAAAAACCACCTGCTGGAAGGAGTGAACGGGCGGTACAGCTCGCTTCCTAGACCGTATGTGTTTCCGAAGAGAATGTCGGTGCGCCATTCGGAGCGAAATCCCGCGGCATCCAGAAAAGTGAGCCGTGCACCCAAAGTAAAACCAACCTCCTCGCTGGCCGATCCGTCTACTTCAAATCCCGGTTGAACGGTCGGCGGCGCGTAGCTTTTTTCGTTCACTTTGACTTGTAGGCCCACTTTTCCATTTTGCTCGACATAGCGGTAGCCCGCCGTGTCGTAGCGGCCCAGGCCCGTGAGCCGAGTCAGCTCCCGGTTCAATTTTTCCACGTTCAGCGGTTTGCCCACCAGAGGCGCGAGAAAATGTTCGATGCTCTTCGTCTGTTGCGCGGTGTCAGCACCGGCTACCTGGATGAATTCTGGAACGGGAGCTACCTTCTTTTCGCGCGCCTCGCGCTCCCGCATATGCTCTTGCCACTCGGAATCGCTGAGTGCGAACTTTTCGAGCAGCCCGGATTTCTCCGAAGCGGCGTCATAACCCTTTTGCATGATTGGGTCGTGCTGCTTGTAATCCGTCGAGGTGTATCCTCCGAGAGGCACGCTGACGACTGCATCCGCGCGCGCAAGGCCGCGTACTTCGCTCTCCGCGACGACCACGCGAACCGATTGATCGAGTACACTGAAGAGAGACTTGATGTCTTTCGCTTCGAGAGGAGCCGTTTCCAGATGCACCGCGATCACGATGTCGGCGCCCATCTGCTTCACGACATCGGTGGGAAGATTGTTCACCAGGCCGCCGTCCACCAGCACTCGGTCCTTGTCGAAGACGGGTTTGAACGCACCGGGAATGGACATTGTCGAGCGCAGCGCTTCGGCCAGCGAGCCCTTTTCGAAGACGACTTGCTTGCCGTTCACGAGATCCGTCGCTACGCAACGAAACGGAGTCGGTAAATCTTCGAAGGATTCCAGGTTGTAGTACGGCAAGGTGATCTTGTCGATCAGCAAGCCTATCTGCTGGCCGGAATTCAACCCGCTGGGAAGCGACAACCCATTTCGCAGCCCGATAATGAGAGAGTTCGGATACGCCCGCTGATCTTCTTTTCTCCGGTAAGAAAGATCTTCGTAAGGCGTCACGTCGCCGAGCATTTTGTTCCAATCCACTCCTTCGATTAATTTCTTCAATTCCTCCGGACTCATTCCCGTGGCATAAAATCCACCAAGTAGACCGCCCATGCTCGTTCCCGCAACGTAGTCCACCGGGATGTGATGCTCTTCAAACCATTTGAGGACACCGATGTGCGCCAGCCCCAGTGCGCCTCCGCCTTCGAGCGCGACGCCGATCCGCAATCGCCTAGCTGGTTTCTCCTGAAGGATCTGAGTTGCTCCCCAAAATGCTCCATATGACGGGGAAGACGCGCGTGGTTGAACCCAGCTTGGGGCAGCATTTTCTGGTCGGGCCATAGGAGAAGAGCCTGGCGAGGTCGCATCTTGCGCGGCGGCGGAGATGGGCAGCAGCAAGAGCAATACAAGAGAAAGCGTGCGCGGCATGGTCGCCTCCTCGAAGAGAGTAAGGCCGTTACCGAGGATGGACAAGCGGACAGGTGCCTAGTTTGTTTCTAAAGTACCTTGGTTCTCTTGCCGCAACCCTTGCCGGGACTTAGGTTTAGAAGAACTCGGGACAGGCTGTCATCTCCTTGATAAGTGCGCTCATGCCCCCCGGCCCTGGCTTTGAAAAGACATAGCTCGGAACCGGGAACTAACATCTAAAAAGTTGGGCATAAGAAGAAGGAGTATACGTCATGCCGAACGCCACTAACTCTACTACGGGGTACTCCGCGGGCGATTCCCACGCTGCACGAATGAACGCCCTGGTTTTGATCTTCCGGATCGTGCGCTGGACCGTATATGCATGCGCCCTCATCTTATTGATTCTATTGCTGCATAAGGCCACGCCACCGGCCGTCGTGACCAGCCCCCAGGCCGCGGCCAGTGCGGAGCAGAAATTCCAGGATGTGCAGCAGGCCGTCTCGCAGGGCCAGCCCGCGACGCTTCGCATGAATGAGTCGGAGCTGAACTCGTATTTGGCCTCGCATCTTGACCTTGCCGGGAGCAAGGCGGCCGCTGCCGTGACCAACGCAGCGCCGACGCCGGATAATAGCGGTGGAACGACGCCGAGCCTGGACCAGCCGACGGCAGACAACGTAGAGCAGATGCAGTCGAACGTGAAAGACGTGAAGGTGCAACTGGTCGGGGACCACGCGAGAGCGTACGTCGTGTTTGACGTACACGGCAAGGACTTGACGCTGCAGCTCGAAGGCAAGCTGGGAGCGGACAGCGGCTTTCTGAAGTTTGAGCCGGTGAGCGGGCAGATCGGAGCGCTGCCGATTCCCCAAGCGACGCTCGAAGCGGCGGTAAGAAAGATGATGGAATCGCCGGAAAATCGCGAGAAGCTGAAGCTGCCCTCGGATATTTCGGATCTGAAGATTGAAAATGGGGAAGTTGTAGCCCAGTACCAGTGAGCCCGAATTCCTGACTCGCCACCGGCGAAAGGCGTTCGGTTCCGCGACAGCGGTTCCCGCAAGCGGACGACTTCGGCCCGATACCCGTCCCGCAGACAATACATAAGTCCCCAGAAAGAAGAGACTTAGCCAATACGCCGTTAGGAGGGCCAAGTGCGCTCTGTCTCGCAGATTTCAGGGGTGCACCCATGCAAATGCTTTGGCAGGACTTGCGCCACGGGCTGCGAATGCTTGCGAAGTCGCCGGGATTCACGATCGTTGCCGTGCTGACGCTGGCCTTGGGGATCGGCGCCAATACGGCCATTTTCAGTATTGTGGATGGCGTGCTGTTGCGTCCGCTGGCATATAAGGACTCAGCCGCGCTCGTAAATGTCTGGGGAAAGTTCGAGAAGGACGGCATCGCCCAAAACTGGATTTCTGAACCGGAATACTGGGACTTGCTAGGGCACAACGAATCGTTTTCGCAGATAGCCGCGTATGCACTCGGGGGCAGCGCGAACCTCACAAGCGCGGATGCGCGGCCGGTACAAGTCTCGCTGGCGAGTGCGACGGCCAGTTTACTGCCACTTCTCGGGGTCAAGCCCGTCGTTGGCCGCAATTTCGAAGCCGATGAGGACCAGCCTGGGCATTCTCATTTCGCATTGCTCAGTTTCGCGCTATGGCAGAGCCAATTTGGAGGCGATCCGAATATTGCGGGCAAAACGATCCAGCTCGACGGCAACAAGTACGACGTGGTGGGAGTGCTCCCCAAGGATTTTTCGCTGGGCGGCAAGCAGGATCTTTGGGTTCCATTGGGGCTGGATCGCGCGAAGCCACAAAATCGAGGTTCTCACTATATGCACGTGGTTGGACGTGTGAAGCCCGGAGTGGATTTTGCTCAGGCTTCGAGTGGGCTGGCGCAGCTTGCGGATGAGTTGCGGAGGACCTATCCCGCCAATTACGGCCCGAGCGAAAAAGATTTCACGATGTATGCGGCGCCGGTGAAAGAGCAGCTTGTGGGCAAGCTTCGTCCTGCGCTATTGGTGCTGCTCGGTGCCGTGGCGTTTGTGCTGCTGATCGCGTGCGCGAATGTCGCGAATCTTCTGTTGGCGCGGGCTTCTTCGCGAGAAAAAGAGCTTGCGATTCGCGCCGCGATGGGAGCGGGGCGAGGGCGTCTTGTGAAGCAATTGCTTACAGAGAGCGTGATACTGGCGTTGGCGGGCGGCGCCCTCGGACTTGTGTTCGCGTATTGGGGCATCGACGCGCTACGAGGGATGGTACCGGCCAAGACTCCACGGATAAATGAAGTGCAACTCGACCCCGCGGTGCTCGCGTTTACTTTTGGAGTTTCACTGCTTACAGGACTCATTTTCGGGTTCGCTCCGGCGTGGCACATCGCGCGGACCGATCTGCGGGAGACGTTGAATGAAGCGGGGCGCGGCACGTCAGCCGCCGGGGGCAGCCGCCTGCTGCGTTCCGGGCTGGTTGTTTCGGAAATTGCGCTGGCGGTGCTTCTGCTAGTCGGGGCGGGCCTCTTGATACGGAGCTTTAGCCGACTGCTGGAGGTTTCGCCGGGATTCCAGACACAGCATTTGTTGACGATGGAGATTTCGCTGCCGGAGAAGGCCTATCCGGACGGCGTCCCAGTGCAGAATTTCTTCAAGCAATTGATGGCGAAGGTTCAAGCGGTTCCCGGAGTGCGAGCCGCCGGTGCCGTCTCGCAAATGCCGCTTTCGGATTCCTATAGTTCAGGATCGGTGTTTTTCGCAGACACCTCTCTTCCCGATCTCCAGAGATATCAGCCGCTTGGGAATCTTCCTTACACGGAGATTGACCAACGATCAGCGACCGCCGACTATTTTCGCGCGATGGAGATTCCACTGGTTCGCGGGAGGCTGCATAGCGAAGCGGATGACGCTGACACCCAGCTCGTGGCCGTGGTGGATGCGAATTTCGCACGCCGATTCTGGCCGCACGGTGACGCTATCGGGCAAAAGGTGGCGGTTGATACGGTTCCGAAGTCCAAGCCGCCTGTACCGCGCTGGCGCACGATCGTGGGGGTGGTGGGTCACGTAAAGCATTACTCGCTGGACGTGGAGGGAAGGGAACAGATTTATTTCCCGGAAAACCAGCCGCTTTACGGGAGCTATGTGAACCGCGACATGACGCTGGCGGTGAGGACTTCGCTGGACCCTACGAGCGTGACGAATGCAGTCAGGGAGCAGGTCTACGGTCTCGATAAGGACCTGGCGGTCTACAACATTGCGACGATGGACGAGTTGGTCTCAGCTTCGGTGGCGCAGCCGCGTTTGAACCTCTCCTTGCTTGTTGCTTTTGCGGTGTTGGCCCTCGTGCTGGCGGCAGTGGGCGTTTATGGCGTGATGGCTTACGCCGTGACGCAGCGGACGCAAGAGTTCGGGATTCGAATGGCGCTCGGCGCGACGAGTTCGGACGTTTTGAAGCAAGTATTCCTGGAAGGTGGGCGACTCGCGGGGCTGGGCTTAGCGCTGGGGCTAATCGCAGCGCTCATGTTGACACGTTTGATGTCCAGCCTGCTTTTCGACGTGAAACCGAGCGATCCTCTGACACTGGGATTGGCGGCTGCGCTGCTTGCATTGGTCGCGCTGACAGCCTGCTACATTCCTGCGCGGAGAGCTACGCGCGTGGATCCTCTGGTTGCGCTGCGATATGAGTAAAACTGGCTATGAGAATGAAGCCGCATGGTTAAGTAGGTGCGGTGTCAATCCCCGCAGGCTGAAATTCCAGAACGCAGCGCGCGATTTTATTCGTATCGAAGAGCGATCATGGGATCGACATGCGTGGCTCGGCGCGCGGGGATGTAGCCGGCGAGAGCGGCGACGGCGGCCAGCGTGAGAGTAACCACAGTGAGCGTGACCGGGTCGCTGATACGAACGTCGAAGAGCATGTGGCGTAGCAAGTAAGCGGCTGCGAACGCGCAGGGAAGACCGATGGCGAGACCAGCGAAGGTCAGGAGCAGAGTTTCGCGGAAGACCATGCGGACGATTTTACTGCGCGTGGCGCCTAGCGCGAGGCGGATTCCTATCTCGTTCGTTCTGCGCGAAACGGAATAGGAAATCACGCCGAAAATTCCAGTGGCCGCGAGGACCAGAGCCATTGCAGCGAAGAGGCCGAGCAGGAACGTGCGAAACCTGGGTTGTGCGACGGAGACATCGATTTGGTCGGGCAACTTCGCGACGTCCGTGACCGGCAAATCTTTATCGATATTGTGAACTTCCTGGCGAATGGCAAGGGCCACGCTGGCCGTGCTCAACGTGCTTCTTACAACTATGCCCGCACCCCAGAAAGGCGCCTGGGCGTAAGGCACATACATCATTGGAGCCGGGAGCTTGCCCAGGGAAACGTCCCGCACGTCGCCAACAATTCCGACGATTTCGCGCGCAACTCCGGGACCCGGAGGGAATCCGAAGATCAACCGTTTGCCGATGGGATTTTGATTTGGAAAATAACGCCGGGCCATGGCTCCGCTGATCAAGGCGACGGGCAGCGCGGACGGGACGTCTTGCGGACTGAAGAATCGGCCGGCCAAAAGTGGAATATCCATCACCCGAAAATATCCCGGGCTCACGGAGGCATAATCTGCGGTTCGGGATTCGCTTGCCGACGCGGGAGGAGTTCCCACGATGTCGAATCCGAGGTTGACGAAGCCCTGGACGATGGGTAAGGGAACAACTATGGCAGAGTCTTGCAACCCCGGTTGAGCCTGAATGCGTGCGAGCAATTCGTCGGAGAAGGCAGTCCATTGCTGAGGCCTGGAATACTGAAATTGCGGTAGGGAGACATCGGCCTTCACGATGTGCTCAGCGTCAAAGCCTGGGCTGACCGAAATAAGTTTGGCAAAACTGCGCAAGAGCAGACCGGAAGCCACCAGCAACACCATCGCGAGTGCGATTTCTCCCGCCGCCAGAAAACTCCGCGCATAGCGGCGATTACGGCTTTCGCCGGAATGGCCCCCGCCTTCGCGGAGGCTTAACTGTAAATTAGAATTCGCCGCGAACCAGGCGGGCGCCAACCCAAACACGCAACTGGCGGCGGCGGAAAGCAGAAGGGCGAAGCCCAGAACAAAACTATCAACACGAACGGGGTTCAGTCGAGGCAAACTCGAGGGCAGGAGAGTACTCAGGGCTTGAACGCCCCAGTAAGCGAGAGCGATTCCAGCGATGCCGCCAAGAAGACCAAGCACCGCGGTTTCGGTGAGCAACTGGCGAATGATTCGTGCACGCCCGGCGCCGAGTGTGGCGCGGACAGCAATCTCGCGTGCGCGAGAGGTGGCCCGCGTCAGGAGTAAATTGGCGATATTGGCGCAAGCGATCAAAAGCACCAAGCCCACGGCGCCGAGAAGCACCAGCAACGCGGCTTTTACATCTCCCACAATTTCTTTTTGCAGCGGAACGAGACGGACGGTCCAGCCACTGTTCACTCTTGGATATTCCTGGGCCAGCCTTTGGCTGATTGCGTCCATTTCCGCCTGCGCCTGCGCCACGGAGACCTCCGGCTTCAGCCTCACAATGACTGGCAGCATGTGCGTTCCTCGCGGCGGCATGAAGGTGCTGAATACGGGGTCTTGAGGGAGCGGAATCCAGACCTCCTGCCTGGTGTTGAAAAAAGGAGTGGGAAAGCCGGCGGGCATGATTCCGACGACGGTGAAGGGGCGCATGTCCAAATTGATAGAGCTTCCGATGATGTTCGGATCAGCTCCGAAGCGCCCGCGCCACACCTCTTCGCTAATGAGGGCCACCGGGGGCGCGCCCTGTTTGCCGTCTGCGGAGAAAAAGATACGCCCCGCGAGTGGCTTCACACCCAAGAGTGAAAAGAACTCGGCGGTCACGACGGACGTGTTAACAACGGTGGGCTCGCCACGGCCCGTTAGCGTGAGCTGGTGGGCTACGACACCTGCCAGTTCGCTAAAAACATGATTCTGCGCGCGCCAGTCCTCAAAATTCGGCCACGAACAGCCCGTCTCCGCGATTCCTTGCAGCTTGTTCGCTTGAAACGCGGTGAACAATCGATTGGGCTGCGCATAGGGCAGCGGCTTCAAAAGCACTGCATAAACGACGCTGAAGATGGCGGTGTTCGCGCCGATGCCGAGCGCTAGCGTGATGACCGCGACGACGGTGAAACCGGGATTTTTGCGCAACACGCGGAGGGCGTAACGGATGTCCTGTAAGAATGTTTCAATGACGGGCAAACCGCGGAGTTCGCGATTGGTCTCTTTGAGCTGAGTGAGCCCGCCGAGCCGGATGCGAGCGGCGCGCCTGGCTTCCTCCGGCGACATACCGCGTTGGACATTTTCTTCAGTGAGCAGATCGAGATGGGCTTCCAGCTCCGTGGTGAAATCTCGATCAGCTTGATGCGGAGTAAGCCAGCCGCGAATTTGTGAGGCTCGCGTTCTAATCCAGGCGAACATGCGTTTACCCTCGCTCAGCGGTGCGCAGGACGCGGCCGATCACAGCGGCAATACGCTGCCAATTGCGCGCTTCGACATGAAGCTGTTTACGTCCGGATTTCGTGATGGAATAAAATTTGGCTTTTCGGTTGTTGTCGGAAGCGCCCCAGGCGCCTGAAATCCAGCCTTTTTGCAGGAGGCGGACCAGCGAGGCGTAAATCGTGCCCTGATTGATACGCAAGGCTTCTTCGCTGATTTGTTCGATGCGGCGGGCGATGCCGTAGCCATGGAGAGGCCCCATGGAGGCGAGGGTCTGCAGGACCATCAAGTCGAGAGTGCCCTGAAGGATTTCGGATTTTTCCTGGGACATTGAGCCTCCTGTGCAATAACCACAGGAGTATGACAGGAGACCTGTGGGATGTCAACAGGGAAGTGGCCGCACTTTCCGAGCTTGCCAGCTAGTGGACGACGGTGAAGATTTGTCCCGGGCGAGTGTCCATTTTCAGTGGATGTAAAAGCCGGACTTGGAGAGGACTACGTAGTCGCGATTCTTCTTGCCGAAAGAGGAAGCGAGGCGGACATCGAGTTTGTGGGGCTTGCCGAGGGCGGCTGAGGCGTTGGTGTAGTAGCCGAGAGTGTAGCGCGTTTTGATGCGCTCGATGAGAGCGCGGAAAACGGAGTCGAGATGGGCGACATCCTGGACGTTGAAAATTTCGCCGCCGGTCGCATCGGTGACTTTACGGATGTTGACGAGGCCGGGGATCATGCTGGCAGCGAAGAGAGTTTGCGGCGGATTGTAACCGGGAATTTTGAGGTTGTAGAGGACGGCGTCGGCGGCGATGGCTTCGGTAACGATATCGCGAGTGCCTTGTCCGCCTGCGTCCGTGCCGACGTCGTCGCTTATGAGAATGATGACGCGGCGGCCCTTGGGGGGCAGGGGGAGAAGATACTGTGAGGCGACGAAAATGCCGTCATTGATGTTTGTAGCGCCCCCGACTTTGAAGGAATTTATTTGATTGGCGATTTCGGCTTTGTTCGTGGTGAACGGGACACGGAGTTGAGCTTCGGTGGAGAAGGTGAAGAGAGCGACCTCGTCGTCGGGCTTGAGGGCGGCGAGGGCGGTGTTCGCGGCCTCGCGCAACGGGCCGAGGAAAGGGCCGATGGAATCGCTGAGATCGAGGACGAGGGCGACATTGATGGGAAATTCGTCGCGGCTGAAGACGTCGAGTTTCTGACGGGCGCCATCTTCGCGGACTTCGAAATCTTCTTTTTTGAGGTCGGACATGATTTGGCCGGATTTCGTTTTGACGGTAGCGTCGAGGAGAACCAGATTCACGCCCACGTGAATGGTGCTTCCCTCCTGACCCTGAGCGCGGGCAGGAAATTGCAATGCGAAGATTGGCGAGGAAAGCAGAATCAGTGTACGGAGTGTGCTCCGCCAAAGCTTAGAATTTGCCGCAGTCTTCAAGGGTTAGCGTTAATCCTTTCTGGCGTCCATATTGAGTTCGCATATTCCTATTGTATAGGGGTTGGCGTTGAATCAGGACAGAAGCCCAGAAAGCCAGCCAGCGGCGAGTGTCATTGCTTGCAGAAGATTAAGAGGCTTTCGAGGCGCGGCGATAGGCGACCCCGCATTTGTACTGCTTGTCCTTAGTGATCTCGACGACCCAGGCGACCTGGGCCGGGACGAAGATGGCATTTCCGCCGGGGGAGTAGGGGACAGCGACTTCGATGTCGGTCCGGGGAAAATACTGCTTGCGGCTCTTGAAACAGAGGCCGCCCTTGGACATGTCTTCGCAGGTGACGACATCGTCGAGGAAGCCGGAGCGGCGGATGCAGGCCTTGTAGCTGACCTTGGTGCGAGGATGCTTGCGCCGATTATCTGGTTTGCTCGCAGGATTCAAAAGGGGTGACGGAGCCGATGTAGAAGGGCTTGCCGAAGCAGAAATAAGTTCAGCACCGTCCAAGAGTTGATCGCTCAGAGAACTTGAAATCGAGGCGGATGGCGGTGCGATGATTGCGCTCGTTGCCCCGGAGAATGAGGAGAGGCCAGCATCTCGACCGACAGCCGCGAGTACAGGTTGTTCCTGCGGAATCTCAGATGGTGTTTCTGCAGGAATCCCGGAGGCGCGCTTCCAAAGTGTCGAGTCGTGACATTCCTTGCAGTAGCGGACGATCCCTTCATTAATCATGAGAACGTCGGACTCGACGTCGAGATGTTCAACGGTTTCGCGCAATTGGCAAGTGGCGCACTCAAGTAGGACGCGGCGAGCGATCTTCTCCTGTTCGGAAACGGGCGCAAAATCGATGCCCCAGAAATCGATGTTGGAAGTGTCCACGAAGGCGACGCCGTACGTGTAAATTTCGCCCTCGGAACCGATGCGGCCGACGACGCGGACGACGGCTTCCTTGTTCGTGTCGAGATAGCGAACGATGATTTCCTGCTCAGCGGAGAGTTTATAAGTGGAAACGACACCGGCACCGTGTCGGCTAAGAAGAACGGTCTTGGTCATTTCTGAAAAGCCCTTGCCGTCCATGTCGCTTCCAGTCAAGAGGATAGCAAGTTCCTTGGGAATGCGGCTGCTACGGCGCAGGTGTTCGTAGGACACGATCTACTCTCTTCGAGGGAAGCCCAGCTAAGAGCAAGATTAACCGGAAGAGTGCAGGCCGGGCTGGGAAAGTAGAGAAATAGTTCCACCGGCGCAAGGGGCGTAGAGCTAGGAGGCGGGCCTGTGATGACCAGCACCCAAAGGAGTGTCCGCGGTCACCGATTTTGGGGTGTTGCGAGCGTAAAAAGAGAGCCTAGAAGGAAAGAGATCGGGAATGGAAGCGAGCTGCCAAAGCTGGATGCGAGTGGTAGAGCGGAGGGCTCAGCAGCTTCACCTGCCGGTTGGGTTAGTAGGAAAGGCGGCGGGGCGGACCTTCCTGGCATCAGATTTTCTTCTGCGAGGCGGCGAACGGGCACCAAGCGTACAAAATGCGCCTGTTGGTGCGACGCGCCGGCCGTTCACGGCTGGAGTTGCTGAGGCCTCGTTCGCCGCCCCAATTTTGGATTTCCAGGGATTTTAAAGATAAGAAATGAACTGAGGAGATCGAAATGACAAACCTGATAGTGCGTGACAACATGTTCGAAGACCTGTTCGATGTTCGTCGCGAATTCGACAAGATCTTCAATCGTATGCTGACGTCGGGGCCGTGGGCCAAGGAAGAAGCAGGGCAATTGACAGGATTCAATTTCGTGCCGGCGGTCGAGACGCATCTGGACAAAGAAGGCAAAAAGTATGTTTGCAAGGTTGCTTTGCCGGGAATCGATCCACAAGAAGTACACATCAGCGTGTATGGCAATCTGCTGACCATCACGGGAGAGCGGAGGATTGAAAAGAAGACGAAGGAAGCGGAGTACTACCATGAGGAGTTCTCGTACGGAAAGTTCGAGAGGACACTCGAGCTGCCCGAGGGCGTGAACACCGAAAAGTTCAGCGCCGAATTCATCAACGGCGTGCTCGAAATTACGGCGCCCGTGGCCGCGGTGGCACTGCCGAAGAAGATTGAAATTAAGACCAACGTGCCGCTAACAAAGCAAATGGCGGCCTGAAGCTGGTTAGTTGGAAAGGCCCGGTCCGAGAAATCGGATCGGGCCTTTTCTCTTTCGGAGCCGAAAGTTACGGCTATTTCAAGACCTGCGCGGTTCGCAGCACCGCAAATTCATGCAAGCGCGCCAAGCAGGAATAACTATTCGTAGCGTAAAGCGACCAACGGGTCGATACGCGTGGCGCGGTGCGCAGGAATCCAACAAGCGACGAGCGCGATCGTTGCGAGCAGGATTACCGTGAACCCGAAAGTCGCCGGGTCGGTTGGTTTGACGCCGACGATGAGTCCATTCATCACGCGGGTTCCGACAAGTGCAAAAATCAATCCGAGTCCCAAGCCAATGGCGACCACGGACAGCCCTTGCCTCAGCACCATTTTCAAGATGTCGCGGGGGCCTGCTCCCATGGCGACACGAATGCCAATTTCCTGCGTCCGCTGGATGGCAGCGTAGGAGACCACGCTATAGATTCCGACGACGGCGAGAATCAGACCGAGCAGTCCCATGATAGTGGTGAGTTCCGCGCCAAAGCGAAACAAGAAAAAGCCGTTCGCGCCTTGGAGGGATGCCGTCATTGTCTGCACCTGCGTAATCGGAAGGCCTGGAGCAATTTCATGAACTTGGGATTCGATTTGCAAAGCCAAAGATTCCGGAGACACGGAGGTGCGGACATGGATGGTACGAAGAGACATGAAACTCTGAGCGATTGGTAGATAAAAGAAAGGCGGCGGATCTTCAACCACGTTTTGATATTTTGCATCCTGGACGATGCCGACAACCTCCAGGAACGGGCCGTTGGCGCCCTTCGTCCCGAAGCGCTTGTTCAGAGCATCCTCATTCGGCCAGAATTTCTTGGCCATGGTTTGGTTGATGATAGCCACGGCTGGGGCTTTTTCGTCATCCGCGCGGGTGAACTTTCGCCCGCGAAGCAAAGGAATCTGCAGCGTATCCAGATAGCCGGGAGTGATCATGTTGTAGGAGACGCCGGGAGGCTGCTGGCCCGGCTCATAAGGATGCTCCGGAACCCAGACGAGGTCGCCGGCCCCGATGTAGCCCATCGGGACCGTGTAGGCTTGCGCGACTGAAACCACACCAGGCAGAGCACGGATGCGGTCATCGATGTCCTGGTAGATTTGCCGAGCCTGGGGCTCCTTATAGCCGATTTGTTGGAGGTCCACGGAGAGATTCAACACATGATCCGGGTTAAATCCGAGGTTGATTTTTTCTGCCTTGTCCAGACTGCGAACGAAGAGGCCGGCGACGATCAACAACACAAACGAGCCGGCCACTTGCGCGATCACCAGAGCGTTCCGCACCCGTTGCCTGCGGGGACCGGAAGATGAGCCCCGGCCGCCCTCATGCAAAATGGAAATTACATTCGTACGAGCGGCGCGGAGCGCCGGCATGATCCCAACTACCAAACCTGTGAATAAGACAGCCGCGAGCGCAAACAAGTAGACGCGGCCGTCGGGATGAAAATCGAATTTAATGGGTAAGTCCGTGCCGAGGCTCAGCGAACTGAGGATTCCCGCAGCCCATGATCCGAGGAGCAAGCCCGCGCCGCCTCCGAGAAGCGCGAGCAGGAGGCTCTCAGTGAGATATTGGCGAACGAGGCGGCCTCGACCGGCCCCAAGAGCCGCGCGAATGGCCATCTCGCGCTGACGGACTGTAGCGCGCACCAAAAGAACATTGGCGATGTTGAAGCAAGCCACAAGAAGCACAAGGGCGGCAAGGCCCATGAAAGCAAGGGCGACCGCCGGCATAGGGTTGTCAGGATCTGGTTCCGGGCGAGCGAGTCTTTCCGGAAAGACTTGTATAGCAATCCCCTTTTCGGTATCGGGATGCTGCTCCGCGATGCGCTGAGCGACCACCCGGAGACTCGCTTCCGCCTGTTTGGAGTTCACGCCTGGTTTGAGCCTGCCCATGATGGTGAGAACTCGCAATCCGCGGTTGGTCCATTCCTTTTGTACAGAGGCGTCGGGATCCTGATGAAGTTCCGCGCTGAACGGAACGTAGGCATCCATGTCGATGATGGAGTAAGTGCCGCGAAATTCTTTCGGAGCCACGCCAACGACGGTGAATGGAAGTCCGTCTACCTCGACTTTCTCTCCGATGACGTCCGGATTGCCCGCAAATCTTTTACGCCAGTAGGAATACCCCAGGACGATGATGGCGTCGGACCCGGGAGTACGACCCTCCGTCGGCAATATGAGGCGACCGTACGCTGGCCGAACGCCGAGGGCGGAGAAGTAGTTGCTGGAGACGCGGCTGATGATGCAGTGGTCGGCATTATGATCAACGGCGATGGAGCCGAGTGTTACGTTGTAGGCCAGTAGGCTGCTGAATGAATCGGTGTGGTCTCGCAAGTCCTCGTAATCGGGATGGGAGAAGCTGTGCATCCCCGTCAAACCGGATTGTTGCAGCGAAAGAACGACAATCTGTTCTGCATCAGGCACTGGAAGGGGACGAAGCAGAAAACCGTTGATGACGCTGAACAGGGTAGTGTTGACGGCCATGCCCAGGGCGAGCGTGACGATTCCGATGATGGCGAAGCCCGGGTTCTTTGTCAGGGTGCGGAAAGCGTACCTGAGGTCTTTCGAGAAATTGAACATGCGGATAAGCTCCATTCAGAAGTAGAAATGACTGAGCGCATTCCGAATGCCTTAGAGTAGAGTCAACTAAGTCATTTAGCGTCTTGAATTTAAGACGTACGCAAACGGCAGTTCTTAATGCTGGGGTGGCCGATTGTGGGACGATTCGTCTCGCAAATGAACAGGCAAGGAGCGCGAGCTTCGATCGACCTTTCCGGGGCCTAGCCCCTCCCGGCTTTTGCGTAAGTGTTCATTCTAAAGGTAGATAAAGTGGTTTGTTTTGTATCAGTTTTGTAAGTGTTCATTCTAAAGGTAGTTAGGAAGTTTCAGAGGCCGGGTTGGATCGCTTCAGAGTTCAGCGAGCTCCAGGCACCCGGGGCCGGGCTGTCGTAGGCCTCACCCGAGGGCCGAAAAAGCAAAAAAGGCAGCCAGAGGCTGCCCTTTACGGAAAATTTCCTAAAACCAATGCTAGATCAGGCCGAGTTGGCGGTCAATTGTTTTTTTTGCCTGACTGCTCGCGGACGACGCGAAGGGTGCGTACGAGGTAATCGTCGATTAGCTCAAGTTCCTTGGTGGAGTAACGGGAAGCCAATTTAATGGATGCGGCCGCCAGGCCTTGATAAAGCCGGCCAACGCGCTGGAGAGCCTCGATGCGGGGGCGGACAAATACCTTGCGGCGGTCGCTGGAGTCGCGGAAGCGTTCGACGAGGCGGGCTTTTTCAAGCCGGTCCAGGATGCCCGTGACGGCCCCGGTGGTCAGGCCAGTATGGCGGGCGAGGTCTCCAGCGGTAAGAGGGCCCTGGGGATAACGAGACATGAGTTCGAAGCATCTGGTATCAGTAACGTTCAGCCCTAATTTGGCGGCGATGGATTGGTGAAAAAAAATGGAGGCGGTACTGAGTTCGCGGCCGAGCTCCATGCCGACGCGGAGGAGCAGGGCATTGCGTTTGCGGGATGATGTGGGCTTCGGCAGCCCGGTGGTGCAATTGTTACGGCGCATTTTATCTTGACAGCTAAATATCTCACAAACTAAGATAATTAGCGACAGGAAAAGTATACTTGAGAGCCGGCGCCCCGCAAAGCTCAGCGTGACACATTCGGGCGCTGGAGCGGAAACGTACGGTAAAGGCTGGGTTCCCTTGGCCGGCGCACGGGCCAATGTAAAGCGGGGTACAATGAAAATAAATAATTTGGGGACAGCCTGTAATCTTTCAAATCGCTGTTGCGTAGACGCATGTGTAGAGCTGTTTGCGCGGAGAAAAGAGAAGTGATGGCGGCGACCGAAATTCATCCAAAACATGATCTGGATTCACTGCGGATCCATGACAGTCGCCGTTCGGGAAGACGGACCGGGAAGCTCGTGGCCTACGCCACCGCCGCGCTCGGGTTGGTCGTTATTGTCGCGGGGCTGGCTTTCGCGCTCCGAGACCAGACGCCGGTCGTGCAAGTTGTCACCGCTGACAAGCCAGACACCGGTGGCCGCGAAGCGGTGTTGAATGCCAGCGGTTACGTCACACCGCGGCGGAGGGCCACGATTGCCGCAAAAATTACCGGACGAGTTACGGGCGTATTCTTTGACGAAGGTACCCACGTGCATAAGGGCCAGCTGTTGGCCACGCTGGATGAGTCCGACGCGAAGCGCGCGCTGGAGTCGGCGAAAGCGGACCGGGATGCCTCGCAGGCGGCCATAGCGGATCTGCGAGTACAATTGCGGCTGGCTGAAATTGAACTGCGCCGGGCCCAGGAATTACGTCAAGCGGGCGTGCAATCGCAGGAACAGTTGGATACGTCCAGCGCTGCTGCGGACAGCCTGAAAGCCAAGATCGAATTGGCAAAGGAACAGGTGCTGGCTTCGACTGCGCGTATTGCCGAGGCGCAGCAGGCGGTCGACAATTGCGTGATTAACGCACCATACGACGGGATAGTGGTTTCGAAGGATGCGCAGGTCGGGGAGATGGTCTCGCCCATTTCCGCGGGAGGCGGGTTCACCCGCACTGGCATTGCAACGATCGTGGACATGAACTCGAATGAGATCGAAGTGGACGTCAACGAATCTTACATCGCGCGCGTGAAAGACCGGCAGCCGGTGACGGCGATTTTGGATGCGTATCCGAATTGGCAGATTCCGAGCCATGTTCGCACCGTAATTCCGACGGCCGATCGCCAGAAAGCGACGGTAAAGGTACGCATTTCATTTGACAAACTGGACCCGCGGATTTTGCCGGACATGGGCGTCAAAGTGACTTTTCTCGAGGATGCGCCGAAAAAGAAGGGCGATTCGAATGCGCCGAAAGTGGCGGCGCTGCTTCCGAATGAGGCGCTGCGCGATGACAACGGCAAGAAGATAGTCTTTCTTGTGAAGGATGGCCACGTCGAGCGGCGCGCCGTAGCCGTGGGAAACGCGGAAGGGGCGCAAACGGAGATTTTGTCCGGGCTGATTGCGGGAGACGAGGTAGTCGTTGGCGGGCCGGCCGATTTGAGAGACGGGCAGGCGGTTAAGATCAAGAAATAGGAGCGGCAAAGATGATTCGAGTGGATGGCCAGGGAAGTGGAAATAGTCTGATCCAGGTGCGTGGACTCTCCAAGACTTACCGCCGCGGCGGAGAAGAGATCCAGGTGCTGCAACGGCTCAACCTGGACGTGGACAAGGGCGACTTCGTGGGGTTCATGGGTCCAAGCGGCTCCGGAAAAACCACGCTGCTGAATCTGCTCGGTGGCCTGGATGTGCCAACGCACGGCAGCATCACCGTGGCGGGGGACGAGATCACGCACATGTCCGGGAGCAAGCTAACGCATTGGCGGGCGAGGCACGTGGGTTTCATCTTCCAGATGTACAACCTGATTCCCGTACTCACCGCTTACCAGAACGTCGAACTTCCGCTGCTGTTGACGAAACTCTCGAAGTCAGAGCGGCGAACTCACGTTGAGACTGCTCTCAGCGTTGTGGGCCTGTCGAACCGGATGAATCATTACCCGCGGCAGCTTTCGGGCGGACAAGAGCAACGCGTGACCATTGCGCGCGCGATTGTATCCGATCCGACGTTTCTGCTCTGCGACGAGCCCACGGGCGACCTGGACCGCAAGAGCGCAGACGAAATCATGGCGCTCATCGAGGAACTTGTCGCTAAGCATGGCAAGACTGTGCTGATGGTGACGCACGACGCGGTTGTGGCCGCACGCGCACACACCACGCTCCATCTCGATAAAGGCGTGCTGGTCGAAGCGTCGAAGCTCGAGCAAGGAGTGGTTGCTGGAGGTGTAGCATGAAATTCCACTCGCTGATCTTTGCCAACCTATTCCGCAAGAAAATTCGTCTGGTTCTCACAATCGGCTCTTTCGCGATCTCGCTGGTCCTTTTCACGTTCCTGGCCGTGGTGAACAGCGCTTTCAGCCGGGGCATTGAAATCGCGGGCGCAGACCGGCTGGTGGTTGTCAATCGTATCGGTCTGATACAGACCATGCCCATCTCGTATGGAGACAAGATACGTGTGATTCCGGGCGTAAAGTACGTGACGCAGGATCACTGGTTCGGCGGCGTTTACCAGGATCCGAAAAACTTTTTTCCTCAATTCGCCATTGACGTCGAGAATCATCGTAAAGTGTATCCCGAGTTCAAGGTTCCCGACGATCAGTGGAATACGTTCGTGAAGGACCAGGAAGGGGCGATCGTAGGCGCCCGCACGGCGAAACGCTTCGGATGGAAGGTCGGCGACCGCATCCCGATCCAGAATTCTATTTACGGCCCTCCGAAAACCTGGGAGTTCAATCTCGATGGCATTTATCACACCGAGAAAGCGGATGGTGACGAAAGCCAGTTCTGGTTTCACTGGAAAAATTTCGATGAGAATGTTCCGGCCGCTGTGAAGAGCACGGCCGGTTGGTACATCCTCAAGCTCGATAGTCCGGACGACGCCGTGCGCGTTGCCAAGACGATTGACACCATGTTCGCCAACTCTTCCTTCGAAACCAAAACCGAAACCGAGTCTGCTTTTGCCGCCGGCTTCGCGAAACAATTTGGAAATATCGAGTTCCTGATTCTGACCATTGGGAGCGTTGTCTTTTTCACACTCCTTCTGGTTACGGGGAATACCATGGCCATTTCAGTTCGTGAGCGAACGAGCGAGCTGGCGGTCCTAAAAGCTATCGGAGTAACGGACCGGTCCGTGCTCTTCCTCGTGCTTGCCGAAGCGGTGATGATTGCCCTTTTTGGGGGCTTGCTCGGGCTCCTTCTGGCTTGGGGAGCAATTCCGGTGCTTAGCGTGGCGCTCAACGGCCTGCTGCCTCCGCTACTTCTCTCGAAGACCATGCTTACGATAGGGCTGTTATTTGCCGTTTTCGTGGGTGTGGCGAGCGGACTGCTGCCTGGAATTGGGGCGATGCGGATGCGCGTTGTGACAGCCTTGCGGAGGGTTTGAGATGGCAATTCCGATCGTCTACAACATTCGCAGTGTCAGGGCGCGGTGGACATCGACCATCGTTGCCGTGCTGGGGATTGCTGGAACGGTAGGAGTCTTTGTGGCGATGCTATCCCTCGCGCGCGGGTTTCGCGCCACGCTAGTCGCGTCGGGTTCGCCGGACAACGCACTGATAGTTCGCGCTGGCGCAACATCGGAAATGACCAGCGGTGTCAATCTCGATGCGGTAAAGATCATTCAGGATGCGCCCGGAATTGCGCGCGGCGCCGATGGTCCTCTGGTGACTCCGGAGACCGTGCTGATGGCTCCAATTCCTTTGCGCTCCACCGGTACGGACGCAAATGTGGAACTTCGCGGCGTTTCGCCGAATGTCCTCGAAATACGCAAGGAAGTGAAAATGGTGCAAGGGCGCATGTTTAAGGCGGGACTCGCTGAAGTGGTCGTGGGCAAGAACGCGAACACCACTTACTCCGGGTTGACGCTAGGCAATACCATTAAGCTGGGCAGTGTGAGTTGGAAAGTTGTGGGAGTCTTTGATGCAGGAGGCAGCTCGTTCGATTCGGAAGTTTGGGCGGATGCGCACCTGCTCGGCGCGGCTTACAACCGGCCCGACACGCTTTTTCAGTCCGTCACCGTCCACCTCACCTCTCCCGGCGCATTGAGTCAGTTGAAAGACTCCCTCACGACGGATCCTCGCCTTAACGTGGACGTTTTGCGGGAAATCGATTACTACTCCAGGCAATCCACGAACATGACCACGCTGATCACGCGTCTCGGAGGGTTCGTGGCCATGATTATGGCTATCGGCGCTATTTTTGGCGCGCTGAATACGATGTATTCGGCCGTGGCCGATCGCGGGCGCGAAATTGCCACGATGCGAGCTCTCGGATTTGGCGGCCCCTCCGTCGTTTTCTCTTTCCTTATTGAGGCGCTTTTGATCGCATTTGTTGGCGGAGCGTTGGGCTGTCTTGCCGTTCTGAAGCTGAATGGCTTGACTACCAGCACCATCAATTTTCAAACTTTCTCGAATCTTGCGTTCGCCTTCAAGATCACTCCGGACCTGCTCATCATGGGCATTGTGTTCGCGCTGGCCATGGGAGCCGTTGGCGGACTTTTCCCCGCGATTCGCGCCGCGCGCCTTCCCGTAGCCACAGCGTTGCGGGAACTCTAGCAATTCACCATTTCGCATTCTAGTACGGCGATCCGAAAAGCGATTCGGGCATGGAACTCTGCCGCGAGCTATAATTCTGTCCGGTTGCTAGATCGGGGATAGCTCAATCATGGGTGTCGACAAAAAAAACCTCGAACTGGGGATGCATTGCCCGATTACGCGGCGCAATTTTTTGAACGGTGTGGCGATCGGTGTAGGCGGAACGCTGGCAGGCAGTGCGCTCGGCGCGGAAGTCCTGCTTGACGCGGCCATGCTCGACGACCTCGGACCAGAAAAATCTCCCAATTACTATCCACCGGCGCTCTTGGGCATGCGCGGGAACCACGATGGCTCGTATACATACGCGCATGCGCTGCGCGATGGCGAGCATTGGGATGCCAATGGACCGGTAGTAAACACAGGTGAGATCTACGATTTGGTTGTTGTTGGCGGCGGAATCAGCGGGCTTGCGGCAGCCTTTTTCTACCGAAAAAGCGCTGGAAATGGCGCACGGATTCTGATTCTCGATAATCACGATGATTTTGGCGGACACGCCAAGCGCAATGAGTTTCGCGCCGGAAACCGCATGGTGCTGAGTTACGGCGGTACGCAATCGATCGAGAGTCCAGGGAAATATAGCGACATTGCCAAAAATCTGATCCAGGAAATTGGTGTCGAGACAGAAAGGTTTTACAAGGACTACGACCAAAATCTTTACTCCAAGATGGGAACCGCCGCGTTTTTCGACAAAGAGACCTTCGGCGAGGACCGCCTCGTCACGGGCATGAACGCCACGCCATGGCCGGAATTTCTAGCGAAAGCACCGCTTTCCGACGTTGCGAAACGGGATATCGCGCGAGTTTATGCAGAGAAAGTGGATTATTTTCCAGGACTTTCGAAAGAAGAGAAGTTCGCCAAGCTCGCAAAAATAAGTTATGCGGATTATTTAACGAAGACTTGCAAGGTACATCCGGATGCGTTGCCGTTTTTTCAGACGTTTCCCCACGATCTATATGGCGTGGGAATTGATGCAGTCTCTGCGCTCGGTTGCTTCGAATCGGGAGACGACTACAATTCCTTCACCTATCCGGGCTTCGATGGCCTGGGAATTGGCGAGCACGAAAAAGAAGAGCCATACATCTTTCATTTCCCGGACGGCAACGCATCGATTGCCCGGCTGCTGGTGCGCGCGCTAATTCCTGGGGCGATGCCGGGACATTCGATGGAGGACGTTGTAACCGCGCGCGCGGATTACAGCAAGCTGGACGTAGAAGGTGCGCCGGTGCGCATACGGCTCAACGCTACCGCAATGCATGTACAACATTCCGCTCCGGGCGACACGCCAAAAACGGTGAGTGTCGCCTATATGCGCGGGAAAAAGCTGCAATCGGTGCGAGCGAAGAATTGCATCCTCGCCTGTTACAACATGATGATTCCCTACATTTGCCCGGAGTTGCCGCAGAAGCAAAGAGACGCGCTGTCTTATCTTGTGAAAACGCCTCTCGTCTACACCCACGTCGCGCTTAAGAATTGGACATCATTCGCCAAACTGGGAGTGCATCACATTGTGGCTCCAGGCGGATATCATACTTATACAGCGCTGGATTTTCCGGTGAGCATTGGAAGCTACGCCTTTCCCAGCAAGCCGGAAGAGCCGATGGTGCTTTTTATGCTCCGCACTCCCTGCAAACCCGGGTTGCCGATGCGCGACCAGTTCCGCGCGGGGCGCATGGAGCTGATGGTCACGCCGTTTTCAAAATTTGAACACAATATCCGCGACCAGCTCGCCAGAATGCTCGGTGGAGCAGGTTTCGACCCGGCGCGGGACATCCACGGGATAACCGTCAATCGCTGGGCCCACGGCTATGCGTACACACCGAACTCGCTCTTCGATCCCGATTGGAAAGAAGAAGAAAAGCCCTGGGTGATGGGTCGTCAGCCCTTTGGAAAAATCGCGATCGCGAATTCGGACGCCGGAGCCAACGCCTACACGAACGAGGCTATCGATCAGGCCTGGCGCGCCGTGGGCGAAATTCTGAATAGCTAGCTGAGCGAAGCGCGTCCTAGCGGCGCCTCTTCCGCCAAAATGAGCGTTCGGGGTTCGCGGCTAAATGTGTTATTGTCCTTGCGTAGACTCCCGAAGTAGGGTTGCCTGAACTCCCTGAAGGGCGCGCTTTGCGGCCCTCCCTCCATTGATTTCAGCCAATTTCAGGCCAGTGTATCGTAGCGTCCCGGAAGCGAAAGCTTGCCGTGATCCTGCACTCATGGTGCTTCGAAGGGTACAGGGAGAACCAAGATGAAGAGTTTGTTTGTCGGCAACATGAGTTTTCAGACCACGGAAAGCGAACTGCGCGATCTCTTCGCACCGTTTGGTACCGTCACGCGCGTGCACATGGCTATGGACCGGGAGACCGGCCGCGCCAGGGGGTTTGCCTTTGTGGAAATGCCCAACGACGAGGAAGCAGCCAAAGCCATGGCCGGCCTCGATGGCAAGGAGTTGGGCGGCCGCAATTTAAAAGTGAATGAAGCGCGCCCCAAGGGCGAAGGCGGAGCGCCGCGCGGTCCGAAAAGCTATGGAAGGCCGAGCGGGGGGAGTGGCGGCGGTGGCCGGGGCAAGGGCGGGGGCGGTGGGCGCGATCGTTTCTCAAATGAAGACTACCGCGAGTCGGCGCGTCAGCCGCGCGAACCGCGCTGGTAACGCAACGCGATTTAGCTTGAAGGCGCAGGCGAATGCCGCGCTCACACCGCTGATGAGGAGAAGTTATGACAACGACATTTCAGAAGCGGCAAAAAGAAATGAAGCGCATGGAAAAGCGAAAAATGAAGGAAGAAAAGCGCGCTCAGCGGAAGCTGGATAAGACCGCAGAGAAGGAATCAGGCGTCTCCAACGAAGAGATTCTCGAACCGTTGACCGGGCCCGTCGCCTACGATCCAGAACAGTAATAGGAATCCCGAAGACCCACCTACGCGCTGTTTTTCGCGATTGCTTAAACCGATCAGATTTCTCCGAGAATCGAGTAGGGTGAGTTTTGCTCTGCCTGCTTGGTCCATCTTGATTCAATGGATCGCGAGCGGGCCGCCTTTTGCTTGCGGGCGCCGCATCAGGAAAATAAACGGAAGCATCAGCACAAACAATCCCGCGAGAATCAAAAAGATGCTGTTGTAGGCAAGCATGCTTGCTTGCCGCTCAACCATGCCGAACATGGCGGCCCGCGCTTGGCGCGCCGCGGTCACGACGTCCGATCCCTGAGACATAAACATCGCCTGCATCGAATTCATCATACCCCGCGCACTTAGGCTGTAGGGATTGACGTGGGCACCCAGTTGATTGATGTTCCTCTGCTGAAAGCGGGTCTGCATTGTGCTGACGGCGGAAATGCCGATGCTGCCTCCCAAGTTGCGAACCAGATTGAAAAGGCTGGTCGCGTTGCCCATGTTTTCCTTGCGAATGGGAGCCATGCTTATGGTCGTAAGCGGAACGAAAATAAGGCCGAGCGATAGCCCCATATAAAATTGCGGCCAGCAAAAATCCCAGAAGCCCGCGTTTAGATTCAGGCGTGAGATTTGAAACAGCGTAATCCCGCACACGACCAGTCCGAGCGTAAGCATTTTGCGCGGATCAAATTTCGTCATGATCAAGCCGACGACCGGCATGGCGATAAACGAACCGAGTCCGCGCGGCGCCATGGCCAGGCCGGCCTGTATGGCAGGGTAGCCGAGTAGCGTCTGGAGAACGAGAGGAATTAGCACGGTCGTTCCGTAGAGTCCGACGCCCAGCAGCGACATAAGGAACACACCCGTCGAATAGGTGCGATTAGTGAAGACGCGCAGATTTACGACGGGATGCTCGACGCGAAGTTCATAAAAGAGGAACACCAGGAGCACGACTGCGGAAATGACGGTAAGCACGGTGATCCAATTGGTCCCGAACCAGTCTTTTTCCTGACCTTTGTCCAGAACGATCTGCAATGTGGCGATTCCAACCGCCAACATTCCGATCCCCCAGTAGTCGATCTTTTCCGAAGCGCGCCGGATGTACGAAGGATCGAAGATAAATAGTGAAGTCATCAGGATGGAAGCGATGCCGATGGGCACGTTGATATAAAAAACCCAGCGCCAGGAGTAGCTATCGGTGAGCCAGCCGCCGAGAACGGGGCCAAGCATCGGGGCGACGACAATTCCAAGTCCCCAAAATCCCATGGCCTTGCCGCGGTCTTCCGGTGGAAAAGACTCGAGCAAAATCGCCTGCGAAATGGGCTGCAAGCCGCCGCCGCACGCGCCCTGTACGACGCGGCAGCCAACAAGAAACGGAAGGTTAGGAGCAAGGCCGCACAGGAAGGATGCAATCGTGAAGCCGATGACGGAGAACATCAACATCCGCTTACGGCCGAAGAAATTGGACAGCCATCCCGTGAGCGGCAAGATGATGGCGTTGGCAACGAGGTAGGAAGTCAGCGTCCAGGTAGCTTCTTCCACAGTCGCCGAAAGGCTGCCCGCAATGTGCGGTAGCGAGACGTTTACAACCGTCGTGTCCAGCACTTCCATGAAAGTGCTGAGCATGACGGCGATCGCGATAATCCAGGGATTGATGTGCTGCGGATGTTGCGCCGTATCCTGAGACATCAAGACCTCGGGCCGCTCGTTTTGGAACGCTCAGCCCTCTTCGATAAAATCATAAGGTGTGAGCGCCGTCGTGGCAAACCTTCTTCCTGCGACAGTTGCCGGCCTCCAAATTTCTTGCTGAGATCCCTGTCCAGAAGCAACCGCTTGCGGTATCTTGTCCGCATACGAAGTTCAGAAAGGACTGCACATGGAGTCTCGCAAACCGCGCCGCAAATTTCTTGTTGGCCTTGGTGCTCTAGCGGCCGCGGCCGCTTTGCCCCCGCCGATAGTATCTGCTCGAGAGTCCCTCTATCCTCCCGTAGATCTCTCCTACTTCGATACCCCGATTGCGCCCGCGCCTTTCGAATTGCACATCGGGTACGCTTCAATTACTTGGGGCGGCAACGATCGTCAAGCAATTGAAGACATTTCATCCGTGGGATACCCCGGTATTCAAGTGCGAGCCAACGCGATCAAGGAATTCGGCAGCGGCGCGGCCTTGCGCGAAATGCTCGATAAATATCATCTCAAAATGATTGCACTTTCGAGCGGAAACATCGGGCTCGATCCCGCGACTGAATCTTCTGAAATCGAGGAACATGTCAACCACGCCAGGTTTCTTCGAGGCGCGGGCGGCATGTATTTGCAGATTATCGACGAGCGGCCCAAGGGCCGTGAGATTGTCTCGGCGGATTACAAGCGACTGGGGCACCTTTTAACGGAGCTTGGCAAGCGCGTCGCTGATCTCGGCGTGCAGCTCGGCTACCACAATCACATGGGAGCCATGGGGCAGACCCCCGAGGGCCTCGAACAAATTATGGGCGCCGTCGATCCGCGCTATGCAAAGCTCGAACTGGACGTGGCGCACTACTTCCAGGGTGGCGGGGATCCGGCGAAAGCCATCGAGAAATACAGCGACCGTCTGCTCTTTCTGCATTTGAAGGATGTCGAACAACTGCCCGGTGGCGCGGATGGCAAGAAATCCTATCGCTTTGTGGAACTTGGCCGAGGACTTGTAGATCTTCCGGCTGTGCTCGAAGCACTCCGCAAAATTAACTTCCGCGGCTGGGGCATCGTCGAGCTAGATGCCGTGCCGGACAAAACGCGCACGCCGAAAGAATCGGCCATCATCAACAAAAAATACGTGAAAGAAAAGCTGGGGTTGACAGTATGAGTTCACCCTTTCGCGTCGCCGTCATCAACGATGAAGTGAATCAAGACTTCGGCCGCTCCTGCGAAGTGATCTCGCGCGAGTTTGGCCTCGAATGGATCGAATTGCGTGGCATGTGGAACAAGAACATTCTCAATCTCGACGCGAAAGAGGTTGGCGAATCGCGCCGCATCCTCGAAAAATACAAATTGCGAGTGACGGATATCGCCAGCCCTCTCTTCAAAGTGGATTGGCCCGAAGCGCCGAAATCGGAGTTCAGCCCGAAAGGCGCGCAATTCGGCGCTGATTTCACTTACAAGCAACAAGACGAAGTTCTTGAGCGAAGCATAGAGCTCGCAAAGGTTTTCCAGACCGACCGCGTGCGATGCTTCGATTTTTGGAGGCTCGCCGATCCGGCGCCACATCGGGCGGCAATGAATGCGAAGTTGCTGGCAGCCGCAGACACGGCAGGGAAGAAGGGAATAATTCTGCTCCTCGAAAATGAGCCCGCATGCAATACCGCGACAGCGGCCGAGGCGGCGAAGATTCTAGCCGAAGTTAAATCTCCGCACATGATGCTGAATTGGGATCCGGGGAACGCCGCTTCCCGCGGCGAGGTGGCCTATCCCGATGGGTATGCGCTGCTGCCCAAAGAGCGCATCGGCCATTGCCATTGCAAAGATGTCTCGAAAAAACCGGACGGCAAGGGTTACGAATGGGCCGCAATGGGCCGAGGCATCGTCGATTGGGCCGGCCAGTTTGCCGCGCTCAAACGCGACGGCTATCATTTTGCCGTAAGTTTGGAAACTCACTGGCGCGGCGCCGGCACGGCCGAAGAGTCGAGCAGGCAGAGCTGGGCCGGGATGAAAGCTGACTTACAAAAGGCGCATGCGCTGTAATGGGTGGCTGATTCGCTTCTGAAACGAAGACTCGGTTTCATCGATCGCGATGGCCTCACCTGGCACCGGGCCGCAATTGGAAACGGAGACGAAATCTTGATGAAACGACTTTTGTTCGGCCTCACGTTCTTTCTTGGATTAGCACTCTGCTCGCAAGCCCAGACAGCTCGTTGGTCAGAGAAGGCCGCGAGCGACTGGTATGCGCAGCAACCGTGGCTCGTCGGCAGCAATTACATTCCCTCCACTGCAATCAACGAGCTCGAAATGTGGCAGGCGGATACCTTCGATCCCGCACGCATTGACAAAGAACTCGGCTGGGCGCAATCGCTGGGCTTGAACACCGTGCGCGTCTTTTTGCACGATCTGCTCTGGAAGCAGGATCCTGCCGGCTTTAAGAAGCGCATGAATATTTTTCTGGACACCGCACAAAAACACAAAATCAGACCGATCTTCGTGCTCTTCGATTCCTGCTGGGACCCAAATCCGAAGCTTGGAAAACAGCGCGCCCCACGGCCAGGCGTCCACAATTCTGGATGGGTGCAAAGTCCCGGAGCGGAGGCTCTCAAGGATCCGGGCGAATATCCGAGACTTGAGGCATACGTCAAAGGCGTGGTCGGCGCCTTTGCCAAGGACCAGCGAATTCTCGCCTGGGATGTCTGGAACGAGCCGGACAATACCAACGAAGGAAGCTATGCGGGTCTGGAGCCGCCGAACAAGGTGGAACTCGTTCTTGCGTTGCTGCCCAGAGTATTCGAATGGGCCCGCGGTGCAGGCGCGACCCAGCCGCTCACCAGTGGCGTCTGGAACGGCGATTGGTCTTCCGTTGACAAACTAAGTCCAATGGAGAAAATCCAGCTTTCTTATTCCGACGTGATTTCCTTCCACAGCTACGAGAGACCGAACGTTTTTGAAAAGCGCGTGCTCTCGCTACAGCAATATCAGCGCCCCATTCTCTGCACGGAGTATATGGCCCGCGGAAATGGCAGCACGTTTCAGGGCACTCTCCCGATCGCAAAGAAGTATCACGTCGCCGCCATCAATTGGGGACTCGTCGCCGGCAAAACACAGACCTATTTGCCGTGGGACTCCTGGAAGAATCCCTACGTAAATCGCGAACCGGCCGTCTGGTTCCACGAAATCTTTCGCACGAATGGCCAACCGTACAAGCAAGAGGAAGCCGACTTCATTCGCACGATCATCCGCAGCGCTTCGGCTTCCAACTAAAGTTCGGAAATCATCGCAACGGCGGGCTCAAGCAGATAATTTTGCCAAATCGCTGGTTTGCGTCGAAGCGCTCACCAGAGGCGGGAAGTGTTTGGTTCCGGGACCTGGATTCGAACCAGGACTCTCAGCTCCAAAGGCTGATGTGCTACCGATTGCACTATCCCGGAACCGTCTTTAACAGTTTAGCAGAGGCAAATGAATGTGCGAAGCGGGGTCTGTTCGCGGCTGCACAACAGTGCTGCTGAATTGTGCGCCGAGCGACAGTTTCTGCTAAATTGTTAATGCTGTGTTCGTCGCGGGAGAGGTGGCCGAGCGGTTTAAGGCGCACGCTTGGAAAGCGTGTGTAGGTTAATCCCTACCGTGGGTTCGAATCCCACCCTCTCCGCCACTGCTCAGATTGCATTTACCGCCTGTGATATCGGTTGCGGCCTCTTCCTTGCGCTGAGTTTCCTGCCCGTTGACCTAGTTTCAAGTGGTGTGCACAACGTGGCTCTCTGTTTCGAGGGGCGGGTTTTGCGTCTCCTGTATGGTACCGACCTGCGACTATTGAACGCTGCGGAAACGGGGCTTGATGAACCGGCGTACGACAAACACCCGATGAATTTCACTCGGTGAGCCTTCCAACTGAATCGTCGAAGTGAAAGCCTACACCTTGACGTGTGTCTCTATCATGTTAGAGTAACTCTTGCTTTTTACTTCGCGCAGCCATCGCACACTACATTCCGTCGAGGAGAATATTCCATCATGCCCCGTATGAAGGTCGCCCGAGGCGGGTCGGCCACCGGTCTAGGTCCACCTGCCCCGACTCGCCCGCATCTCAGCATGCCGACGCACCCATCTCGAACAAATGGAGTCACCAGTAGAAATCTAACTGGGCTCCGCGAGCGCAAGAAAGCCCGCCTTCGCCAGCAAATTATCGACACTTCGATTCGTCTTTTCCGCAAAAAAGGATATGAAAACACCAGGGTCGAAGACATTGTACAGATTCTCGAAATCAGTCAACCGACCTTTTTCCGGTACTTCCCGAGCAAGGATGCAGTACTGCGCGAAGTCGGTCGTCGAGGATTCACTTGTATCAAAGAACATCTCGAAACTGAGCTTTCGAGCGAGGCCACGACCGGGGAGCGTTTGCGGCGGATGTATGAGCGTCTGGCTTGCGAGGTGGAGTCCGACAAGCCGCTTTGGCGCGCTGTTGTGCTTTCCGGTGCTATGGATCCTGTGCGCTCGCCGGAGATGCGGCGCCCGGAAGAGACAGCGGTCAGCTTGTTGAGAGAGATCCTGGCCGAGGGCCAGAAACGCGGGGAACTCATCAAAGCGTTTCCGGTGGCCCACCTCGCAGAATTCATGGAGGGGCTCTACACTACCGTCGTTCGGCGCTGGGCAGTGGGCCTTTCGGGACCGCACGATTTGAGCGAACGGGTCCACAACGCGGTTGAGTTCTTTCTGAAGGGCGCGCAGCAATAGTCCCGTCGGGCGGATGAGTGGCCCCTCGAGTTCCATCATTATCTTTGCTGTTCCTTCCCTTTGAGGTTTGCTGAACTCGCAGGATTTCGCACTCGATTGCCGGCGTGTGAGCGGAGGTAAAAGGATGAAAGCTGCTGTCTTGCATGAATTCAAAAAACCCATCGCGATCGAGGACGTCTCCCGCCCTGCGCCCGCCGCGGACGAGGTTCTCCTTCAATTGGAAGCGTGCGGAGTGTGCCATTCGGATTTGCACGTCGCGGACGGTGATTGGCCGCAGTTTTCGGCTATCACCAAGAAGCCTCTTATTCTGGGGCACGAGATTGTTGGACGTGTCGTGGAAAAGGGTCCGGAAGTGCGCGGACACGAGATTGGCGAGCGCGTTGGCGTGCCGTGGATTTACTGGACGTGCGGCGAATGCGAATTCTGCCTGGAAGGAAACGAAAATCTCTGCGTGAAGCAGAAAATCACGGGAGTGACCGTAGATGGCGGGTATGCGGAGTTTGTAAAGGCCCCGGCGAGCCATGTGACGAAAATCCCGGACGAAGTATCGGCGGCCGAGGCCGCGCCATTATTTTGCGCAGGCGTAACCGTTTATCGTGCATTGAAACAAGCCCGGATTCTGCCGGGGCAACGACTAGCGGTTTTCGGAATTGGCGGGCTCGGGCATCTCGCAGTGCAGATCGCTCGGGAAATAGGAGCCGAGATTACCGCGGTTGACATATCTGACGAAAAGCTGGCAGTCGCCGGAGAACTGGGCGCTGCGCACATCGTTAACGCGAGTTCAACGAGTGCGATCAAGGAACTGCGAAAGAATGGCAGAGTACACGCGGCCCTCGTGACTTCCGCGGCGAAGGCGGCCTATGAGGCAGCTTTCGCATGCGTACGGCCCACCGGGATGCTTCTGGTAGTGGGCTTGCCGGCTGAGAATTTATGTTTTCCTCCGATTATGATGGCAGCTGCGGAAATACGAATCCGCGCGACCGCGGTGGGCACACGTCAAGATCTGCGCGAAGTGCTCGAACTGGCGAGCAAAGGCAAAGTCAGGTGCCGTGTGAGCACACGGCCCCTGGACCAGGCTGGCCAGGCGCTGGAAGAGTTGCGCCGAGGACAAGTCTCGGGACGAATTGTCCTCACTATGGGCTAATGAAAGCTTGGCGCCTGCCTCTGCGGCCGGGCAGATGCTCGCTTTTTTAACCTCAATATCCCGCGCCGGCAAATTTCGTGTTGACGTTAGTTCATATTATGTGATACCGACTATCATAATCTTCAATGCACCTGCGGAGGAAACGTGGCTGAAAACGTGGCTGCGTTCGGAAGACTGAAGCAAGTGCTCTCATGAAGGTGTCGAGTGGATCCCGGGCGGAAACCGAGGCCGACGCTGCTCCGATGTTTCGGAGCGGCGGACTGCAGACTGCTTTGGGCGGTTCGGTGCGTGCATTGAATTCGTTGCGTGGACCTGGAGGAACCATGAAATCGACCTTACTGGGAAGCATGTTATCGATCTTAATGCTGTTGCTACCAGGGAGTGGCAGACTTGCCGCTCAAGGTGTGGGAGCCTCGGCGGATCTGGCAGGGACGGTGAGCGATCCCAGCAACGCTGGCGTACCCAACGCCAAAGTGACCGCTGCTGATATTGCCAGAGGAGTCCAGCGAAGTGTTACGACAGACGAGCACGGTTCCTATCGTGTCTCTGGACTCGCGCCGGCGGTATACAAGGTGAGCATCGAACATTCTGGCTTTCAAACGGAGGTCGCCCCGAACGTCGTCTTGACTGTCGGCCAGACCGTGCTTCTCGATTTTCACCTCAAGTTATCGGGCGTATCGGCGCAGATTGAAGTGAGTTCGGAGCTTCCGATTGTACAAACCGAGCGGGGGAGTCAGGCGAATACGTTGACCCAGGAATATATCGCCCAATTGCCTATCGATCGCCGCGATTACCTCACCTTTACTTTGCTGGCCCCGGGAGTCAGCAACTCGAATACTATCGCTGACAACGCCGATTTTCGCGTGAAGCAGACCCCGCAGAGCGGCCTTTCTTTCTATGGCAGCAACGGGCGGGGAAACAGCGTGACCGTGGATGGAGGCGAGTTCAATGACGATTCCGGTGGGGTGCGATTGAATTTGAGCCAGGATGCGGTTCAGGAGTTTCAGGTAAATCGCAGTAACTATACGGCCGAGCTGGGTGGGGCCAGCGGCGCAACGATCAACATCGTATCCAAGTCTGGAACCAATCAGTTGCATGGCAGTTTGTTCGCGTTTTTCCGCAACGACGCTATGGATGCGCGCGATCCATTTGCGTTTACACAGGCACTTCAGCCGGGCGATCCCTTCTCGTTGGACGCGCAGGGACAGCCAGACAAGAATTCACTGAACCGGCAGCAATTCGGCGCAAGCGTGGGATTCCCGATCAAAAAGGATAAGACGTTTTTATTTCTAGCGTATGAAGGGCTGAACGAGGATTCACAAAAGGCCGTCCCCTTGTTGACGAATAGCAACATCTTCGCGCCGAATCCGGCGCAGCAGTCCATTATCAATAATCTCGCAACCCTGCCAGGCAATCCCATGGTGCCGTGCATTACCACGAACCCTGCCGATCCGTTCACAGCCCCGTTGCCGGTGCCCGCCCAGGTGTGCGCGGCTTTTCTCTCGGGATTGTTGACTGTCGTGCCGGGCAGCACGAACCCCTTCGTGCCACCGATCAAATCGGCGCTCGATCCTTATATCGTCAATCAATTTGAGACCAACGGAGGATTGTTCCCATACCCCACACGCTCGCACCAGGGCTCGGCGCGTTTGGATCACCGGTTCGGCGAGAACGATCAGGCGTTTCTTCGCTATAGTGTCGCGCATTTGACTGAGTCCAATCCGGACGTGCAGGCATTGACGGCGCAATCCCGCGGCACTTCTGAGCTTGCATGGGACAGCACGCTTCAAGTTTCCTACTTCCACCAATTCAGTTCCGCGACGCAGAACGAAGCTCGCGCGCAGTGGAACATCTACAAATTTAATGTGGACACTAACGACCCTGGCGGTCCCGGACTGGATGTCGAGGGCTTCGGATTCTTCGGCCGCAGCATCTTTCTCCCAAGCCACACGCTAGGCCGCCGCTACGATTTTGCCGATAACGTGTCTTTCATTCGGGGGCAGCATACTATTAAAGTGGGGTTCGAAGAGGTGGTTCGCGGGAACACCACCACTTCGCAGACCTTCTTCCCGGGGCGTTTCGAATTTCTGGAACTGCCCGGCTTCTTCATCAGTCCGTGTTTGACCGCGCCGGCGGCCTGTGGCCTTCCTTTGACGCAAACCCCCGGAACTATCAACACGCTTCAGGCGTGGGGCTTGGGATTGCCCGCATTTTACGAGCAGGGATTTGGAAACCCGAAATATTCGCAAACTAGGCCGTTCACCGCTGTCTACGTGCAGGACTCTTGGCAATTGCGGCCCAACCTTAAGCTCAACTACGGCCTGCGCTACGAACTGGACTCACAATACGGCCCGCTGAATACTCCCAAGAAAAACTTCGCGCCGCGAGTCTCCTTTTCGTGGGATCCCTTCAACGACCACAAGACGGTAATCCGCGCCGGATACGGAATTTTCTATTCGCCCATTTACGCTCAAATTCCGGGCGTGGTAGCCGTGCTCGGAAATAACAATGGCAGCCGCACAATTGCTAACAGCCTGGTGACGATCAACGGGTTTCCGGGAAATCCCGCGGGCTGCACTCCCGGAGTTAACTGTGTGACTGGACCCGTAGCCAGCTCGGCGGCCATTTTCCAGACGCTATTCGCCACAGGCGTGTTTCCTTGCACTGTCCCCTCAGGTCAATTTGCCTGCATTACTTCTGCGGACCTCGCACCGTTCGGTCTCACTGTATCCAATACTGGAAATCTTCCCCCGGGAACAGTGCTCTTCGCGGGACAGCCGGGTTATCGGAGCCCGCTCGCGCAGCAGGCTTCGCTGGGGATCGAGCGCGATCTCGGTGCCGGATTCTCGCTTTCTCTCAGCTACATTTACGTCCATACGCAGCATTTGCCTGTGGCCATCGACACGAATCTTTTGCCGGGAGCACCGATCTGTCCGACCGCCGGTGCCGCCGCTTGTGGCATCGGACTAGGCGCCAACGCTTTACCCACAAACGGTCTTCCCTTCCAGGACTGGGGAGCGCCCGCTTGCGAGGCCAATCCAGGTCTCTGCTTTGCGGATCCCACGCACACGATTCTGCAAAGCAATGTGTACAGCTCGCAGGCCTCTTCCCTTTATCAGGGGGGCATTTTGGAATTGAAGAAGCGATTCTCGAATCACTTCACGATTTTGGCCAACTATACATACAGCCGAGCCACGGACGATTCGACAGATTTCAATAGTGACTATTCTCCGTTTAATGCGACCTGTCTGAAGTGCGATAATTCGCTCTCCGATTTTGATCAGCGGAATAAGGTTGTCATCGCGGGAGTGATCGAGAGTCCGTGGGAGCATTCGCGCATCCTCGGCGGTTTCCAGCTTTCGCCGATTTTCAACTACAACAGCGGGCATCCCTTTAACTTACTCGCCGGAGCTGATATCAATGGCGATGGCCACTTTACGAACGACCGTCCACCATCGGCGGGCCGCAACACCGGGGTCGGACCGGACTACTATGACTTCGATATGCGCCTGAGCCGCAATTTCAAGGTAGGAGAGAAGGCTACCCTGCAGCTTACGGCAGAAGGGTTTAACCTGGCGAACCGCACCAACTATGCCAGCGTGAACAACATCGTTGGTTCATCTTTTGCTCCGCCATTCAACGTCCATGGCCTCAGGCCGGGGACGCCACAGATAAATGGAATCGCCGTCCCAGCCGGCACGCCACTTAGCAGCCTCTCCGGTCCTAGCACGCCACTCGGTTTCACTGCCGCGTTCCCCAAGCGTGATATCCAGCTCGGACTGCGGCTCACTTTCTAACCGCGTAGAAGAAGTTCACTGACAATGCGAATCGGCCAGGCTTCAGGAGTGCCCTGTGAATGTCAAACAACTCTTCGATTTGTCGGGCCGCGTCGCTATCGTGACTGGCGGTTCCATCGGGCTTGGGCGCCAGATGGCCGAAGGCCTGGCGGAGTTCGGTGCGAATCTGGTCCTTTGCGCTCGCAAGAAGGAACGTTGCGAGGAAGCAGCAGAAGAATTGAAGGAATGCGGTGTCCAAACGCTCGCTCTTGGTTGCGACGTGAGGAATCCCGATCAGGTTCGCAATGTTGTGGAGGAAACGATCGCTCGATTTGGCCGCCTCGATATCCTGATCAACAACGCGGGCACATCCTGGGGAGCGCCAGTCGAAACAATGAACCTGGACCACTGGAATAAAGTCATCGAAACGAATTTGACGGGGACCTTTCTGTTTTCGCAGGCGGCCGGCAAATACATGGTGCCTCAGCGCCGCGGGAAAATTGTCAATATTGCGTCCGTGGCTGGCCTCCAGGGCGCTCCTCCGGAGTTTCAGGCCATCGGTTATCACGCCAGCAAAGGCGGCGTCATTGCGTTCACCAAGGATCTTGCCTGCAAATGGGGCGTGCACAACATCCAGGTAAATGCAATTGCCCCCGGCTGGTTTCCCACCCACATGTCCGAGGTGGTCATCGAAAGAAACCGGGAAGCTTTTCTCAAGCGCATTCCTCTCCGCCGGTTTGGCGGCGATTCCGATTTGAAGGGAGCCGCTGTATTTCTCGCCTCGGATGCCTCCGACTATGTGACCGGACACGTGTTGGTAGTCGATGGGGGGCACACGGCGTAGAGAAAGCCCAGCGATCCCTGCACACGGATGATTTAAATTTTTCTATTCTATTCGAACTGGGAAACAAATGGATCTGAACCTCACAGCCGATGAAATAGTTTTCCGGGACGAATTCCGCGAGTGGCTTGAAGCAAATGTCCCAAAGGATTGGAGCGTCTGGCGAGAGAGACCGCTCGAAGACTCCTTTCCCTACTTGCGTGCCTGGCAACGCAAACTCTACGAAGGCGGCTGGGCGGCGGTTTCCTGGCCGAAAGAGTATGGCGGTCGAAGCGCTAGCTTGATGCAACAATCGATCTTTTGGGAGGAGATGGCGCGCCTTGAAGCCCCGCCGATGGCCAACTCTCTTGGCCTGGGCCTGATCGGGCCGACGATCATCGCTTACGGCACTGAAGCGCAGAAAAAACGCTACATCCCCAAAATTCTCAGCGCAGAGGAAATCTGGTGCCAGGGTTTCTCCGAACCCAACGCCGGTTCTGACCTTGCCGCCCTACAAACTGAAGCTCGTCTAGACGAAGGCCACTACGTTGTAAACGGTCAGAAAGTGTGGACCAGCTACGGGTGGGTCGGCGATTGGTGCGAGCTCGTCGTGCGCACGGATGTGGCCGCCCCCAAGCACAAGGGTTTGACAGTTCTCCTCGTCAATATGAAGTCGCCCGGCGTCGAGGTTCGTCCTCTCCGGCAAATGACGGGCGAAAGTGAATTTAACGCGATTTTCTTCCGCGATGTCCGCGTCCCTGCGGAAAACGTTCTCGGCAAAGTGAATGATGGCTGGAACGTTGCCGTCAGCACGCTGATGCACGAGCGTGGAGCCTACGGCGCACGCCTCATTCTCATCTTCAAGCGCGACATCAACCGCCTCATCGAACTGTCGCGCATCATTCAGCGCAATGGTTGCCCTGCCAGCCAGGATCCCGTTCTTCGGCAAAAAATCGCGCAATGCTGTGCCGACGTGGAAATCATGCGGCTGAACCAGTTGCGCGCGTTCAGCCGCATCACCGCGACAGGCGCCCCGGGGCCGGAGGGCTCCATTCAAAAGCTGTTCTGGAGTGAGCTCAATCAGCGCCTCCAGCAACTCGCGCAGGAAATCTTAGGACCTTATGGCCAGTTGCTTGCCGGTGATGCTCACGCGATTGATAACGGCATCTGGTCCTACGGCTACTTGCGCTCGCGCGGCAACACCATCGAAGCTGGCACGTCAGAGGTCCAACGCAACATCATCGGGCATTTCGTTCTCGGCCTGCCCAGAAGCTATTAGGGAAAAGCCCATGGAATTCGGATTAAACGAGAGCCAGCAAATTTTAAAGGAAAGCGCCCGAAAGTTCTTCGCGGGGGAATGCCCGACCGCGGAGGTTCGTCGTCTCATGGATACACCCACAGCCTACGACACAAGCTTATGGGCCAAGCTCGCCGAGCAAGCCTACACGGGCATCATCTTTCCGGAACAATATGGCGGAGTCGGCTTGGGAATTGTCGAACTGATTTTGTTGATGGAAGAAGCGGGGCGCGCGCTCCTTCCGGGGCCGTTCTTTTCAACAGTAGCGCTTGCTGGCAGCGTCTTACTCGCCGTTGGCAACAGCGACCAAAAGAGAAAATACCTGAGTGCCATTTGCCGTGGAGAGGCGCGCGCGACGCTCGCCCTGCTCGAAGCTTCGGGCAGCTGGGACCCAGCCGACGTTCAGTTGACCGTCGCCAATGGAAAGCTGAACGGCGAAAAGCTCTTCGTCCCTGACGCCGCGGTCGCTGATTGGATCATCGTCGTCGCACGCAACGGCGTTTTCCTCGTCGATTCCAAAGTGAGCGGAGTCCGAATCGCGCCCATGCTTTGCATGGATCTCACTCGCAAACTCTATTCCGTGCGATTTGACGAGGTTCCCGCGGAAAAACTCGCCGAAACCTCCGAATTGTCAAAGGCGCTGGACGTGGCCGCCGCCGCGCTCTCCGCGGAAATGGTCGGAGGAATGCAGCGTACTCTCGACCTCACCGTCGAATACGCAAAAACTCGCAAACAGTTCGGCAAACCAATCGGCATGTTTCAGGCAGTGCAGCATCAATGTGCCGACATGTACCTCGAAACCGAAAGTGCGCGCTCCGCGGCTTACTACGCGGCCTGGGCTCTTGAAGAAAACTCCCCCGACGCTGCTTCCGCCGCCTCCATCGCCAAAATCTACGCCAGTGACGCCAGCCGGACCGTCGGCAACCGCGGAATTCAGGTCCACGGCGGAATGGGTTTCACTTGGGAAAATGACCTGCATCTTTATTATCGGCGCGCGAAGGCCTCCGAGACAGCCTTGGGAGACGCCACTTTCCATCGCGAGCGGCTCGCACGCTTGGTCATCGATGCAGAGGCGGTTTCAGCTCAGCGCGCTTAGCTGAATCTCCCAAAAATGTGGGCGATCTACGGCCAGCTATTGTCGACATCAATTACACTATCGTCTTACACTCGGCTCCTTTAACTCGTTTCCCCATTTAAGAACTGCTTCGTTGCCGTCTTTTAGGCAGCGAACTACGAGCAGGCGACGATGACGAATTTTCAAGATATTCCCACTGCGATTCGACCTGGAGAGGAACTCGATCTCGCCAAATTAAGACTTTTCCTTCAGCGCCATTTCCCCGAAGCATGCGAAACAATCACTGCTCAACAATTCCCGAGCGGCCACTCCAATCTCACGTATTCGATTCAGCTGGGCGAGCGTCGGCTCGTCTTGCGCCGTCCGCCCTTTGGCAGCAAGGTCAAGTCCGCGCACGACATGGGGCGCGAGTTTCGCGTCCTCTCAAAGCTGCATCCCGTCTATCCGCCCGCTCCCGAAGTCCTCTTGTACTGCGATGACGAGTCAGTGCTCGGCGCGCCCTTCTATGTAATGCAACCAATCACCGGCATCATACTTCGCAGAGATCCGCCGCCGGGCCTCGCGTTTCCGCCTGAAATTGCGCGCAGAGTTTGCGAATCGTTTGTCGCTAACCTCGCGCTCCTCCACAGCATCGAATTCGCCGCGATCGGCCTGGGCGATTTCGGCAAGCCTGTGGGCTACCTCGAACGTCAGGTACGAGGATGGATCGAGCGCTATCACGGCTCAAAAACTCACGATATCCCAGAGGTCGAGAAACTCTCCGCGTGGATGCAGCAGAATCTGCCTCAATCATGCGGAGCGACGCTCCTCCACAATGACTATAAATTCGACAACATGATTCTAGATCCAGCCGATCTCAGCATAATCATCGGCGTCTTGGACTGGGAAATGTCCACCATCGGTGACCCGCTCACCGATTTGGGAACTGCGTTGGCGTATTGGGTCGATGCGGACGATCCTGACGATCTGCAAAAAATCCGCTGGGGTCCTACAAACTATCCAGGCAACATGAGACGCAGCGAACTCGTGCACCGCTACGGGCAAATCACCGGCCGTGAGATTCGCAATATGGTTTTCTACCTCGTTTTTGCGCGCTTCAAACTCGCCGTCATCGTCCAGCAGATTTATTACAGGTATCGTCTAGGGCTGACGCACGACGAAAGATTCGCGGCCATGTCCGAGGTCGTCAATAATCTTCTGCGCGCGGCATGGCGCGGGGCCCAGTCCGAATCGATATAGCGCCCGAAAAAGTCTCCTCTTTGCTCCCAGCTCCAGTCTCCAATCACTTTCAGCGCCATTCACTTGTAGTAGCGCACAACCCACTCCGCGACGCAGCAAGGCTTATCGCTTCCTTCGCATTCCACGGAACACGCATAGACCGCCTCGTAAGCATCACCGAGTTCTTTGAAGTTCACCACGCTGAATCGTCCGCGAATTCTTGACCCCTCGCGAACCGCGGAAGGAAACCGGACGCGGTTCAAGCCGTAGTTGATGGTTAGTCTCACGCCACTGCGAATCTGCACGGCCTGCTCCATCAGGCGACTCAGCATCGAAAGCGTCAGGAACCCATGGGCAATCGTCGAGCCGTACGGTGAATCTCGCTTTGCGCGCTCGCTGTCAAGATGAATCCATTGTCGGTCCTCTGTAGCTTCGGCGAATTGCCCGATTCGCTCTTGCGTAACGGCAACCCAATCGCTCGTGCCGATCTCCTCCCCAATGAACTCCTTCAATGCCTCGGGTGTTTCCAGCACGGCCAGCGACATCAACAACTCCTTTTTGCGTGACGGGATTGATTCTCGGACTTCGCGCGGTTCAATCTCAGGCAGGTTTAGGTTTGGCCTTGCTCCATTTTCCAAGCTCCCATTTCGCGATCGATTCCGTGTGTACTTCGTCCGGCCCGTCCGCCAGCCGAAGTGTGCGCACATTAGCCCAGGCGCTTGCGAGAAATGTATCCTGCGAAACGCCCGCGCCGCCGTGAGCCTGTATTGCTCGGTCCAGCACCCGTAGCGCAACATTCGGCGCAACCACCTTAATCATGGCGATTTCCGTGCGCGCCGCTTTGTTGCCCACAGTGTCCATCATATGCGCGGCTTTCAGCGTCAAAAGCCGCGCTTGGTCGATCTCCATCCGCGATTTCGCGATGTCCGCGCGAATGGTCCCTTGTTCCGCCAGCGGTTTGCCAAACGCCACACGAGAGAGCACTCGTTTACACATCGTTTCGAGCGCCCTCTCTGCGACACCCATACATCGCATGCAGTGATGAATTCGCCCCGGACCGAGCCTCCCTTGAGCAATCTCAAAACCTCGTCCTTCGCCGAGTAGGAGATTTGACGCCGGAACGCGGACATTTTCAAAAGAAATCTCCGCGTGGCCATGTGGCGCGTGGTCATAGCCAAATACCGAAAGCGTTCGAACGATTTTCACTCCGGGCGAATCCATCGGCACAAGAATCATCGATTGTTGTTTGTACGTTTCTGCCGCTGGATCCGTTTTGCCCATGAATATAGCTAACTTGCAGCGCTGATCTCCTCCGCCGGAAGCCCACCACTTTCGGCCGTTGATGATGTACTCGTTTCCGTCGCGGACGATGCTCGCGCTTATATTGGTCGCATCCGAGGAAGCAACGCTCGGCTCCGTCATCGCAAAACAGGAACGAATTTCGCCTGCCAATAGTGGCTTCAACCAGCGGTCTTTCTGCTCCGGCGTTCCATACCGCGCCAGCACTTCCATGTTGCCGGTGTCCGGTGCCGAACAGTTGAACACCTCCGGAGCCATGAAGCTGCGTCCCATGATTTCGCAGAGCGGCGCGTATTCAAGGTTCGTCAGGCCCACACCGTTCTCGTTGTCCGGCAAAAATAGATTCCAGAGTCCTGCGGCGCGCGCCTTCAGCTTCAACTCTTCCATGATCCGTGTCGGCTGCCAGCGGTTGCGCTCGATTTCATCATTGAACCGCTGCTCATTCGGATAAATGTGCTTATCCAGGAATTCCAGAAGCTGCCCTTGCAATTCCTTCGTCTTCTCTCTCAATTCAAAGTTCATGCAAACGACCTCGTTGTGCTAATCCCCACGCTCTCAAAATTAAAATGTGGATTCACCACGCGACTGTTTGTTTGCGTGTCTCCCCCACCGCTTTTCATTGCCCGCGCGATTATATACAATGCCCTCTTCGTTAGTCACTCTCATGTGTAAGCGACTCTCAACATCCTTCGTTGTACGAGTTCTCCTGCGACAGATTTAAGGAAAAAATATGCCGTTCGCGGAAAATCAAGGAACGAAAATCTATTGGGATGAACTGGGGCAGGGCGAACCCGTTCTTTTGATTATGGGCCTGGGTTGGTCCTCCAACATGTGGTATCGCACTCGCCCGGTTCTGGCCGCCCGGTATCGCACCATTGCTTTTGACAACCGTGGAGCTGGCCGAAGCGAAGTTCCGCCCGGTCCTTATTCGATTGCTACTATGGCTTCCGATGCCGCCGCTGTTCTCTACGCCGCCGGAATTAAGAGCGCTCATATTCTCGGCGCTTCGATGGGCGGCATGATCGCCCAGGAATTTGCTCTCCAATATCCCGGCCGTGTGCGCTCGCTCATTCTTGGTTGCACCGCTCCCGGCGGCCCTCACGCAGTGCAGGCCGAGCCTGCGGCCATCCAGCTTCTGTTTCGCGGTGACCTGAGCCCAAAAGATCGCGCAGAAGCCGCTGTTCCGTTCATCTATGACCTTGGCACGCCACGCGAACGGATCGACCAGGACCTCGAAACACTCAGCATGTTCTACCCGAATTCCCAAGGTTTCGCCGCTCAATTGCAAGGCATCCTGGCCTGGGAAGCCTGGACCCGCCTGCCACAGATCGGCGCTCCCACGCTCACTATTCATGGCCTGAACGACCGACTCGTTCCCGCAGCCAATGCCGATGTAATCGCGAGCCGCATTCCCGGCGCCCAGCTCGTCAAAATCGCAAACGCCAGCCACATCTTCATGACCGACCAGCCGGAACTTGCGCATAGGGCCATTTTGGATTTTCTCGCCGCTCGCATTGGCGCCTAGCGCGCCGTTGAACAAATTCTGCACTCTTGCGCGGAACTCGCGGACGCGTCAACATAAAGAGGACGCGCAACGGTGATTAGACCCCCCTCTACCCGAAAGCTGCGATCCACCGACTCCTATGATCCTGCGCACGGTTGAACAAGTTCGCCGCCTCTCCCGAATCGTTGGCGGCTTCACATTATTGCTGATCGGAATCGTCATGCTGGTCACTCCTGGACCCGGCTGGCTGGTAATTCTTCTTGGATTGGGTTTGCTGGCCGCGGAGTTCGTCTGGGCCAGGCGTTTGATGGACCACATCAAACGGGAAGGCGGTCGTGTGCGCGACGCGGTCTGGCCGTATGGAAGAAATGCACCTGAGAAGCTGCCTCAGGAATCAAACACATCGGAAGAAGCGGCGGAAACAAACGAAGTTTGAACGCCACATTCGGAGGCGGCAAATATGGAAGTTTCAATCATTGGCCTTGGGAATATGGGCGCGGGAATCGCAAAAAGTTTGCTGCGCGCAGGGAACCGCGTCACCGTTTACAACCGGACTCGAGAGAAGGCCGAAGCGCTGCGCGCGAACGGCGCCGTCGTGGCGACCTCCGTGGCTGAGGCTTGCAAGACTAGCGTCCTTTTTACTATGGTCGCGGATGATGCGGCGCTCGAAAGCCTGGTATTCTCCGATGGTGGAATCTTAGAGTCTCTTCCTCGCGGCGCACTGCACGTTTCTCTTAGCACCATCGGCGTGGCCATGAGTGACCGGCTGGCGGCCGTGCATGAAAAGGCGGGCCAGGGATTTTTGGCGGCGCCCGTTTTTGGACGCCCCGATGCAGCTGAAGCAGCGCGTCTCGCCGTTGTCGTCGCCGGCCCGAATGATCTTATCCAAAAATGCAAGCCGCTGTTCGAAGCCATGGGACCAAGGCTGATGGTTGCTGGCGAGCGCCCTTCCATGGCCAACGTCGTAAAACTCTCAGGGAATTTTCTGATTGGTTCCGCGCTCGAGTCGCTCTCCGAGGCTCTCGCGTTCGCGCGAAAATCCGGCGTGGATCCCGGCGCGCTCATGGACTTTTTAACCAGCACGCTATTCAACGCTCCGGTTTACAAAATCTACGGCGATCTGATCGTTCAAGGTAAACATGAACCGGCAGGGTTCTTGTTGCCCCTCGGATTGAAAGATGTTCGTCTCGTGTTGCAAGCCGCGGAGGCTGCGAATGTCCCGATGCCCATCGCTAGCGTGGTGCGCGACCGCATGATTACCGCCATGGCGCGCGGAAATCAGGACAAGGATTGGTCCGTCATCGGCCGCGTCGCCGCTGAAGATGCCGGATTGACGCAAACCGCGAGGGCTGCAAGCTAGTAGTCGGCACAAACACTTCCGCTCCGAGTTTCTTCATTTGAAGGTTACATCCGCAACTCCGTGATACGCTGATTTTCTATTCATGCGAGGAAAGCGATGACATCCTGGTTCGGAAAATGGGCGCTCGTAACTGGCGCAAGCGCGGGAATCGGGAAGGCGCTGGCTCAAGAACTCGCTCGCGGCGGCACGAATCTGGTCTTGACCGCGCGTCGGCGCGACCGGCTGGAAGAATTGGCGCAACAACTTGCGGCCACGCAGAAAATCCAAACAAGAATTTTTGCGGCAGATCTGGCGGAAACGGATGCGCCCGGTAAAATTTTTCAATTCACCAAGGGGCAGGGCATTGAAATTGAGCTTCTCATAAATAATGCGGGCTTCGGCGCTTACGGAGAGTTTTACACCGTCGCACCGGACAGGCTCAACAGTATGGTGCAGGTAAATTGCTCCGCCGTGGTTCACTTGACACGGCTCTATCTGCCGGGAATGGTCGCACGGCAGCACGGCGACGTGATGATTGTTGCGTCTACCGCGTCGTTCCAAAGTGTTCCTTACATTTCCACCTACGCGGCAACAAAAGCGTTCGATTTGATTTTTGCCGAAGGACTCGCGGAAGAAATGAAACGTCACGGAGTGCGGGTTTGCGCACTTTGTCCTGGTTCGACGGAATCGGAATTCTCGGAGGTGGCCGGACAAACGCACATCGCCGCCACAAAACGGCATCGAGAAACAGCCGAGAAAGTGGCACGAACGGGGTTGCGCGCCCTCGCCGCAGGCAAAAGTTACGTCATATCGGGACTCGGGAATTATCTTGGCGTTCTGGGGCAGCGGCTTGTCTCGAGGCGTTTCGTAGCGCGCGTTGCCGCGCAGATGTTCCGGCCTGAAAAAGTCTAACCTCCAGAATTTGCTCGAATGTCGACGTCGTAGTGCGCAAACCTTTCGCGCTCCGAACCCGATTCCTCCAACCTTCTCTATTGAGTTGAGTTCCTGCGCGGCAGTAATGTTGGCCGACACGGGGCCAGCCTCGAACACGTCTAAGACTCCATGAAGCCCAAACCAGCTAATGGCCATGCTGCGGCGGGGAACCGCCGCGGGAACTTTTTCTGGCCCGGCCGGGAAATAAGAGAGAAAGCAGAAGACGCACCTCGAACAGGCAGAGACGCCGTAGCAGGGGAGACGAGGATCGCAGCTCAGGATAGAGACGAGCTTCTGTTGCGGCGTGCCGCGAAAGGAGATGAGGAGGCGTTTGTGCTTCTCTACCGGCGGCATCAGGGCGCGCTTTACAGGTTTGCCCTGCGCATGACTGGAAGCGCCTGGGGAGCGGAAGAGATAGTGCAGGACGTCTTCATGACGCTGATTCGCGCCCCTAAAAAGTACGATCCGGAACGGGGCTCGGTTGGCGGGCTGCTCTTCGGGATTGCGCGAAACCGCGTGATGAAGCATCTCGAGCGGACTCCCAGAGAGATTTCGCTTGAAGAAAAAAACGAGGACGGCACCGGGGGCGGCATTGTGCTGCAGGACAACTTCACCCCGGCGAAATGGGTGGAGACGCGGGAGCGAATGCTGCAGGTCCGAGCGGCGGTAATGGAACTCCCGGCCGAGTTTCGCGAAGCCGTGGTGATGTGCGAACTGGAAGAGATGAGTTACGAGGAGGCGGCGCAGATGAGCGGCTGCCCGATTGGGACGATTCGTTCCAGGCTTCATCGCGGGCGCGCGTTGCTTCTTGCCAAGCTGGAAATGTTGCGGGATGTGCCTCGGCGATTGAAAGCAGCGAGGTGAGTAAGTTATGGAAGCGTTTGGAAAAACGGAAATGAATTGCGAGCAACTGGAAGCTATCGTTCTCGATCTGGGCCGCGATGATTCTCTGAGTGCGATGGAGAGAGCGGCGGCGGTGGCGCACCTGAGCCAGTGTTCCCGCTGCGCAGCCTTGCAAGAGTCCTGGCAAGCGGCGAAAGAAGAGTTGCGCGCGCTGGGCGAAGACACGGTCGGAGCGGGCGCGCCGGTGCGTGTCGAGATGCGGCTGCGGCAGGAGTTTCGCACGCGGCATCGCTCGATGGCAGCGCGGCGTGTTTCCTTGGCAGCGGCGTGGGCTCTGGCTGCGGTCGTTTTGATTGCCGGCGCGGTGAGCTGGAAGAATTGGGAGAAGTCACGGCGTACCGATGTCGCGAAACAGGCAGTGCCAGCGCAAAGACTTACGCCCGCTAACGAAGCCAATTCAGCAGAAGGCCCGCTTCCAGACAATGCTGCTGCGGCAGTTACGAGCGGAGATGATTTGGCGGATTTTACGCCGCTGCCAGGAGCTACGGCCGATGCAACGGAACAGGCCGCGATCATGCGTGTGAGGATGCAGCGTGGCTCGTTGGGCGCTCTGGGATTCCCTGTGAATGAGCAGCGAGCCGGCGACTGGATCCAGGTGGATTTGCTCGTTGGAAATGATGGGCTGCCCGAAGCAGTGCGGCTGGCGCAGGAAGAAAACTGAAACGAGTTTGCCGCGTTGAACAAAACCTCGCGGCCTGGGAGAGAAGAGGAGAAGCGAAGATGAACTTGAAGGTGAAGATGCGTTTGATATTGACCGGAGCGCTGGTCCTGAGCGCCGTCGCGGCCCACGCGCAGCGGCGAGGACCCGGCGGTCCTCCCTTCGGAGCCCCGATGGAGTTGATGGGCTTTGAAGGAATGCATGGCGGAAAGACGGTGACAGGCGCGCCTTTTTCGGCCACGGCTACATCCGAGACGACGGAGATGCTGCAGGACGGATCGAAGATTCAACGGACCACGAAATTGACCATGTACCGTGATAGCCAGGGAAGGTCGCGGCATGAAGCGACGTTTACCGGGTTTGGGCCCCTCGCAACTTCGGGCGGGCCGAAGACCATGGTGGTGATTTCCGATCCCGTGGCAGGAGTGCACCTGATGCTGGATGCGGCGAATAAGGTGGCGCATCAGTCCGCTTTCCGCGCCCGCGGAGGGAAAAGCG
>Ga0335083_10000515_pt1 | contig 59123 bp, 49 predicted proteins | sample Lox_Sample_42_FD_206716 | JGI IMG/M metagenome (GOLD analysis project Ga0335083, IMG submission 206716) | Soil microbial communities from Loxahatchee National Wildlife Refuge, Florida, United States - Lox_Sample_4.2 | ecosystem: Environmental > Terrestrial > Soil > Wetlands | place: USA...
TCAAGAGGGTTCGTGAGGCGCAGTGGCCCGACCGGCTGGACACCGACGATTGGCGCTACGGTGCCAATTGGGACTACATGAGGTCCTTGGCCAAGTACTGGGTTGAGCAGTTCGATTGGCGCAAGGCCCAGGCCAACCTCAACCGCTACCCCCAGTTTCTCGCACGCGTTGGCGATTTCGACATCCATTTCTACTACGTGAAGGGACGTGGCCCGAAGCCGATGCCACTCATCCTTACGCATGGCTGGCCGGGGTCCGTATTCGAGTTTCTCGAGGCAATCGGACCACTGAGTGATCCCGCGACTTTCGGTGGCTCCGCGGATGATGCCTTTGACGTGATCGTTCCCTCGTTGCCCGGCTATGGTTTCTCGTCAAAACCATTGGGCAAGCCGATCGGGCCGGCCACCACTGCGACGCTGTGGAATACGCTCATGACGAAGGTTCTCGGGTATTCCAGGCACGGGGCGCAGGGAGGTGACCTTGGCTACCGGGTCACCACACAGCTCGGCCGCGCATATCCCGGGTCTCTCATTGGCATTCACCTCAACGACGTCGCGGAGTGGCTGCCGTTTCCAGACGACAACCAACAGACGGCAGAGGAGCGGGCTTGGATTCGCGATAGCAACGCCGAGTGGTTCATGGAAGGCGGCTACTCACGCGAGCATCAGACCAGGCCTGAAACCGCTGCGTTTGCGCTGACGGGCAATCCGCTGGGAGCTGCGGCCTGGCTCGTCGAGAAACTGAAGATTTGGAGCGACTCGCCGGATCGGCGTGAACCGGTATTCACGAAGGACCAGGTGCTCACGAACGTGATGATCTATCTCGTCACCGACAGCATCAGCTCGAGCATTTGGTTCTATCGCGGCCTCGACGACGACCCAATTCTCAAGGGAAGAGTCAGTGTTCCAACCGGCGTTGTCTATTTGCCGCGCGAGATGCTGAGTTTCAAACCTCCCAGAAGCGTACTGGAGCGAAATTTCAATCTCGTTCGCTTTACGCAGCTCACGAAAGGCGGACACTTTGCCTTCTGGGAACAACCTGGTCCGATGATAGACGACGTGCGGCAGTTCTTCCGGCCGCTACGGGCGTAGGCGGCGACCGGTTCACTCCGGCGATGGATTGCACTGGAGACCTGAATGTCCGGTCTAATCGCTCTGACTGACTCCTCTCGGGAAAGCTCACTGTCGCAGAAGGGTCACGAAGCGACCATTGTCGCCGCGCGCAAATTGGTTGGCGCTGCAACTATGGGAGCCAGCCATGGAACAAGGGCAGGATCGATGGCCAGAAAGCACCTTTCAAGCTCCGAGAGATCTTGGCGATTCTGCATCCGACAGCAGCGTCGTGCGATGGTTACCGCGCTTGCACTGTCCCTGGTATAGCATTCGAGGGCGCTATATGAAAAAGCTCAAACATGAGGCGGAATTATTCAAAGCAGCCTTGCTCGCGGGTGTTCAATATGCGCAAGGTCGTAAGGCTGTTGAGTTCGAAGCCACCGACTCGGCGAGCGACAAGGCACTATACGTCTATCGCTTGCTCGTGCACGACAAGGTCATTTCCCCCATGCCGGAAGACCAAGTCGGCGAGAAGACGATTCGGCGTCGGCTCGCGACCTGGTACGCGCATCAGTTGCCTGAGGGACATCCGCTGTTGGAATAGCCCTCACGCGGTGTGACGAACACGATTCACAGTCATCGGCCTGCATGGGAGCGGACGTTCACGACCGGCAGCAACGGGGTCAGGACTGGGCGTAGGCGCTCGCCGGTTGAAACCGCAGTCGAGATTCGATTTCACACGGGATCGATGCGAAATACCGGGTAGTCCGTTGCGATAGATTCAAACGCGGATACTGGTGCGTCGTGGGGAACGGGAAGGTGTTGGCGGCCACTCGTGGCAACCTGGCACCATGCCTTTAGAATCGGCGCTCTGTTGTGAGGTGGAAGCTCGGTGAGCTTCACCGGGATCAAGCGGCCGCGCTTGATGAACGCCTCGCCGCCGGTCGCGCGAACATTTTTCACCCATTCCGAATTGTCGCCGAGCATTGAGACTACGTAACGACTGCCCTCATAGTTAGTGCTGGCAAGAATCGTTGAGCAAAGGCGGCCATTGGTCCGGTTTTTGACTTGCAGCGTAATCAACAAGTCTGGTGTTAGGCCAAGCCCGCATATCCAGGCCCAAACGCGATTCGAAAGCCTCCCAAAGCGTGTCGGGCGCCAGTTCCGGTAATAAAAGCGTAGATGACCGCCTTCGGCCGGATCCTTAAGCGACGGGTTCATAGTCCATGCCCCCCGACAGCTATTAACGATTCCAGCAGTTACCCTGCAATACGTACATTCTGCGGGACGGCTCTATCGTTGGAACCGGAAAGCACTGATCTCATCTGGCGACCGCATAGCTGCCGTTGGCGAGCGGCGGGTCAGGGTCAAAAATGGACGCCTCACGCGGCCGGATCACACGCGCCGCGCGCGCCGCAGCGCCTCGTAGCGCGCGAATAATTCCTCCTCGAGACGCGCGGCCGGCGCCGCCACCACCGGCGCGCCGAGGCGCGCGAGCAAGGCGCGCTGCCCGGCGGTGCGCCCCTCGAACTCGGCGGCGGCGATCGCCACATAGGGGTCGAGCCAGTCGCGCGCCGCCTGCCGCGCCAGCTGTGCGACCTCGCCGCTCTGCACTCCTGCCACCAGCACCAGGTGCGGCGGGGCGAGCAGCCGCACGGCGCGCGCCAGCTGGTGCGCGACGCTCGCGTCGTCGAGGTCGGTCAGGAGGATCACGAGGGCGCGGTGGCGCAGCAGCCCGCGGATAGCAACGGCCGCCGCGGTCGGGTCGGATTCGGCGGACTGGACGCTGCTCAGCTCCAGCGCGCGGCGCAGCGCGATGGTGCCGGCGAGGCCGCGCGCCGGTGGGCGGCTCGCGAGCACGCGATCGGCGTACACGACGAGACCGATCCGGTCGTCGTGCTCCGTGGCGACCTCGGCCAGGCGCGCCGCGATGTTGCCGTACAGGCCGAAGCGGTCGAGCTGCCCGCAGCGCAGGCGGCTCAGGCGCCCGGCGTCGATCGCCACCAGCACGTCGAGATGCTGATCCTCGCTGTACTCGCGGGTGATCAGCGCCCGGGCCCGCGCGCTCGCCTTCCAGTCGATGCGCGAAGGCGGGTCTCCCGGCAGATACCCGCGCAGCTGATGCAGCTCCGCGCCGGCGCCGGCGACGCGTCGCGCCCGCGCGCCCCCGCCCAAGCCGCGCGCGCGCACCGTCCGGCTCAGCGCCTCCGGCGCGACGACCACCTGCGCCTCGAGCGCGATGCGCCGCGACCACCAGGCGAGCGCGAACGGCCCGCGCAGCCGCGCCGGGAGCGCGGGCCAGGACTGCGGCCCGAGCCGCACCGGCAGCAGCTCGATCGGGTCGGCGACGCTCCCCCGTGCCGGCGCCACCAGGCGGCGAACCTCGGCGCGCGGCGCGAACCCCGCCGGGGTCAGCGGCACGTACTCGAGTGACAACGGGCGTCGCGCGGCGTTGGCGAAGGTGAATGCGGCCTCGAGTGCATGGCCGAGGTAGGCACGCGGCGCGACGCGCAGCTGCGCCGCCGGCTGCCAGCGCCGCACCAGCACGCTCTCGAGCGCGAGTCCGGAGAGCAGCAGCCCGGCGGACAGCTGCCACCAGCGCGTGAGCCCCCGGTCGTCGGACCACACCGCCACCACCGCCAGCACCGCGGTGATGAGCACCAGCACGTAGCCGCGGCGCGCGAGGTGCATGGCCTCGATGCGCCGCTAGCGCGGCACCGGCGTCTCGGCGAGGAGGCTGCGCACCACGTCGAGGTCGGTGACCCCCTCGAGGGCCGCTTCCGGAGTGAGCACCAGGCGGTGGGCCATGACCGCGGGCGCCACCTCCTTCACGTCATCGGGTGTCACGAATCCGGCGCCGCGCAGCGCCGCGGTGATGCGCGCCGCCTTGTGCAGCGCCAGCGCGCCGCGCGTCGACAGGCCGAGCGTCAGGCGCGGGTGGCGACGGGACGCACGCGTCAGCTCGAGGATGTAAGCGCCGAGCGCGTCCGCGACGTGCACCCGCCCGGCGTCGGCGCGCGCGCCCTCGAGCAGCCCCGCGCCGAGCTCCGCCACCTGCGCGATGGCGGCAGTGGCGCTGGTCGCGACGCCGCCATAGCGCGCGAGCACCTCGGCCTCCGCCTCGCGTGGCGGATAGTCGATGTCGATGCGCAGCATGAAGCGGTCGAGCTGCGACTCGGGCAGCGGATAGGTGCCCTCGAACTCGCGCGGGTTCTGCGTCGCGAGCACCAGGAAGTCGGGCGGCAGCGGCAGCACCGTCCGCTCGATGCTCACCTGCCGCTCCTCCATGGCCTCGAGCAGCGCCGACTGGGTCTTGGGGCCGGCGCGATTGATCTCATCCACCAGCACCACGTCCGCGAACAGCGGTCCCGGGCGGAACACGAAGTTGCCTGCTGCCTCATCGAATACGTGCACGCCGATGATGTCGCTTGGCATCAGGTCGGCGGTGCCCTGGATACGCTTGAAGTCCCCGCCGAGCGTGCGCGCCAGAGTCTTCGCCAGCAGCGTCTTGCCGAGGCCGGGGACTCCCTGCACCAGCACGTGGCCGCGCGCGATGAGTGCGATGAGCAGCGGCGGGACGGTGGCCCCGGCGCCGACCACCACGCGGCCGAGCTCGCGGGCGAGCGTCTCGTTGAGTTGCTGGACGTGTGAGCTCATGCGGCGATCTGCATTTCAGTCCTGACGATGAGGTTGTGCAAGCGTGCGAGCGGCACGCGGCGCTCGGACCAGGCAGCGGCGTACCACTCGCGCAGCTGCGCCACGTCGGCAGGCTCGAGCCGCGGGTTGCTCTCGAGCCATTCCCAGCAGGATGACGGATCGAGCGTCGGCTCGCGCAGCGAGCGCCGCAGACGCAGGAAGAAGTGCTCGTACATGCGCCGCGCGGCCGCCGCGGGCTTCAGCACCCGCGCCAGAAACGCGCCGGTCGAGCGCACCAGGTCCGCCTCGCCCTGCGCGGGCGGTGGCGCGGCCGGCGCCGTCAGTCGCGTGCCGCCCACCACCCACACGAGCCACACCGCCGCCACGATGGCGAGCGTCAGATACAGCCGCCGGTCGCGGTAGAACTTCTCTGGGTCGTAGCTATCCGAGAGTCCCTGGTGCTCGTCGTCGAAGAGCACCGCGCCGTCGGCGGCGACGCGGTCGCGCACCAGGTTGGCGAGCAGGCGCGCGTTGTCGGCTTCGCCGAGCGCGCGGTTGCTCAACAGCGAGCCGAAGGCGCTCACCAGCACGCTGCCGCCCTCGTCCTCGAGCAGCCACAGCCCGCAGCCGCCGGCGGACTCGACATGCGCCAGGCACAGCGGGAAGTCACTGAGCGGCAGCTTCACCTTCCAGGTGAGCGGCAGGTAGTCGGAGAATCCCGCCAGCGAACGCACCTCCTCGAGGTAGCGGTGCGCGCGGTTGGGCACCAGGGTATCGCGCTGCGGCTTGAGCATCAGGCGGGTCGCCTGCGCGACCCCGGCACCCGTGCCGCCCGCGCTGCGGCGCGCGCCGCCACGGGAGCTGGCCGGCGCGCGGCGCTCGGCATGCTCGAGGTCGAGTCCGGTGAGCAGGCGCAGATCGCTGTCGAGCACCCCGGGATCGCGCGCCCACGAGGGCCGGTCGGACAGGCTCGCGAGCACCAGCACGGTGTTGCCGGCGCGCACCCAGCGATCGAGCGCGTCCGCCTCGTCGCTGCGCAGCGGAACCGCGGCGGGCAGGGTGACGATCAGGAGGTTGCCGCGCGCCGGCAGATCGCGCATCCCGGCCAGCGTGGTAAAGCGCTCGCGCACCGCCCGGGTGCGCACCCCTTCCTCCTCGAGCCAGCTGAGCGCGCCCAGGAGCCCGTCGTCCTCACGATCCACGCTGGTCGGCAGCGATGCGCCGGGCGCCGACGGACCCTGCGCGTGCACGAAGATCGTCACGAAGAGCAGCAGCGCGGTGAGCGCCAGTGCCGCGGTGGTGAGCCGCTCGCGCACTAGGCGACCCCGGCGGCGGCGGCCGTCTCGAGCGCGAGGAGGAGCTCGCGGCCGCGGGCGAGCGCCGCCGCCAGCTCGGGTTGCGCCACTTCGCCGCCGCCGAAGCGCACCCGCTCGCTGACTCCCGCCAGCTCGGCGAGCCGCACGCGCTCGGCCTCGTCCGTGAGACGCGCGCGGCGGGTGAGTTCCCGCACCGTGAAGGCGCGCGCGGGCGGCAGCCGGTTCTGTGCCGCGAGGCGCGCCGCGATGAGCTCGAGCAGCAGCGCCGGTTGCGCGCTCGGCGGGGCGCTCTCGAGGTCGGCGAGTCCGGGCGCTGCGCGCACGACGCGGCCGGCCCCGGGAGCCTCAGGTGAGCCCGGCCGGCGCCGCAGCACGCCGGCGATGCGCAGCTCATTCGCCACCACCGCGACGGCCAGCGCGACGAGCAAAGCGATCGAGAGCCCCGCGACCACGCGCAGCGTCGCCCGGTCGATGGAAGCATCCCCGAACAGACGCCGCCACCAGCCGCCGTCCTCCTGCGGCGGCCTCGTCAGCAGCTCCCGCAACCAGCGCTTGATGTGCGCCCACCAGCCCTGCGGCTCGCGCTCCGGGCGCATGACGCGCTCGAGCACGGCGCGCACGCGCTCCGGGTGCAGCGCGCGGCTGCCGCTCGCTGCGGCACTCTCGCGCGCGAGCGCATCGTGCAGCGCCCGCAGGCCCGCGGCGCTCAGCTGGTTATGAAGCTCCTTCCAGTCGGGCGGGAGCCAGGCCGCGTAGGGGCTCGCCTCGAGTGTGGCGGCGAGCTGCGGGCAGCGCATCGCGATGCGCCGGTAGCCGAAGTCGCCGCCGGGATCGAGACGAGCCGCACAGTCCTCGAGAGCCGCCAGCGCCTCCGGCTCGCGCGCGCCGGCGACGGGCGCAATCGTGAGCAGCAGCGCGAGGAGTGCGCGCGTCACGAGCTCAGGTTGCGCTGATGCGCTGCGAGAGATCGGCGCCTTCCTTGCGCACCAGCAGGTCCCCGAAGACCGCCAGGCCGAGCGCCGAGTAATAAGGGCTCGCGAGCGCGCCCGCCGCCACCGTCATCACGCCGACGCCGGCCGCGATCAGCGCGACGTCGCCCCGGCCCAACACGGCGTACAGGAGCGCCGTCAGCGAGCCGACCGCGGCGTACAGCACCGCCAGCAGAAACAGCGCCACGGTGTACACGGCCGTGAGGCGCAGCACCTGGCCGCCGGTGAGCTCCCAGCTGCGGGCCAGGCTGGCCGCCGCGCCGGTATTCTCCACCACCATCGCGGTGAAGGCGCACGCCAGGCGCAGCAGCACGTAGGCACAGGGCAGCAGCAGCACTGCGATGAGGGCGTAGCGCGTCAGGCCGCTCGCGAACATGGCGGGCACCAGCAACAGCAGGCACAGCGCCACCACCAGGGCATAGAGGATGACGGTGAGGACGATGCGGCCGAGCAGGCGCAGTGCGCGCAGCATCTCGCCGCCGGCCTGCTGGCCGGTGATGATCTTATACTGCCGATAGATGATCGCCACCGGGAACAGCAGCGCCAGCAGCACGGCGATGATCGTGGCCACGGCGTACCCCAGGTCCGGTACCGGCTTCACCACCGCCTGCACCACCGCCTGTCCGCGTGCGATGGCGTACAGGTTGGGCAGCCAGTTGGCGACCACCACGAACCCGCCGAGCACCAGACAGCGGGCGAAAGTGCGGCGGTAGATGCGAAACGACAGGTCGAGGACCTCGCCGATGCTCTGCGGACGCGGGGGCGGATAGAGTGTCTCTGACATCGCGGCATCTTAGCTCTGTCGCGCGCGGGCGCATATGACGGGCGGGTCGATCGCCACGCTGCTGGATGAGGGCGCGCGCGCACTGGCGCAGGCCGCCCTCGGCGGCGACCCGGCGCTGCTCGATGCGCAGCTGCTGCTCGCCCACGTGCTCGCCCTGCCGCGGGTGCGCTTGCATTCGCACGCGGAAGCGCCGGTCGGCGCGGCGCAGACGCAGCGCTACCGGGAGCTCATCGCGCGGCGCGCCGCGGGCGAGCCCCTCGCCTACCTCACCGGCCGGCGTGAGTTCTGGTCGCTCGATCTCATGGTCTCATCCGCGGTGCTCATCCCGCGGCCGGAAACGGAGCTGCTGGTGGAGCGGGGACTCGAGCTCGTCCCGCGAGCCGAGGCGCGGGCGGCGGACCTCGGCACCGGCTCCGGGGCGCTGGCGCTCGCGCTCGCCCACGAGCGGCCGCGCTGGCGGCTGCTCGCCACCGACCTGTCGGAGGCGGCGCTCGCGCTGGCGCGCGCCAATGCCGCCGCGCTCGGACTGACGCGGGTCGAGTTCGTGGCGGGCAGCTGGCTCGAGCCCCTCGCCGGGGCGCGTTTCGACCTCATAGTAAGCAACCCGCCCTACGTGGCCGCCGACGATCCGGCGCTCGCGGCCCTGCGCTTCGAGCCGCGGGCCGCGCTCACGCCCGGGGCGGACGCCCTCGCGTGCCTGCGCCTGCTGGCACGCGGGGCCGCGGCGCATCTTGTGCCCGGCGGCTGGCTGCTGCTCGAGCACGGGGCCACGCAGGGCGCGGCGCTGCGCGATGAGCTTGTCGCCGCAGGCTTCGCTCACGTACGCTCGCACCGCGATCTCGCCGGACACGAGCGCATGACGGAAGGACAGCGATGATCAGATTCGAGACCTCGCACGGCGCATTCACGGTGGAGCTGTTCGAGAAAGAGGCGCCCGTGAGCACGGAAAATTTCCTCAAGTACGTCGACGACGGGTTCTTCGACGGCACCATCTTTCATCGCATCGTGCCCGGCTTCGTCATCCAGGGCGGCGGGCTCACGGCGGACTTCGCCAACAAGAGGACCCGCGCGCCGATCCGCAACGAGGCGAAGAACGGACTGAAGAACACCCGCGGCTCGCTCTCCATGGCGCGCACCAGCGACATCAACAGCGCCACCTCGCAGTTCTTCGTGAATCTCAAGGACAACGGCTTTCTCGATCATGGCCCGCGCGACTACGGCTACGCGGTGTTCGGCCGGGTGACGGACGGCATGGACGTGATCGACCGGATCGCCGGCGTCTCGACGGGCACGCGCAAGGGTTACCAGGACGCCCCGCTCGAGGACGTCGTGATCGTCTCGGCGCGGCGCCTGGCGGCCTCGTAGACTCAAGCCGGGCTTGGAGCCGCGCGCGAGATCCCCGACCGCACGGCTGCTGCGGTGGCTCGCCGCGGCGCTGCTCGCCTGGGTGCTCGCCACGGGAGTGCCGGTGCTCGTGCTGCGCTGGCTGCATCCGCTCACCAGCGCTTTCATGCTCGAGGCGAGCATCGCGGCCGCATTCGGCGGCGAGCGCGGCTATCACACCGATTACCGCTGGGCGAGCCTCGAGCAGATCTCACCCAACGCCGCCATCGCGGTGATCGCCTCCGAGGACCAGCAGTTTCCGTTTCATGCCGGCTTCGACTTCGACTCGATCCGCGAGGCGGTGCGCGCCAGCGAGCACGGCAAACGGCTGCGCGGCGCGAGCACCATCTCCCAGCAGGTGGCCAAGAACCTGTTCCTGTGGTCCGGGCACAGCTTCGTGCGCAAGGGCCTGGAGGCCTGGTTCACGGTGCTCATCGAGACGCTGTGGCCCAAGGAGCGGATCCTGGAGGTGTACCTCAACATCGCCCAGTTCGGCGACGGCATCTACGGCGTGCAGGCGGCGGCCGAGCGCTTCTGGCGCAAGCCCGCCGCGCGCCTGAGCTCCGCCGAGGCCGCGGTGCTCGCGGCGGTGCTGCCCAATCCTCTGCGCCTGCACGCCGAGCGCCCCTCGCGCTACGTGCTCGAGCGCCGCGACTGGATCCTCGAGCAGATGCGCGAGCTCGGTGGCGCGGGCTACCTGCGCGGGGTTGAGAATGAGCGCTGATCGGGGAGATACCGCCATGGCGAAGGCCGACACGCTCGCGATCTGGAACCGCCTCGCGCCGCTCCCGGGCGGGAAGTGGCTGTTCTCGCAGCTCGCGTGCCTGAAGGCGCCCTACTTCGGCAGCATCTGGCCGAGGTTCGTCGATCTGCGCCCGGGACGCTGCGAGCTCTCCATGCGCAAGCGCCGCGCCGTGCTCAATCACATCGGCACCGTGCACGCCATCGCGATGTGCAACCTGGCCGAGCTCGCCGCCGGGACGATGACCGACGTGACGATACCCGCGACACACCGCTGGATCCCGAAAGGCATGACCGTCCGGTACCTGAAGAAGGCCACTACCGGCCTCACCGCGATCGCCACCCCGGCGGCGGCACCCGACTGGTCGACGCCGGTGGATTACCCGGTGACCGTGCTGGTGCAGGACCGGCGGGCGGAGCGGGTGTTCGAGGCGGTCATCACCATGCGCGTCTCGCCGAAGCGCACTTGAGGTGCGCGCCGCACCCGCGGGTGCGGCGCGAATGTGCTGCGCTTCTCAGTGGGCCGCCCCTGCGAGCGTTCCGCGACGCAGTTCGCACCCGCGCGTAATCCGCGCGCTAGAGTTAATCGCTACATCTTCCAGGGCGGTGCCGTCTCGGCCCGCGGCATCTGGAGTGACAATATGTCGAGTTTGGATCGTCGGGCCCGCGCGACCCTCGCGTTCCTGGCCCTGGCCGGCCTCACCGGCAGCGCCCCGGCCGCGGCGCGCGGCGAGGAGCCGCGCGAGCGCTACGAGCACCGCAGCGCCGGCGGGCAGGCCGCGCATCGCGAGAGCGAGGTGCGCCAGAGCCGCACCAGCCATGCGGCGCACCCGGCGCCTGCGCGTGCGCCCGCCAACTATCACCGGGAGATGGCCGGTCGCACCGTGCGCGAGCAGCGCCTCGCAGACGGCAGCGTCGTGCGCGAGACCCGTCTCTCCGGCGGCGCCCAGGTGCGCGAAGTCCGCGGTCCGGCCGGTGGCCAGGTCCGCGTCGTCCGCTACGGCAACGCCGTGAGCGGCTCGGTCGAGCGCACGATTCGTCCCGGTGTGGTGAGCCGCACCTTCGTCGGCGGCGGACACGTCCTCTATACACGCGTCTACCAACAGCACGTGTGGCACCAGTACGGCCGGGCGTTCGCCTACGAGACCTTCGTGCCGGCGGTGCGCTACCCGGCGGTCTACTACTCCTGGGCGCTCACCGCATGGCCGCACCCGGTCGCCTATGCCTGGAGTTGGCCGATACAGCCGTGGTACCCGATGTACGGCGCGCTGTTCACCGCCTATCCGGTGTACGTCAGCCCGGACCTGTGGATGACCGACTACATCATCGCCCGGAGCATGCAAGCGGCCTATCAGGCCCAGACGGGGCCGCCCGCCCCGCAGCCCGCGCCTCCATGGCCGCCGGCGCAGAGCGCCGCGGACCCGGGCGCTGCGCCGGCTGCGGACTCGGGCGCGGCAGCGCCCGCGCCGGACCCGAGCGTTCCCCCGTCCGCGGCTCCCGGCGAGTCAGCGCCGATGGCGCCGTCGGGCGCCGTGCCGCCTGCGCCGGCCTCCGTGCCACCCACCGTCACGCCGGAGGTCAAAGCGCAGCTCAACGCCCAGATCAAAGTCCAGCTGCGCGAGCAACAGGCCGCCGCGGCGACCCAGAGCGGGCCTGCGGCACTCAGGCCCAATCACGTGTTCTTCGAGGTCGTGCAGCCGCTCGACGTCCCGTCGGGAACCGCCAGCAACTACTGCTCGCTGAGCGCGAACGACTACATCAAGCGCATCGGCGGCATGAGCCAGGACGACTGGAAGATCCCGGTGGTGGTCGAGCTGAGCGGTCCGTCCGACTGCCCGCAGGGCCTGCACACGCGGATCGGCCTGAACGATCTCAACGCCATGGAGAATGAGCAGGAGGCCCGGGTCATGGAGGCGATGCAGGCGGCGTCCAAGAGCATGGGGCCGAATGGACCGCCGAGCAGCCCCGGCGCGCGCCCGAGCCTGATCGCCGACGGCAGCGCAGCTGCGGCTCCGATGGCCCTCGATGCCATCCGCCAGGCGCAGTAAGCGGGCGCTCGCAGCCGCTGCGCCGGGTCGGCGGGATCGACGATGATCGGCGAGCTGCTGGACCATTACCGTATCCTCGAGCTCGTCGGCCGCGGCGCGATGGGCGTCGTCTACAAAGCGCTCGACGTGAATCTCGACCGGCAGGTCGCCGTCAAGGTGATGAGCGCCGAAGCGCGCAACGATCCGGATTTCGTCGAGCGCTTCCGCCAGGAAGCGCGCATGCAGGGCGCGCTCAACCACCCCAACGTCGCGATGCTGTTCGACTACTTCATCCACGACGGCGCGCCCGTCGCGGTGATGGAGCTCATCGATGGCGAGAGCCTCGAGCAGCTGATCCGGCGGCGCGGCGCGGTCCCGGCGCACGAGAGCATACCGATCTTCAAACAGGCTTTGCGCGGGGTGGCGGCCGCGCATCGCGCCGGCATCATCCATCGCGATCTCAAGCCGAGCAACCTGATGGTCACCAGGGACGAGATCGTCAAGGTGATGGATTTCGGCATCGCCAAGCGCCAGGGATCACCCGGCGCCACCAAGGTGAGCAGCACCAGCATCGGCAGTCCGCTCTACATGGCGCCCGAACAGATCCTCGGCCGCGCAGTCGACTGCCGCACCGACATATACGCGCTCGGACTCACGCTCTACGAGCTCCTGAGCGGCAACCGGCCGTTCAATCCCCGCGGCAAGGCCGAGTTCATGGTGCTGAACGCCCACGTGAACGATCTGCCGGAGCCGCCCACGGTGTACCGCTACGGCATCCCACAGCCGCTCGTGGACGCCGTGATGCGCGCGCTCGCCAAGGATCCCAACGCGCGCTTCCAGAGCGCGGATGAGTTCATGCAGGCACTGCCGGACGTGCCTGCCCCCACGGCCGCCGCCCCCAGGAGAGAGACGAGCGAGGCAGCCGCCGGCGCGCCGCGAGTGGGCCCGACCGGGACCGTGGCGCTCGCCAGGGAAGCCGCTCCGAGCACGACCATGACGCTCGAGTACGCACCGCCCCCGAGTGAAGAGAGTCCGGCCGCCGGCCACGGGTCGAGCGGCACGATGGTGCTCGAGTACGCGCCCGCACCCCGCGAGCCGCTGCATGCGACGGCGCAGCCCATTCCCACGGCGACGCTGCGCCTGGACGTACTGCTCGACGACGAGGCCGCGCCCAGACCGGCACCCCCGGCTGCGCCGGTCGCTGCGAACGCAGGCCCGACCGGAACGCTGCGACTTCCCGCCGCGCCTGACATCGACGCGCTGCCGGCCGGCAGCTCCACGCGCCCACGCGCAGCACAGGATTCATCGGCGCTAGCGCCGCCTCGAGCGCAACGCCCACCAGCCTACCGCCTCGGCCTCGCGGCACTGCTCGTCGCGACGCTGGCGCTCGGCATGCTGTGGCGGCACGCGAAGCAGACGCGTCCGCCGGATGAGTCGCTCGCCTTCGCGCCGGCCGTGACGCCGCAGTCGCCGCAGGCTCCCGCACCTGCGCCCGGGGTGTCGGGCTCTGCGAGCGCCGAGGCACCGGTAGCTCCGCCGGCCGAGGCGCTCGGCGCCGCATCCGCTCAGCCAGGCGACTCGCCACCCCCCGCCGCTCCCGCCCGCGGGGACCTTGCGGGCATCTGGAGCGGCTCCTACGTCGACGCGAGCGGCAGGCAACTGCTGCGCGTGGTGAGCCTCAGCATCGCCCGCGTGCGCGACGACGGCGGCATCGAGGGCAGTCTGCAATACGAGGCCGCATCGGGAGACGGCGAATGCCAGCTCCATCCTCGCCGCAGCACCTACTCCGCTCCCGAGCAGCGGCTGCTGCTCAGTCCCGAGAGCTGCAGCCCGCACTATCCCAAGGAGCTCGGCGTGCCGCTCGATTTCGAGGGCGTGAGCCCGCAGGCGAGCACACTCAGGAACGGCCGCATCGCCGCACCTGCCGGCCAGGTGATCCGGGTGAGGCTCAAGCGAGTGAGCGGCGCCCTGCCTGGATAGCCGGGTGAGGGACGCGGCGAGCTCTCCCGGCCGTCAGCGCCTGGGTCCGGCTCCGGTGCTCTCAATCTGACGCTGCCGCTCCGCGAGGGCGTCCTCGATCAGCCGGTAGGCGACGTAGTACTTGTAGATGTTGCCGACGTAGGAGACGGTCTCCGGGCCGAGCTTCTCTTCGGCGACGTACTCGACGTTGTGGAACCAGACGTTGGGATCGAGACCGCGCTGCGCGGCCTGCCGGCGCAGCTGCGCGACGCGTGCCGGGCCGGCGTTATAGGAAGCGAAGGCAAACAACGCCTTGTCGAGATCCGACATCGGCTCGTTCGCGTAGTACCGGTCGATCATGAAGCGCATGTACTTCACGCCGGCGTGGATGTTGGGTTCGGTCCTGGTGATGTCGCCCACCTTGAGCTCCTTCCCGGTCGCCGGCATCACCTGCATGATCCCGATCGCGCCCGAGGGGCTGCGGGCGCTCTCGTTGAGCCGGGATTCCTGGTAGCCCTGGGCCGCCATCAACAGCCAGTCGATGTCGTAGCGGTCGCCGTACTTGCGGAACAGATCCACCAGCGCGAGGAACTTGCGCCGCTCGGCGTCGGCGGCCGCATTGCGCACGTGGGCGAGGCTCTTCAGGTAGCGGGCCAGAATCACCTGGCGCTCATCCTCGAGATGTCCGGAGGTGAGTGCCGCAACCTGGGCATCGAGAAAGGCCTTGAGCTGCGGACTCCCCTTGCGGATGGCCCAGGCCACCTGGCTGCCGCTGTCTATGGCGACGTCCTCGTGGACCGTAATCTTCGGGAAGACCTTCTTCCAGAAGACGGCTATGTCCTCATCCACGACGAGTAGGGGGACGAGGCCGGCGTTGAGCATCTCGATGAGATCCTCGTCCTCGAGCGCATCCGGCGCCTCCTTGAGTCTGACGGGGGGTTTGCCCGCGGCTGCGAAGCGCCTGTTGAGCTCAACCAGGCGCTCGTAGTAGGCGGATGACTTGCGGACGAACACCTCCTGGCCGGCGAGGTCGTCCACTGTGGAGATGCGCGGAGAAGCCGGACCCGTGATCACGAGCTCGCGTACGTCCGTCAGGAGCGGCGCCGAGAAATCGACGCTCTTGCTGCGCTCGGGCGTGATGCTGAGGTTGGCGGCGGCAATGTCTCCCTGGCCGGCGAGCAGCGCCGCGAAGATCCTGTCCCGCGGGACCGAGACGAAGAAGAACTTCACCTTGAGGTGCCTGCGCTTGAGCTGCTTGTTGCGCTTGAGCTGCTTGTGCAGCTCGGTCTCGATCAGCTGGAACGTCTCGTAGGTGATGCCGCGCTGCGTTCCCTTGTCGTTGAAGTAGAACGTCCTGCTCGGCACGACCAGCACGCGGATGACGCGCCGCTCCACCATGGCGTCGAGGTCGCCGGTCCAGGGGCGCGTGACCGTGCCCGGATCGATGGTGAGGTCTGCACGCACCGCCGGACCGGTGCCGGCCGACTGAGCCAGCGCATTGGCCGCGACCAGAGCCAGCGGCCACACGAAGAGCGCGCAGAGAGGGCGAGCGCCGCGTAACACCGCGCGAATACTACCCGAGAGCGGGCCGCAACTCCCGAAGACGCGCACGGATCACGTGCGCGCCATACGTGCTGTGGTCGCCAACGGCATCGCCTCGCAGCCGGCGCTGGTGTTCGTGTTCTAGATCGGAGCGACAGGTCGTCTGGGCAGGGGGTCGGCGTGCCGATCCCCTGCGTTCTTCAGCTCAGCTGCGCTCGAGATATTCGGCCACCGAGATGATGCGCCGAGCGCGCGTGTCCCACAGGATGCAGCGCAGCGCGCCGAGAACCTGGCCCAGCTCCAACTGCGTGACGCGCGCAAACAGGTGCTGAAATTCGTCATGACACGCGACCAGCCGGTAGCTCGGAATGGCAGCCGACAGGTGATGGACGTGGTGGTAGCCGATGTTGACGGTAAACCAGTTGAGCCAGCCGGGCAGCACCAGAAAGCTCGTGCCCTCGAGCGCGCCGGTATCGAGATCCCAGTTGGCGTTCTCGCTGGCGTAGGAATGCTCGAAGTTGTGCTGCACGGTGAATAGCACGATCCCTAAGCCGCCGGCGACCGACAGGCTGAGGAGATAGATCGAGAAGAAGCGCGCCGGGCCGCACGCCCAGCACATCGCCGCCCAGACGCTGAGCAGCACGAGGTTGTTCCACAGCATGTGCCGGTACTCGCGCGGCGAGCTCCAGTAGCGCGTCCGGTAGCTCGCGGCGTGCGCCCGCAGCGACTCGCCGGGAGCCGCCAGTTGCCGCCTGATCGTGTGGACGATGAGCCCGATGCTGCCCTTCATCCAGGTGAACCGCGGGTTGAAGATGAGGTAGATGAACCCGGCGAGCGGGGCAGCCAGCACGCTGCACTTGCTCCGGTAGATGCGCTGTCCCGCACCGCTCAGTGCGGCGTACTCATCCACCGACAGCGTCGTGTACGGTCCGCGGTACCGGTCCCAGTTGCCGTTGTGCGCGTGATGGTAGTTGTGATGGTTCGCCCAGACGTACTGCGGCATTCCGGTCACGACGCCGAGGAGAAAGCCGACGGCGTGGTTGAGCCAGCGGCTGCGAAACAGGCTCCCGTGTCCGCATTCGTGCATGAGGCCGAAGGTGCGCACGAGAAACAGAACAATGAGCAGCACGGGAATCGCGGTGAGCGCGGGCGACACGGCGGCGCAGCGCACCGCGACCCACCAAAGGAGCACAAACGGGACCAGAGTCGTGAAGGCCTGCGTCAGTCCCTTGATGTCATCCGACTTCGCGTAACGACCGACCATGGCGCATTTCTCGCGCCGCAGACACTCGTACGAAACCACGATAGAAGAACCGCCCCCATAAGCGAATTTCGAATTCTGATCAGAGTCCGCCCGAGTCCTGCCCCCGGCGGAAACGGGGCGGAGTATGCTGCATGCCGCCCATCGGGCGCCACACCGATGCGCAGGGCTGTGGCGGCGCGCACCCTCGTGTTGCACCGCTCTCTCGCGGGAACGCCGCTGCGACGACGTTGCCGGAATTGGCGCACCAGCCAGTGGCCGCGGTAGGCTCTCGAGGCTCGTCATGCGGAGAGGCACCAGTGGCAATCAAACGTCCATCCAAGAACCTAGGAACTCCGGTACGCAGGACAGTGACGTCACCGGGCTTGCGCCACGTCGACGTCCGGGCGGCGCATCAGATGGTTCCGGGGGATCCCTACCTCGGCTGGTTGTGCAAGAACAAGGCGTGCGGGCGTGTCATCGCCATTGCGCTCACCGAGGCAGCGGCAGGCAAGCCGGCCGTGGCTGATTCCGCCGACCAACTTGCCGCGCTCAAGTGCCCCCATTGCGGCAACGAGGATCTGTACCGCTGGGGCGCACGGAGCGAGCACAAGTACGCGGCGGGAAACGCCGCTACGTGAGCCGCGGCACGCAGACGCGGACCCCGCGCCGGTCTTCCATGCACGGCGGCTTCGGGACGACGGCCCTCGCCGCGGCCCTCTGCCTGGCGTCGCTCAGCGCGCGAGCGACTCCGACGCTGGTGGAGCGGATCAGCGGCTACACGCTCAGCGGCGAGCGGCTGGTGCAGTTCAATGCGCTCGCCTTCGACCAGGGCCGCGTTCTCGAGGCCGGGGACGAGGCGCAACTCGCGCGCAAGTACCCGGATGCGAAGCACATCGACGGTCGCGGCAGAACCCTCCTCCCCGGACTCATCGATGCGCACGGGCACGTGATGGATCTGGGGAAGGAAAGCACCCAGGTCCAGCTGGAGGGAACGAAGAGTCTCGCCGAGGCGCAGCAGCGCATCGGCGCTTACGCGCGCGCGCATCCCGCCCTGCCCTGGCTGCTCGGCGCCGGCTGGAACCAGGTGTTGTGGAGTCTCGGGCGCTTTCCGCGCGCCGCTGAGCTCGATCAGGCGGCCGGCGATCGTCCGGCCGCGATGTGGCGCGTCGATGGGCACGCCGTGTGGCTCAATACCCGCGCTCTGGGGATGGCCGGGATCACGCGCGCGACACGCGATCCGGTCGGCGGACGCATCGAGCGCGACTCGCAGGGTGATCCGAGCGGCGTGCTGGTCGACAAGGCGATGGAGCTGGTGGAGCGCATGGTGCCGCCGCCCACCGACGCCGAGCGCCGGGCGGCGCTCCGGGCCGCCTTTGCGCACATGCACTCGGTGGGCCTGACCGGAGTGGGCGATGCCGGATGCCCCGGCTGGGAGATCGAGCTCTACCGCGAGCTCGCCGACCGCGGTGAGCTCAGCATGCGCATGTACGCCATGATCCGGGGCACCGGTGCGGATTTCGATGCTCTCGCGAAGCGAGGCCCGCTCGTCGGCTATGGCAATGACCGGCTCACCGTGCGTGCGGTAAAGCTGTTTGCCGACGGCGCGCTGGGCAGCCGCAGCGACAATCCTGAGCCGGTTCCTGCAGGACCCTGGCGATTTGCACCAGCCCCGACTTAACAGTTGCCAGCCGGAAGCTGGATGCCATTGGGCGCGTCGGCTATTCTGAGTTTCGAATCGGCCGGCTGAATAAGAACCGTCTGATCAAATAGTCCAGCCGCCGGATTAGGGGGAATTTCACGTGGGACCACTACCGGGATCGGTCATTCCCGCATGAGGCGCCGGACCGCCTGGCTCCCGTGGCTGATGGGAGCCCTGCTCGCGGCATCCACGGCGGTTGTCGCCGCCCCGCGGCTTCAGGTCATCACCACGGACCTCGAGCCCGCAATCCGGGCGGCGGCTCCGTCCCGAACCCAGTTTGCGGTCCCCGTCGCGCACCGCGTATCGACCGCCACGGCGGGCCGCTGGTCGGTCGCCGGGAACCGCGCCACCTGGCGATATACGGTGCGCGTTCCGGGCGCCGTGTCGATGTCATTTCACGCATCTTCCGTATCGCTCCCTGCCGGCGCGACGCTTTCGGTCCGTGGTGTGGCGAGTGCGGCTACGTACCATGACTCGGACCTTCACAAGGGTGAGCTGTGGAGTCGCATTCAACCCGGCAATACTCTCGAGCTCACGTTGAGCGTCGCGGTCCGGGATCGAGCGCAGACGAAACTCGAGATCACGAGTCTGCAGGCCGGGTACCGGAGCCTGGGAGCCGGCGTCGAGGACAGCCCGGTCTATCGGCGCGCGCTGGCACAGGCGAACACCACCGCCAACGCCTCCTGTGTGCAGAATTTTGCCTGCAGCGTGAGCGCCGCCAATACGCCTGCCGCGCAGGCAACCGTGGCAGTGGTCGTCAACAATCAATACCAATGCTCCGGTGTGCTGTTGAACGACGTGCCGGGAGACAATACTCCCTACGTGCTGACTTCCAGGCAGTGCCAGACCGGCGCGCTCGGAGGCGGCAACCCGGGAGCCGCCTCGACAGTGACGGTTTACTGGGACGCCTCCAGCGCCTGCGGCAGCACCCTGGGCTCCATTTATGATCAGGGAGTACGGACTCAGAGCGGTGCCAGCACGATCGTCGAGCAGCAGGACGCATGGCTCATCAAGCTAGACTACAGCCCCGTCGTCAGCGATGCGCAGTTCGCCGGCTTCGATGCGAGTGGCGGTGTGGTCCAGGGCGGGTACACCGTCCATCACGCGCTCGGTTTCGACAAGCAGCTCATCACCTGGTCGGGTATCGCGGCTGCCGTGCAGCAGTCGGGCGCCTACGGCACCCAGTACCTGTCCAACTTCTGGGAGACCGTGAATGCGACCGGCAACATTGGTGCGGGTGCCAGCGGCAGTGGTCTCTTCGACCAGAACAATCACCTGGTAGGGGCGCTTGCGCTCACCCGCCAGACCGCCGACAGCTCGGGCTACGAAGCCTGTCCGTTGACGCCGCCGCCTGCGCCGAACGGCAGCAACGGCGTCGCAGACTTTACTTCCCTCGCCGCGATCTGGAATTCCACTGCGGACACGACCAGCACGACACACGGCAAGACGCTCGCCAGCGTCCTCGATCCGGGCGGTACGGGAACCACGGTGGTGTCCGGCAGTCAGGCGACCAACGTTGCCTTTACCGCTTCCACCTACAACCAGGCAGCCTCACAGGCGGTTACGCTCACCTGGAACGCCCCGGGAGCAGCCTCGTGTACCGCCGGCGGTGGCGCCGCGGGCGACGGTTGGACTGGCACGCTGGCCGCGAGCGGATCGCAGGACGTCACCGAAACGTTTGGCAGCACGACGGGCTATCCGATCGGCTATTCAATCTCCTGTGCACTGGGCGGCGGCACGACGGTCTCGAACTTCCTCGACGTAAACTGGTTCGGTCTGCGCTACTACGTCCATGTCACGGTCCCCGGCGTCGTGTGGGCGGGCGCAGCCGCCGAACTCAACTGGACATCGAACGAGTCGCCCTGCGAGCTCTCGTGGGGCACGGTCGATCAGCCGGGGCTGCCGTCCTCAGGCTCCGTGACCATCACCTCCCCGACGGTCGGCGAGGTTGCTTATTGGGTTTTTTGCGGGACGGGCGGCCCGCCGGCAGTCCTGGTGGGAGGCGAGTTCCCCGTCTCGTATGTGGCTCCAAGCGTCACTCTCACACCCAATAGTCCCGACCGGCTTCAGGGTGAGCCGCTTGCCTTCACCTGGTCGAGCGTCGCAAGCTCCTGCGTGCCTTTAGGTGGCGCGCCCGGGGATGGCTGGTCCGAGGCCGCATTTGCCACTCCCTCCGCATCGTTCACCGTCGTGCCCCCGCCGCCTGGCACGTATACCTACACACTGCTCTGCTACTCCCCGCCACTGTCCGCACAGGCCAGTACGACCGTGACCGTCGAGAACAACGCGCCGTATGTCACTACCTCGGTCGACACGGCAACGGTCACTCTCTCGGACACGCCGGCGGACTACATCACGATGACCTGGCAGTCGAACCTGTCGATCTGCTCGGTCAACACTTCACCGGCGCTGCCCTCCGTCAACTCCAACCCTTCCTCGGGCTCAGCCGGGCCGACAGGCACGGTCGTCTTCGCGCCGAACGCGGTCGGCACTTACACCGTCGGCGTGTCGTGCTTCTCAAAAGTCAATGGCGCAATCAGCGCCGCCTCCACTCCCATCGTACTCACGGTGTTGCCGCCACCGCCGCCGACTGCGAGCATCACAGCCGCGCCGCTTGGCACCGCGGACTTCATCAGCGGGATCGCGTTCGAGCTGACTTGGTCATCGACGAACGCCGCCACCTGCTCGGGCACCTTCAGCGGCGCGGCGAGACTCGAAAGCGGCTGGGTTCAGCAGCTGGAGTCCACGAGTGGCGGGATCGAGTCGGGTGCCACCATCAATTATGGTCTTACCAGCACGCCATTGACCGTCGGGGTCACCTGCACCAGCATCGATTCCAATCAGGCGCCGGTGAGCGCTCAGACGACCTTTACGCTGCTCGCCCAACCAAACTACCCATCCATCTCGTTTTCGCTGATTCCGACGACGGTCACCCAGGGACAGACCTTCGAAGTGAAGTGGTCGACGACGCAGGCCAATTCATGTGTGGCCACGGGAGGTGGCGCCGACGGCCAATGGACGGGTTCGATGGCGTTGTCGGGCGATGAAACGGTCGCCGCCAACACCTCGGGCACTTTCTCCTATTCACTCACGTGTACCGGAGGAGACGGCAGCCGGGAGGTAGGCGGTGTTGAGACGGTCAACCCACCGACCACCAGCGGCGGAGGCGGAGGCGGAGGCGGCGGAGGTGGCCGTGGTGGGGGCGGCGCTCTCGGGCTGCTCACGCTCGGCGCGCTCGCCCTGGCGTGCGGTTCACGGCTGCGGCGCAGCCGGCTCTCGTCGGTCGAGCAAGCTCAGGGCTCGTAGCCCAGATTGGGCGCGAGCCAGCGCTCGGCTTCTGCGAGCGTCATGCCCTTGCGCCGCGCATAGTCCTCTACCTGCTCGCGATCGATCTTGCCGAGTGCGAAGTAGCGCGCCTCGGGGTGCGAGAGGTACCAGCCGCTCACGGCCGCCGTCGGGTACATCGCATAGGAGTCGGTCAGGCGGATGCCGGCGTTGTGCTCGACGTCGAGCAGCTTCCACAGCTTCGCCTTCTCGGTGTGGTCCGGGCAGGCGGGGTAGCCCGGCGCCGGGCGGATGCCGCGGTAGTCCTCGCGCACCAGCTGCTCGTTGGTGAGCGTCTCATCGGCCGCGTAGCCCCACAGCTCGCGCCGCACGCGCTCGTGGAAATGCTCCGCGGCCGCCTCCGCCAGGCGGTCGGCGAGCGCCTTGAGCATGATGGCCGAGTAGTCGTCGTGGGCGCGCTCGAAGCGCGTGACGTGCTCCTCGATGCCGAGACCGGCCGTCACCGCAAAGGCGCCGAACCAGTCGTGCACCCCGCTCGAGCGCGGCGCCACGTAGTCGGCCAGGCACTCGTGCGGCTGGCCTTCCGGCTTGCCCTTCTGCTGGCGCAGGAAGTTGAGGGTCGTCAGCAGCGCGCTGCGCGACTCATCGGTGTAGATCTCGACGTCGTCGCCCACCGAGCTCGCGGGAAAGAGGCCGAGCACCGCGTTGACCCGAAGCCAGCCCCCGGCGATGAGCTCCTTCAGCATGCGGCGGGCGTCCGCGTACAGGTTGCTCGCCGCCTCGCCGACCTTCGGGTCGGTGAGGATGTCGGGGAACTTCCCGGAGAATTCCCAGGCGTTGAAGAAGGGCATCCAGTCGATGTAGGCCAGCAGCTCGCTCAACGGGTAGTCGGCGAAGCGCTGTACTCCGGGCAGCCGCGGTTGCGGCGCCACGTACGAGCCCCAGTCGATGGAGCGGCGATTGGCGCGCGCCGCGGCCAGCTGCAGCTCCGGCACCTTCACCTTCTTGGCAGCGTGCTGCTCGCGGCGGCGCTCGTGCTCGGCATGCACCCCGGCGATGAAGGCCGCGCGTGCGCTCGGCGTGCTCAGTGTCTGGCACACGCCGACCGAGCGCGAGGCGTCCTTGACGTACACCACCGCGCCTGTGTACTGGGGCGCGATCTTCACCGAGGTGTGCGCCGGCGAGGTGGTGGCGCCGCCGATCAGCAGCGGCAGCGCGAAGTCCTGGCGCTGCATCTCGCGCGCCACGTGCACCATCTCGTCGAGCGAGGGGGTGATGAGGCCCGACAGCCCGATGAAGTCCGCCTGCTCGCGGCGCGCGGTCTCGAGGATCTTCTCGCACGGCACCATGACGCCGAGGTCGATCACCTCGTAGTTGTTACATTGCAGCACCACCCCCACGATGTTCTTGCCGATGTCGTGGACGTCGCCCTTGACGGTCGCCATGACGATGCGGCCGTTGGAGCGCTGCGCGCCGCCGTCCTTGCTCTTCTCGATGAACGGCACCAGGTGCGCCACCGCGCGCTTCATCACCCGCGCGCTCTTCACCACCTGCGGCAGGAACATCTTGCCCGCGCCGAACAGGTCGCCGACCACGTTCATGCCGTCCATGAGCGGGCCCTCGATGACCGCCAGCGGCCGCTCGGCCGCGAGCCGCGCCTCCTCGGTATCCTCGATGACGAAGTCGTCGATCCCCTTGACCAGCGCGTGCGCGAGCCGCTGGTGCACCGGGAGCCGGCGCCACTCGAGATCCTCGCGGCGCCGCGTGCCGCCGTCCCCCTTGTAGCGCGCGGCGAGCTCGAGCAGCTGCTCGGTGGCGTCGCTGCGCCGGTTGAGCACCACGTCCTCGCAGGCCTCGCGCAGAGCGGGAGGCAACTGCTCGTAGACGCCGAGCTGCCCGGCATTGACGATCCCCATGTCCATGCCCGCAGCGATCGCGTGGTACAGAAACACCGAGTGCATCGCCTCGCGCACCGGGTCGTTGCCGCGGAAGGAGAACGACACGTTGCTCACCCCGCCCGACACCAGCACGTGCGGCAGCTCGCGCTTGATGCGGCGCGTGGCCTCGATGAACGCCACGCCGTAGGCGTTGTGCTCCTCGATGCCGGTGGCGATCGCGAAGATGTTCGGATCGAAGATGAGGTCCTCGGCCGGAAAGCCCAGGCGCTCGGTGAGCAGCCGATAGGCGCGCGCGCAGATCGCCACCCGGCGCTCGAGCGTATCGGCCTGGCCCTGCTCGTCGAAGGCCATGATGACCGCGGCGGCACCGTAGCGGCGCACCGCCCGCGCATGCTCGAGGAAGATCTCCTCGCCCTCCTTCAGGCTGATCGAGTTGACGATCGCCTTGCCCTGCACGCACTTCAGCCCCGCCTCGATCACCGACCACTTGGACGAGTCGATCATGACGGGCACGCGGGCGATGTCGGGCTCGGATGCGATCAGGTGCAGGAAGCGCGTCATGGCCGCTTCCGAGTCCAGCATGCCTTCGTCCATGTTGACGTCGATGACCTGCGCGCCGCTCGTGACCTGCTGGCGCGCCACCTCGAGAGCGGCCGCATAGTCGTTCGCCTCGATGAGCTTGCGGAACTTCGCCGAGCCCGTGACGTTGGTGCGCTCGCCCACGTTGACGAACAGGCTGTCCTCGTCGATGTTGAGGGGCTCGAGCCCGGAGAGCCGGCACTTGACCGGCTGCGGCGCGAGGCGCCGCGGCGCGCGGCCCCGCACCCCTTGCGCGATCAGGCGGATGTGCTCGGGCGTCGTGCCGCAGCAGCCTCCCACGATGTTGACGAGCCCCGAGTCGGCGTACTCGCGCAGGATCTCGGCCGTCTGCTCGGGCGACTCGTCGTACTCGCCGAAGGCGTTGGGGAGTCCGGCGTTCGGGTAGGCGCACACGAAGGTGTCGGCGACGCCCGCGAGCTCCTCTATGTAGGGCCGCAGCTGCGCGCCGCCGAGCGCGCAGTTGAGCCCGACGAACAGCGGCTCGGCGTGCCGGATCGAGTTCCAGAAGGCCTCCGGCGTCTGCCCCGAGAGAATGCGCCCCGAAGCGTCCGTGATCGTTCCGGACACCGCCAGCGGCACGCGCACCCCGGTCTCATCGAACAGAGTGAGCGCCGCGTAGATGGCCGCTTTGGCGTTCAGGGTATCGATCACGGTCTCGATCAGCAGCAGGTCGACCCCGCCCAGGACGAGTGCGCGCGCTGCCTCGCGATAGGCGTGGGTCAGCTCGTCGAAGCTCACGTTGCGATGCCCCGGATCGTTGACGTCGGGCGACAGCGACGTCATGCGGGTCGTGGGTCCGAGCGCTCCGGCCACGAAGCGCGCCGCGCCCGCCTGCCGGGCGAATTCGTCGGCGGCGCTGCGTGCCAGGCGCGCGGCGCGATAGTTGAGCTCGCCGACCAGTGCCGCGGCGCCGTAGTCGGACTGCGAGATCGCGTTCGAGTTGAAGGTATTGGTCTCGATGATCTCGGCTCCGGCCGCGAGATAGGCGCGATGGATGCCGCTGACGATGTCGGGGCGCGTCAGGGTGAGGATGTCGTTGTTGCCGCGCAGATCGTGGCCGTGATGCGCGAAGCGCTCGCCGCGGAAGCCGCGCTCGTCCAGCCGGTGCTGCTGGATCATGGTGCCCATGGCGCCATCGAGCAGCACGATGCGCTCGCCGAGCGCGCCCTCGAGGCGCTCGATGCGCGTGCGTCGCTCGGTCTCGTCGACGGGCTCGACGGCAAAGGGAACGGCCGCGGCGGGCGCCGCCGTGGGCCGCTTCACCTCGCGATCGGCGCGAGCGGGTGCGGCATGCGCCGGGTGCGCGCCGTGTGCGCAGCCGCTCACGCCGGCGCTCCCGGGCGGGCCGCCGGCCGCACCGGCCGAAGCCCGAGCGCGTGGCAGATCGCGTAGGTCAGCTCGGCGCGGTTGAGCGTATAGAAGTGGAACTCGCGCACGCCGTGGCGCTCGAGCGCCTCGACCTGCTCGATGGCGACGCTGGCGGCGAGCAGCCGCCGTGTCTCCTCATCGCTCTCGAGGCCGGCGAAGCGCTCGTGCAGCCACTGCGGAACGCCCGCGCCGCAGCGGGCTGCGAAGCGCAGCACCTGGGGGAAGCGCGTGATCGGCAGGATCCCGGGAACGATCGGCGCGTCGATTCCGGCCGCGGCGCAGCGGTCGCGGAAGCGCAGGAAGATCCCGGTGTCGAAGAAGAACTGGGTGATGGCGCGGCTCGCGCCGGCATCGATCTTGCGCTTGAGGTTGTCGAGGTCCGCCTCGGCCGAGCGGGCCTCCGGGTGGACCTCCGGGTAGGCGGCGACCGAGATGTCGAAGGGCGCGAGGCGTCTGAGTCCCGCGACCAGGTCGGCCGCGTACGCAAAGCCTCCCGGGTGCGGCTGGTAGCGGGCCTCGCCGCCCGGCGGGTCGCCGCGCAGAGCCACCAGGTGGCGGATCCCTTCGTCCCAATAGCCGCGCGCGATCTCGAGAATCTCCCCGCGCGGGGCTCCGATGCAGGTGAGATGCGGGGCGCCGGTGAGGGAGGTTTCGCGCTGGATGCGGGACACTACCTCGTGCGTGCGCTCGCGCGTCGAGCCGTCGGCTCCGTAGGTGACCGAGACGAAGGCCGGCGCGAGCGGCGTCAGGCGCTCGATGGACTTCCACAGCGTCTGCGCCATGACCGCATCGGCGGGCGGAAAGAACTCGAACGTCACGCGCAGCGGTGCCCGTGACTGCGCCGTTCGAGCGGACGATTCGGGCGGCAGGCTCATCGGTCGCCGCTTCCCGCGCGCCGCACTGCGCCTGCCGGCCGCACGGCGGCCGCGAGTATGTGCTCACCGTCGGCCTCGATCGGGCTCAGGCGATCGCACTCGAGGCCGGTCTCCTCGAACAGCCGCCGCAGCCGCGCCAGGGGATGCTCGACGATGCGCTCGCGCGCGCTCTCGAGCGCCTCGTAGCGCTGGAAGATCCACAGGCGGCCACCAGGGGCGATGAGCTGCCGGGACGCGGCAAACAGCCGCGCGACCGGGACCTCTCCGCCTCCCTGAGGCGCGAGCAGCACCACATCGAAGGGCCCGCCCGCGCGGGTGATCTCGAGCTCGCTCGACCCCGCGGCGCTCGCGGCGGTGAGCACGCGGCAGGCGATCCCGCGGCGCTCGGCGAAGGCTCGCGCTGCCTGGGCTGCGCGGCGTGAGGACGCGACGACGGTGCAGGCGCTCGCCCTCGAGGCCACGCCCGAGAGCAGCCCGAGGTGCGTGGTGCCGATCATCAGCACGCGCCCGCCCGCCGACCCGAAGCCGCTCGCCTCGAGGAAAGCGCGCAGTGCCCGCTCGAGGCGCGTTGGCGAGTCCGCCGACGCGCTCGCGAGCTCGGGAGCGGCGGCGGCACGCGCTTCGCTGCGGTCGCGTACCAGCAGGGGATCGCGCCGGTCGAGCTGCGCGAGCAGCTGGCGCAGGAAAGCCGCGGCACTTGCTTCCTGCGCGAGGCGGTAATGAACCCACTGGCCCTGGCGCAGCCGCTCGAGCAGTCCCGCCTCGCACAGGATCCGCAGATGCCGCGAGACGCGCGGCTCGCTCTGCCGCAGCGCCTGCGCCAGCTCCGAGACGCTCAGCCCGCCCTCGGCGCACAGCGCCAGGAGGCGCAGCCGACTCGACTCGCCCGAAGCGCGCAGCCAGGCGACCAGATCACCGGCCGGTATCAATTCCATCCGACTATTGTACATGTCTTTAATTATTAGGATGACCTAGCCGATATAGCCAATATTCCGGATCAATATCAGGAGATTTTGCCTTTAGTGGATCTCTGGAGATCCAATTTGGCTGGGACTGTCCTGCTCGAACAGCGCATCGACCGCCGCGGCATCGAACCGGTACGGTCGCGAGCAGAACTCGCAGGTGACGGTGACCGAGCCCTGCTCGCGCAGCACATCGCGTACCTCCTCGGCCCCGAGCGCGCGCAGGAGCCCCGCGACACGCCCCTCGCCGCAGCGACATTCGAACCGGACCGGCGATCCCCGGAAGAGCCGCAGGTCGTGGTCGGGGAAACCGCGTGCCAGGAGCTCCTGCACCGGGCACCCGAGGAGCCCCGCCGGCGCGAGATGGGCGATCCCGCGCTCCGCTGCCTGCCACGCTGCGCTCGCCTGTTCCTCGTCGACTCCCCGTGAACCCGGGAGCCTCTGCACGAGCAGGCCCGCACTCCCGGCCGCGTCCGCGGCCAGAAGAACGCGCGTCGGCAGCTGCTCGGAGGAGGCAAAGTACGCCTCGAGCGACTGCGCGAGTGAGCCTCCTTCGAGGGGTACGACGCCCTGGTACTGGGCGCCTCTCTCATCCGCCTCGACGGTCACGGTGAGGCGGCCCTGGGAGCCGACCAGTGCACGGAAGAGCGCGCCCTCCGAGGCATCCGGCGGCAGCGCGCCGAGCGCCGCCGCGTCGCAGCGCGCGAGCGCACGCAGCCGAAAGTCGTGCGTGCACTGCGCGACCAGCAGACGCACCGCACCGCTCCCCTGCAGTTGCAGCGTGAGGGCTCCCTGGAACTTGAGGCTCGCGGCCAGCAGCACTCCGGCGGCCACGGCCTCGCCGAGCAGCCGTTCCACCGGCTGCGGGTAGTGCGCGTGGGCGCGCAGCTCGCGCCAGGCGCCCGTCAAGGACACCCAGTGACCGCGTACGGGCTGATTCTCGAAGATGAAACGCCGCACCCGGTCGCCATCGGCTGTCTCGCGCTGGGTCATGTCGCGACAATGGGGCAGGCCCGGATGCAACTCAACCTGAGCGGCGATACGTGAGTCACGTCACGCCGGATCCCGAGGTATGCATGGCAAGGTCCAAAGCGTGCCTAAGTTGCTGATTTATGAAACCCGGCGGCTGGTGCTGCCCCTCGAGACGGTGGTGGACGCCATCCTCGAGCTCGATCGCGAGCGCGGTGGCCGGCTGTCGCTGGCCACCATCACGGACGCGCGCATCGAGGCCGGCGAGAATCCGGCGCTGGTGCTCCAATTGACGCAGGCGGACGCGCTGTCGGGCGAGGCACGCCGCTATTCGCTGCCCGCGATCGCTGCGGCAGTGATTCACTACTGCTCGAAGGTCAGGATCCCGTTGCCGCGCCAGTGGGCCAAGAGCATCGAGATCGTGCCGGAGGGCTTCGCGCTCACGCTGCAGGCAGCGGTGGAGATTCAGCGCCGCCACAGCGGCTTCACCACCCAGGCGTCATCTTCCGCGCCGGACGCCGAAGTGCCCGCGAGCTCCGCTGCCGAGGAGCCTTGAGCCTCAGCCCTTGAGCTTGGCTCTCAGGAGCTCGTTGAGCTGCGCCGGATTCGCCTTGCCGCCGCTCGCCTTCATCGCCTGGCCGACGAAGAATCCGAACAGCTTGTCCTTGCCCGCGCGGTACTCGGCGAGCTGGCCCGGGTTTCGACTGAGCACCTCGTCGATCACCCGCTCGATGGCGGCGCTGTCGGTGATCTGCTTCAAGCCCCGCTCGGCGATCACCGCATCGGCATCCGCGCCACCCGACCACATCGCCTCGAACACCTCCTTGGCGAGCTTGCCTGAGATGGTCTGATCGGAGATGCGCTTGAGGAGCCCGGCGAGCTGCGCGGCCGCGACGCGCGTCGCGCCGATCTCGAGACTCTCCTTATTCAATGCCGCCGCCAGCTCTCCCATGACCCAGTTGGCGGCCAGCTTGGGATCGGCGGGCGCGGCGCGTACCGCCGCCTCGTAGTAGTCGGCGAGCTCGCGGCTCGCGGTCAGCACCTGCGCGTCGTAGACCGGCAGCGCGTACTGCGAGACGAAGCGCGCCGCCTTCTGATCGGGCAGCTCCGGGAGGGTCGCGCGCACCGACTCGATGAAGGCCGTATCGACTGCCACCGGCAGCAGGTCCGGGTCGGGGAAATAGCGGTAGTCGTTCGCCTCTTCCTTCGAGCGCATCGGGCGCGTCTCGCCCTTGTCCGGATCGTAGAGGCGGGTCTCCTGCACGACTGCACCGCCGCCCTCGAGGAGCTCGATCTGACGCGCGACCTCGTAGTTGATGGCGCGCTCGACGAAGCGGAAGGAGTTCAAGTTCTTGATCTCGGCGCGGGTGCCGAATTTCGCGGCGCCGAGCTTGCGCACCGAGACGTTGGCGTCGCAGCGGAACGAGCCCTCCTGCATGTTGCCGTCGCAGATCTCCAGGTAGCGCACCAGCGTGTGCACCTTCTTCATGTAGGCGACGGCTTCCCTGGCCGAGCGCAGGTCGGGCTCCGAGACGATCTCGACGAGCGGCGTACCGGCGCGGTTGAGGTCGACCCCGGTGACCCCCGCAAGCCCTTCGTGCAGCGACTTGCCGGCGTCCTCCTCGAGGTGCGCGCGCGTGATGCCGACGCGCTTCACCTGGCCGTCCTCCAGCACGATCTCGAGCGCGCCGTGCGCGACGATCGGCAGCTCGTACTGGCTGATCTGGTAGCCCTTGGGCAGATCGGGGTAGAAGTAGTTCTTGCGTGCGAACACCGAGACCGGCGCGATCGTCGCGTTGATCGCCAGCCCGAGCTTCACCGCCATGCGCACCGCTGCCTCGTTCAGCACCGGCAGCACGCCGGGGTAGCCCAGGTCGACGAGATTCGCCTGGCTGTTGGCAGGGGCGCCGTAGGCGGTCGCGGAGCCGGAGAAGATCTTCGAGCGCGTCGCGAGCTGCGCATGGATCTCGAGCCCGATGACGGTTTCCCAGTCGCTCATGCGTAGCCTGCCGGCACGCGGGTATGCCAGTCCGTGGCGCGCTGGTAGGCATGCGCGGCGCCGAGCAGGCGCGCCTCGGAGAAATGCGGGCCGACGATCTGCAGCCCGACGGGCAGTGCCCCGACGAAGCCGCACGGTATCGACACCCCCGGCAGCCCCGCGAGGTTCGCGCCGATGGTGTAGATGTCGTTGAGATACATGGTGATCGGGTCCGAGGTCTTGGCGCCGATCGGGAACGCGGCAGTCGGCGTCGTGGGTCCCATCAGCACGTCGACCTGGGCGAACGCGCGGGTGAAATCGGCGCTGATCAGCTGCCGTACGCGCTGCGCCTTGAGGTAGTAGGCGTCGTAGTAGCCGGCCGAGAGCACATAGGTGCCGGTCATGATGCGCCGCTTGACCTCGGCGCCGAAGCCCTCACCACGCGAGCGCCGGTAGAGATCGAGGAGGTCGCGCGGCTGCTCGCAGCGGTGGCCGTAGCGCACGCCGTCGAAGCGCGCGAGGTTCGAGGAGCATTCCGCGGGCGCCACCACGTAGTACACCGGGACCGACAGCGGCAGGTTCGGCAGGCTCACTTCGGTGAGGCGCGCGCCCAGGCTCTCGAACACGCTGAGCGCCTCGCGGATGCGCCGCTCGTTGTCGGGCTCGAGACCCTTGTCGAAGAACTCCTTCAGCAGTCCCACCTTGAGGCCGGCGAGCGGCGCATCGAGCGCGGCGACGTAGTCGGGCACCTCGCGCTCGACGCTGGTCGAGTCGTTGGGGTCGAAGCCGGCCATCTCGCGCAGCATCAGCGCCGCATCCGCGGCGCTCGCCGTCAGCACGCCGCCCTGGTCGAGGCTCGAGGCAAAGGCGACCATCCCAAAGCGCGACACGCGCCCGTAGGTCGGCTTCAGTCCCGTGACGCCGCAGAGCGCGGCGGGCTGGCGAATGGAGCCGCCGGTATCGGTCGCGGTGGCGCCCGGCACCAGCCGCGCCGCCACCGCGGCGGCCGAGCCGCCCGAGGAGCCTCCGGGCACCAGGCGCGTGTCCCAGGGGTTGCGCACCGCTCCGTAGTAGCTCGTCTCGTTGGAGGAGCCCATGGCGAACTCGTCCATGTTGGTCTTGCCGAGCATGACGGCGCCGGCGCGTTTGAGCTTCGCGACCACGGTGGCGTCGTAGGGCGAGACGAAGTTATCGAGCATGCGCGAGCCGCAGGTGGTGCGGACCCCCTGCGTGCAGAACAGGTCCTTGTGCGCGATCGGCACGCCCTCGAGCGCACCCCCGCTGCCGGCGGCGAGCGCCCGGTCGGCGGCGGCGGCCGCGGCGAGCGCCGCCTCCCGGGTCACGGAGATGAAGGCGTTGAGCGCCCCTTGGGCGCGCTCGATGCGCCCGAGGAACGCCTCGGTCAGCTCGACGCTCGAGAAGCGCCGTGCGCGCAGTCCCGCGGCCAGACCCGCAAGTCCAATGTGATGCAGTTCACTCATGCCGCGCTCACTCGATCACCTTCGGCACGAGGTACAGCCCCGCGGCGGTCTGCGGCGCGTTCCGCTGGTATTCGGCGTGGTGGTCCGTTTCGGTCACCACGTCGGGCCGCAACCGCTGCGACAACCCGGGCAAGGGATGCGCCATGGGGGTGACGCTCGCGGTATCGGCGCGCTCCAGGGCGCCGATGAACTCGAGGATGCTCGACAGGCTCGCCTGGTAGACGGGGAGCTCCTCTGCGGTGAGCTCCAGGCGCGCCAGGGCGGCGATGCTCTCGATCTGCTCGCGGGTCAGGGCCATGGGAGGCTCGCGGTCGGGTGACGGGAGGATGCGGAAAATGAGCGGAAAAATGATACATGTTGCCTTGCTGAATGTCCTGTCGGTTGCTAGATTACCGGCCACTTTCGGGGTCTTCCCCCACTTTCCGGTCGCTTCATGTTCAAACGCCTGCGCGGTTATTTTTCCAGCGATCTTTCGATCGACCTGGGTACGGCCAATACGCTCATCTATGTGCGCGACAAGGGCATCGTGCTCAACGAGCCGTCCGTGGTCGCGGTGCAGGACGAGCCCGGACGCGGCGGCAAGGTGATCGTCGCGGTCGGCACCGAGGCGAAGGGCATGCTCGGGCGCACGCCGGGGCACATCACGGCCGTGCGCCCCATGAAGGACGGCGTGATCGCCGACTTCACCTACACCGAGAAGATGCTCCAGTACTTCATCAACAAGGTGCACGGCAACCGCATGTTGAAGCCCTCGCCGCGCGTGCTGGTGTGCGTGCCTTTCGGCTCCACCCAGGTCGAGCGCCGCGCGATCCGCGAGTCGGCCGAAGGCGCCGGCGCGCGCAACGTCGCGATCGTGAGCGAGCCGATGGCGGCGGCGGTCGGCGCGGGGCTGCCGGTGCACGAGGCACGCGGCTCCATGGTGCTCGATGTCGGCGGTGGCACCTCCGAGGTCGCGGTGCTGTCACTCAACGGCGTCGTGTATGCCAACTCCGCGCGCATCGGCGGCGATCGCTTCGACGAGGCGATCATGAACTACGTGCGCCGCAACTACGGCATCCTCATCGGCGAGGCGACCGCCGAGCGCATCAAGATCGAGATCGGCTCCGCCTACCCGGGGCAGCAGGTGCGCGAGCTCTCGGTCAAGGGCCGCAACCTCTCCGAGGGTGTGCCGCGCAGCTTCACGCTGAACAGCAACGAGATCCTCGAGGCACTGCAGGAACCGCTGCAGGCGATCGTGAGCGCGGTCAAGCAGGCGCTCGAGCAGACTCCTCCCGAGCTCGGCGCGGACGTCGCCGAGCGCGGCATCGTGCTCACCGGCGGCGGCGCGCTGCTGCGTGACATCGATAAGCTCCTCACCGAGGAGACCGGGCTTCCCGTCGTCGTGGCCGACGATCCGCTCACCTGCGTGGCGCGCGGCGGCGGGCGGATCCTCGAGCTGATGGACGAGCTCGGGCCCGGTCACTTTGGTCTCGAGTAGCGCTAGGGGCGCGCGAGCCTAAAGTGGCGGCCTTCGGGACAGCTGCCGGCAGACCGCTGCAGGGGCGGGGCGGCTCTCCCGGCTTCCGCTTCACCCTCTACGGCGTGCTCGCCGTCGCCATCATGTACCTCGACCAGCGGGCGCACTACCTCGAGCCGGTGCGCTACGTGCTGCAATCGGCCGTCTATCCGATCCAGCTCGCGGTCAACTCCCCGCCGAGCGCCTGGCGCTGGCTCAAGGAGAGCTTTGCGACGCGCGAGGCGCTGCGCGCCGACAACGAGCGGCTGCGCGCCCGGCAGCGCGACCTCGAGCTGCTGTCGCTGCGCTACCAGGCCCTCGCGCGCGAGAACGGCGAGCTGCGCGGCCTGCGCGAGGCCCTGCCGCCGGTTGCCGACCGCTGGCTGCCCGCGGAGATCATCAACATCCAGCTGAGCAGCCTCAGGCAGCGCCTGCTCATCAACCGCGGCGCCACCAACGGTGTCTTCAAAGGGCAGGCGGTGCTCGACGACCGCGGCCTCATCGGCCAGACGACTCACGTGGGTCCCTGGAGCGCGGAGGTGATCCTGATCACCGATCCCGAGCACGCGGTTCCCGTGCGGGTCGAGCGCACGGGACTGCGCACCATCGCGGTCGGCGGCGGCGACGGCAGCTCCCTCGCGCTGCCCTACCTGCCGGCGAATGCCGACTTGAGAAACGGCGACCTGCTGCTCACATCGGGTCTCGGCGGCGTGTTTCCGGAGGGCTATCCGGTGGCGCGGGTCAGCGAGGTGCACCGGGACGCGGTGCAGCCGCTCGCGCAGGTGCGCGCCGCCGTGCTCTCGCATATCGACAGCGATACCGAGGTGATGCTGGTGTGGTTCCGCGAGGGCCATCCGGCAGCGCCCGCCGCCCGCGCCAGCAGTCCGAGCGAGGTCAAGAGCGGCAATGCCGCCATGCAGCCGCTCGTGGCGCCGGCGCGCGCGACCCCCGCGCCCCGTGCAGACGCGCCCGTCGCAGGTGAGCCGTCGTCGACCCAGCAGGCGCGGACTCAGGCTGCGGCGGCGCACGCCGCGGTGCCCAGACCCCGCGCCGCAGCCCCGCCGGGGGTGCCGGAGCCGACCAGCGCGCCGGGCGCGCCTCCCGACGAATCCCCGTCGCCGCCGGCGGAGCGGCCCGCGGACCAGCCGGAAGTGCCGCCGCGATGAGCTCCACATGATCACCGTCGCCCAGGTGCGCCTGCGCATCGCGCTCACGGCGCTGTTCGCGCTCATACTCACGGTGCTGCCGCTACCGGTATGGCTCGACGTGCTGCGCCCGGCCTTCCTGGTGCTCACGGTGCTCTACTGGTCGATCAACACCCCGCGCGCCGGCGGCATCGGGCTGGGATTCGTGTGCGGCTTGCTGCTCGACGTGTTCCAGGGTCCGGTGCTCGGGGAGCACGCGCTGGCGCTGTCGATCGTCGCCTACATCGCGGTGCGCGAGCACCAGCGGATCCGCTCCAAGCCGGCATTCCAGCAGTCGCTGCTGGTGTTTGCGGCGCTGGTGGTCTACGAGTTCGTGCTGTTCGCGATCGACGGCTGGACCGGCCACCCGGTCACGAGCCCCTGGCGCTGGGCCCACTGCCTCACGGGTGCGATCGTCTGGCCGCCGGCCGCCGCCATTCTTTCCTACAGCGAGGCACGGGTCGCTTAAGCCATGCCCGCAGTGCACATCAAGGATCACTGGCGCGAGCAGCGCATGTTCGACCGACGCGCGCTCATCGTCGGCGCGCTCATGGCGCTCGCGACCCTCGGCCTGATCGCGCGCCTCATCCTGCTGCAGGTGGTGCGTCACGAGTATTACTCCGACCTCTCGCAAGGCAACCGCGTGCGCACCGAGCCGATCCCGGCGGCGCGCGGCCTGATCCTCGACCGCAACGGCGAGGTGGTGGCTTCCAACCAGCCCGCCTACCAGCTCGAGCTGGTGCCCGAGGAAGTGCCCGATGTCAAAGAGACGCTCAAGCGGCTGGCCGCGCTCGGCCTGCTGCGTCCCGGGGAGGTCGATGAGTTACGGCGTACCATCGCCGTGAGCCGCAGCTTCGACAGCGTGCCGATACACCTGCACATGTCGGACGAGGACGTGGCGCGCTTTGCGGTGCGGCGCTTCGAGTTCCCCGGCGTCGACATCAAGACGCGTCAAACGCGCTGGTACCCGAACGGCGAGCTCGCCGTACACGCGCTCGGCTACGTGGGCGCGATCAGCGAGGAGGACCTCAAGCGCATCGATCGTGCCACGTACGCCGGCACCGCGCTCATAGGCAAGCTGGGCGTGGAGAGCACCTTCGAGCAGCAGCTGCACGGCAAGAACGGCTTCCGCGAGGTACTGGTCAACGCGCAGGGCCGCTCGGTCGAGCGCCAGGGCGCGTTCGTACCGAACCTGCGCACGCGCGCACCGTCCGCGGGCGAGGACCTGCTGCTGTCGATCGACCTGAAGCTGCAACGCGTCGCGGAAGCCGCGCTCGGCGGGCATCGCGGCGCCGTCGTGGCGCTCGATCCGGCCAACGGCGACGTGCTGGCACTGGTGAGCCTGCCGGGCTTCGACCCCAATCTGTTCGCGCGCGGCATCACTCCCGCCGAATACAACACGCTCGCCAACGACGAGGACCGGCCGCTGTTCAACCGCGCGTTGCGCGGCACCTACCCGTCCGGCTCGACCATCAAGCCGGTACTCGGGCTTGCGGCGCTCACCGCCCATACGATCGCGGCGGACACCAAGGTGTTCTGCAACGGCGAGTTCTTCCTGCCGGGGAGCCGTCACGTGTGGCGTGCCGACAAGGACGAGCCGCGCGGCTGGCTCGACCTGCCGGAGGCGATCTCGCGCTCCTCGGACGTGTACTTCTACCGGCTCGCCTCGACGCTCGGCATCGACCGCATTGCGAGCTTCCTCGAACCGTGGGGCTACGGACAGCCTACCGGCATCGACATCGGCGGCGAGAAGGCGGGCCTGCTGCCGACCCCGGACTGGAAGCGCAAGGCCTTCAAGCGGCCGGAGGACCAGACCTGGTTCCCCGGCGAGACGGTCAACCTGGGGATCGGGCAGGGCTACCTGCTGGTGACGCCGCTGCAGCTGGCGCACATCACGGGAATCCTGGCCGAGCGTGGCCGCAACTTCCGCCCGCGCGTGGTCGATGGCATACGCGATGCGGCCGGCCGCATCAGCTGGCTCGCCCCGATCGAGGGTGCCCCGGTCAGCGGCGTGTCCGCTGCCGATTGGACGGTGGTACTCGATTCCATGATCGGCACCACGCACTGTGCGCGCTATTGCGGCACCGCCTGGGTCGCCTTCAAGGGCGCAGCGTACGAGGCCGCGGGCAAGACCGGTACCGCCCAGGTGTACACCGTTGCACAGGGCGCCAAGTACAACGCCAGCACGGTGCCGGAGCGGCTGCGCGACCACGCCTGGTTCATCGCCTTCGCGCCGGCGGAGGCGCCGCGCATCGCGGTCGCGGTGCTGGTCGAGAATGCCGGCTGGGGCGCGAGCAACGCCGCGCCCGTAGCGCGCAAGATGATGGACGCTTATCTCCTCGATGGCGAAGGCAAGCTCAAGCCCGCCCCGCCGCGCACGACTCCGGAGACCAACCCGCCGCCGCCCGCGCCTCCGGCGGCGCCCGCCACGACCGTCACCACCACCGCCGCGAGTGGCGCCCGCCCGGCGGACGCCGGTCAGTCATGATTTACGAGGAAGTCCCCTACGGCTCGCGCACCCGCCGCACGCTCACCGGTGCGGCGCGCGTGCTGTTCGCTCTGAAGATCGACGGGCCGCTGGTGGTGGGGCTCGCGCTGATCGCGGCCTTCGGTCTCATCGTGCTCTACAGCGCCTCCGGGCAGAGTACCGGCACGGTAGTGCGCACCGTCATGCGCCTCGTCCTCGGGACGGTGGCGATGCTGGTGCTCGCGCGCGTCAATCCCAACTTCCTGCGCCGCATGACGCCCTGGCTGTACGCCGCCGGCGTGCTGCTGCTGCTCATCGTGGCCGCCGCCGGCCACACCGGCCTCGGCGCGCGACGCTGGCTCAGTCTCGGCCAGCTGCGCTTCCAGCCGTCCGAGCTCATGAAGCTCGCGCTGCCGATGGCCTGCGCCTGGTACCTGCACGAGCGCCCGCTGCCGCCGAGCTTCGCCTCGCTGCTCGCGATGACCGGACTGATCCTGCTGCCGGTGGGACTGGTGGCGATCGAACCCGACCTCGGCACCGCGGCGCTGATCGCGGTCGCGGGCGCGCTGGTCATCGTGCTCGCCGGCCTGCGCCTGCGCGTCATGGTGGCGCTGCTGGGGATCGCGGCGGCGTGTGCCTGGTTCGGCTGGAGCTTCATGCACGACTACCAGCGCCGGCGCGTGCTCACCTTCCTCAACCCGCAGACTGACCCGCTCGGCGCGGGCTATCACATCATCCAGTCGCAGATCGCGATCGGGTCGGGCGGCGTATTCGGCAAGGGATGGATGAACGGCAGCCAGGCGCAGCTCGAGTTCCTGCCCGAACGCTCCACCGACTTCATATTCGCCGTGGTGGGCGAGGAGTTCGGTCTGCTCGGGCTGCTGCTGCTGATGATGCTGTACCTGTTCGTCGTGGCGCGCTCGATCTACCTCGCCACCCAGACGCAGGACACGTTCGCGCGGCTGCTCGGCGGCAGCATCGCGCTGACCTTCTTCGTGTACGTGCTGATCAACGCCGGGATGGTGACGGGGCTCCTGCCCGTGGTTGGCGTACCGCTGCCGCTCGTCAGTTACGGCGGCAGCTCGGTCGTGACGCTGCTCGCGAGCTTCGGTATTCTGATGGCGCTGTATTCGCGGCGGAAACTGGTCGGCTCCTAGACGCCGTACCTCCGCCGGATGAAGGGAAGCGCCCTCCTTTGAGCCGCCGTTACCGCGTCCTGATCGCCGCATGCGCGTGCGCCCCGTTGGCGGCGCAGCCGGGACCGACACGAGCCGAGCCGGCACCGGCCGCCACCACGCCATCGGCGCCTGCGCCTGCCGAGCCCGCGGCGACACCCGCACCGCCACCCGCCGCTGCAGCGACCGCACCGCCCGCCGAGCCCGCCGCCGCGCCCTTCGACGTCGACCGGCCGGAGATCGCGCAGTTCATCGATGGGATGGTGGCTCACGACGGCTGGAGCCGCAGGGCCGTGGTGGCTCTGCTCGGGCAGGCGCAGCCGCAGCCGAAGGTTCTCGAGATCATGAGCCGCCCGCTCGAGAAGATCGCGCCCTGGTGGCAGTACCGCGAGCACTTCATGACACAGGAGCGAATCGACAAGGGCGTGCAGTACTGGCTCGATCACCGCCAGGCGCTCGAGCGCATCGCCGCCGAGTATCAGGTGGCGCCCGAGTACCTGGTGTCGATCATCGGCGTCGAGACCTTCTACGGGCGCTCGACCGGCAAGTACCGGGTGCTCGATGCGCTCGCGACCCTCGCGTTCGACTACCCGCAGCGCGCCAGCTATTTCCGCGGCGAGCTCGAGCAGTTCCTGCTGCTCACCCGCGAGAGCAAGCTCGACCCGCTCACCACCACCGGTTCCTACGCCGGCGCCATGGGGGCGCCGCAGTTCATGCCTTCGGTCTATCGGCGCTATGCGGTCGATGCCGACACCGACAGGAAGCGGGATCTGTGGGACAGCCCGGACGACATCCTCGCGAGCGTCGCCAACTACCTGCACGAGTGGGGCTGGACGCCCGGCGCGCCGGTGCTGGCCGAGACCAGTCTCGATCCCGATCCGAGCTTTCAGATCGAGCCGCACAACCTCGAGCTCAACGAGACCGTCGGCTCGCTCGGCGCGCACGGCGTGAAAGTCGAGGCCGAGGTCGCGCCCGAAACACCGGTCGTGCTGGTCTCGGCCGAGCAGCGCGACGGCCCCGCGTACCGTGTCGGGTTCCACAACTTTTACGTCATAACCCGCTACAACCACAGCGCGCGCTACGCCATGACAGTGTGCGACCTCGCTACCGCCATCGCGGCGCACGTGCACGCGGCGCCGCCGTGACCGGCGCACGGCGCAGCCTGCCCTCGGCCCGCGCCGGCGTTGCGGCGCTGCTCGCTCTCACGCTCGCCGCCTGCGCCACCCGTCCCTACCGCCCCGCGCCTGCGCCGCCCGCGCCCGTGCCGCCGCCGCCCGCCGAGATCAGCGCCATCCCCAACGCCGTGCCCCGTGCCGAGCCGCGCAGCCTCCACGGCAACCCGCCGTTCTACGACGCGCTCGGCCGGCGCTACTTCGTGCTGGCTTCCGCGGACGGTTACGACGAGCGCGGCGTCGCCTCCTGGTACGGCCCGACCTTTCACGGCGGCAACACCTCGAGCGGCGAGCCCTACGACATGTACGGCATGACTGCCGCGCACAAGACGCTGCCGCTCCCGAGCTACGCCCGCGTGACCAACCTCGCGAACGGCCGCAGCGTGGTAGTGCGCATCAACGACCGCGGCCCGTTCGTCGCCAACCGCATCATCGACCTCTCGTACACGGCGGCGGCGAAGCTCGACATGCTGCGTGACGGCACCGCGATGGTCGAGGTGCGCGCGCTGACGCCGGGTTCGCCCGAGGTGCCGGCGCAGACCACGGCGACTGCGGCGTCGGCGCCGCCGGCGCGCCCGGCGGCATCTCCGTTGCTCTACCTGCAGACCGGTGCGTTCGCAGACCCCGCCAACGCGGAGCGCGAGCTCGGGCGCCTGCAGGCCGCAGGCCTCGCGAGCACTTTCGTGATTCCCCCACTGCCGGGGTCCCAGCTGTATCGGGTGCGCATCGGGCCGGTCGGCAGCGTCGCCGAGTTCGACACCCTGGCGGCGCGCCTCGCCGCTCTCGGCATCCCCGACGCCCGGCTGGTGACCGACTGAGCTAGACTTCGGGGCTTTCCGAAATAGAGAGAATGCCGACGGTGAGAGCTGTGCGTCCTGTCTTTCTCGGCGCCGTGCTGGCGCTGGCCGCCGCCGCGCCGCTCGCCGCGTGGGCCGCCGCCGCGCCCGTGCCGGCGCCGCCGAGCGTCAATGCCCGCGCCTGGCTGCTGGTCGATTACCACTCCGGCAGCGTGCTCGCCCAGCACCATGCCGACGACCGCGAGGAGCCCGCGAGCCTCACCAAGCTCATGACCACCTACGCGGTGTTCCAGGCGCTCAGCGAGGGGCGGCTCAAGCTCACCGACGAGGTCACCATCAGCAAGCACGCATGGAAGGCCGAGGGCTCGCGCACCTTCGTGCAGGTCGGCACGCAGATCCCGGTCGACATCCTCCTGAAGGGCATGATCGTGCAGTCGGGGAACGACGCGACCATCGCCCTCGCCGAGAAGCTCGGCGGCACCGAGGAGGCGTTCGCGCAGATGATGAACGACTACGCGCACCGCCTCGGCATGAACGGCACCCACTTCGTCAACAGCGACGGTCTGCCGGCGCCGGGTCACTACACCACGCCCCGCGACATGGCGACGCTCGCCGGCGCGCTGATCCGCCAGTTCCCGCAGTACTACGGGCTCTTCAGCCTGCGCGAGTTCGTGTGGAACGACATCCGCCAGGGCAACCGCAACACGCTCCTCGGCAAGGACCCCTCGGTCGACGGCCTGAAGACCGGACACACCGAGACGGCAGGCTTCTGCCTGGTGAGCTCGGCCGACCGCGGCGGGATGCGTCTGATCTCGGTGGTGATGGGCGCACCAAGCGAGCGCGCTCGCGAAGAGGCGAGTACCGCGCTCCTCAACTACGGCTACAGCTTCTTCGAGTCGATCCGCATCAAGACCGCCGGCACGACCGTGCTCAAGCCGCGCGTGTACAAGTCGGCTGCGGAGTTCGCCGCGGTCGGCGTACCGGCGGATGTCTACGCGCTGGTGCCGCGCGGTCAGAGCGCCGCGATCACGACGACGGCGCGCCTCGACCACGAGCCGCTCGTGGCGCCGCTTGCCGCGGGCGAGCGCCTCGGCGAGCTCACGGTCAGCGACGGCGCGGGCGAGCCGCTGCTGCGTACGCCGCTCGTGTCGCTCGCGGCGGTCCCTCAGGGGAGCCTGTGGACGCGCCTGGTGGACAGCGTCGCGCTCTGGTTCCGCAAGAGATGACCGCTTGCCGCTCGCGATGAGGAACTGAAGGGCCATGGCCGATCCGCTGCCGCTCTGTTATCTCAACGGCGCCTGCCTGCCGCTCAAGGAGGCGCGCATCTCGCCGCTCGACCGCGGCTTTCTCTACGCCGACGGGGTCTACGAGGTGATGCCGGTGTACGGCGGGCGTCCGTTCCGCTTCGACGCCCACGCGGACCGCCTGACGCGCAGCCTCGGTGCGCTGCGCATGGAGGACCCGCATACGCGGCCCGAGTGGCGCGCGATTCTCGGCGGGCTCGTCGAGCGCAACGGCGGCGGCGACCAATACATCTACTGGCAGGTTACCCGCGGCGCGCAGAGCGGGCGCAATCACGCCCCGCTCCCCGACATTCCGCGCACGGTGTTCGCCTTCTGCGCGCCGCTTCCGGCCATCAGCCCCGAGACCCTCGCCGGCGGTGTCGCCTGCATCAGCGCGGAAGACACCCGCTGGGCGCGCTGCGACGTGAAGTCGGTGGCGCTGCTCGCCAACGTGCTGCTGCGTCAGGAGTCGGTCGATGCCGGCGCGAGCGAGACCATCCTCTTGCGCGACGGGGAGCTCACGGAGGGCTCGTCCTCGGCGGTGCACGTCGTGCTGGGGCGAGAGGTGCTGACACCGCCCAACTCGCGCCGCATCCTGCCGGGCACCACGCGCAGCGTGGTCGAGGAGATGGCGGCGCGCGCCGGCCTGCCGTGGCGCTCCGCGCCCGTGAGCGCCGCGCAGCTGCGCGATGCGGACGAGATCTGGCTCTCCGCCGCCACGCGCGAAGTGCAGGCGGTCACGCGTCTCGACGGCCGACCGGTAGGCGCAGGCAAGCCGGGCCCGCACTGGCGCGCGGTCTACGAGGCGCTGCAGCGCTACAAGCGCGAGCTCGCGGGGACCCCGTGGTAAGTCCGTGAGCGAAGGCTCCCGCGCCGTATTCATCAGCTACGCCTCACAGGACGCCGAGGCCGCCCGGCGCATGTGCGCGGCACTGCGCGCGGCGGGGGTCGAGGTGTGGCTCGATCAGAGCGAGCTGCGCGGCGGAGACGCCTGGGATCAGGCGATCCGGCAGCAGATCCAGGACTGCGCGCTGTTCATCCCGGTGATCTCCGTCAACACCGCCGGGCGGCCCGAGGGCTACTTCCGGCTCGAGTGGAGCCTCGCCGATCAGCGCTCGCAGCGCATCGCACGCAGCAAGTCCTTCATCGTCCCCGTGAGCGTCGATGCCACGCCGCTGGCCGCGGCCGACGTGCCCGAGTCCTTCGCCCGCGTGCAGTGGACGCGCCTGCCCGGCGGGGAGACGCCGCCCGCGTTCGCGCAGCGCATCGCGGCGCTCCTCGGCGCGCCGGCGCCCGCTGCGCCTGCCCCGCCTGCGGCCGCCGCCGCGGCCCCGGCCCCGGCTCCTCCCCGGCGACGGGCCTGGTGGCCGGCGCTCGCGGGCGTCGCGGCGCTGCTCATCCTCGCCGCCGTCCTGGCGGTGCGGCCGTGGCGGATGCTCACCGAGCGCGCGCCGGCCCCCACGCAGACCGCCGCAGGGCCGACCGCGGCAGCGGAGAGATCGGTCGCCGTGCTGCCCTTCACCGACATGAGCGAGCGGCACGACCAGGAGTATTTCTCCGACGGCCTCGCGGAGGAGCTGATCGACGTGCTCGCCAAGGTGCCGCAGCTGCGAGTGCCGGCGCGCACCTCGTCCTTCTCCTTCAAGGGCAGGGCGGTCACGGTGGGCGAGATCGGCCGCGCACTCGGCGTCAGCCACGTGCTCGAGGGGAGCGTGCGCAAGTCCGGCGATCGCATGCGCATCACCGCGCAGCTGGTGCGCGCCGACGACGGCTTTCACCTCTGGTCGCAGACCTACGACCGCGACGTGCGCGACGTGTTCGCGGTGCAGGACGACATCGCGCACGCGGTGGCCGACGAGCTCAAGCTGGCCATGCTCGGTGTCGGCGCGACCGCGGCCAGCCGGACGACCAACACCGAGGCCCACAACCTCTTTCTCCAGGCCCAATACCGCGTCGCGCGCGATACGATGCCGGATCTCGAGCAGGCGGTGCAGCTGTATGCGGAGGCGCTGAAGCTCGATCCCGACTACGCGGCGGCGTGGGCGGGCCTGGCTTATTGCCACACGCGTCGCATCTCCAACGGCGTGGATACGACCGGCGCCGGATACCAGAAAGCGAGCGCGGCCGCTACGCGTGCCATCGAGCTCGATCCGCAGCTCGCCGACGGCTACCTCGCGCTCGCCGTCGCGAAGATGCAGTACGAGCTCGACTGGAAAGGAATGGCCGCGGCGCTCGACAAGGTCGCCACCCTCGATCCGGCCAATGCCCTCGCCGAGGAGATGCGCGGGCACGTGACGGTCGCGGTCGGCCGCATGAGCGAGGCCCTCGTGCATTTTCGCCGCAGCGTCGATCTCGACCCGTTGAACCTGGTGATGCGCAAGTATCTCGGCAAAGCCTTGCATTACGCGCGCCGGACGGCGGACGCCGAGACCGTGCTGCGCGGTGCGATCGCCGAGAACGAGCGTTTCCCCGCGCTGCACTATGAGCTCGGTCGGACGCTGCTTCTCAAGGGCGATCTCAAGGGTGCCCTGACCGCCTTCGAGGCCGAGACCGACCCCGCCTGGAAGAGCTTCGGCCTGCCACTCGGGTACTTCGCCAACCAGCGTCTGCCCGAGGCCCAGGCGGCATTGCAGGCCTTGCTCGCGCACTCGGAGGGCGCGGAGTTCCAGGTCGCCGAAGCGTACGGGTATTTCGGCGATTCCGAGCAGGCCTTCGAGTGGCTCGATCGGGCGGTGACCCAGCACGACCCCGGGATAATCTACCTCAGGCGCGATGCGCTCCTCGCCCGGCTCGAGGGCGATCCGCGCTATCCGGCCCTCCTGCGGCGGGTCGGCATGCCGCCGGTCCCGAAGGACGACTGACGCTGACGAGCCGCGCCCGCGCCGGTTAGCATCGGTCCCAATGTCCATCTCCCTCGAGCAGGTCACCAAGCACTACGGCGGCGTCCCGGTCGTCAACGACGTCTCGCTCGCCATCGGCGACGGGGAATTCTTCGTGCTGCTCGGTCCGAGCGGTAGCGGCAAGAGCACGTTGCTGCGCGCCATCGCCGGGCTGACCGGGGTGGACCACGGCCGCATCGCGCTGCACGGCCGCGACGTCACCCAACTCGCGGCGCGCAAGCGCGGCGTCGGGCTGGTCTTCCAGAACTACGCGCTGTTCCGCCACATGACCGTGGCGGACAACATCGAGTTCGCGCTGCGCGTGCGCCACATGCGCGCGCGCCGCCGCCGCGAGCGCCGCAAGGAGCTGCTGCGCCTGGTGGCGCTCGAGGGTCTGGACGACCGGCTGCCGGCCCAGCTCTCCGGCGGCCAGCAGCAGCGGGTAGCGGTGGCGCGCGCGCTGGCCCACAAGCCCGAGGTGCTGCTGCTCGATGAGCCCTTCGGCGCGCTCGATGCGAAGATCCGTGAGGAGCTGCGCCGCACCATCCGCGAGGTGCAGCGCGAGCTCGGCATCACGACCGTGCTGGTGACGCACGACCAGGAGGAAGCGTTCGCGATGGCGGACCGCATCGGCATCATGAATCTCGGGCGGCTGCTCGAGATCGGTGTGCCACACGATCTGTACTCGCGCCCGGCGACGCGCTTCGTCGCCACCTTTCTCGGCGCCGCCAACCTGTTCCTGGCACGCCACGGCACCGACGGCATCCACGTGGGCGCCGCCACCCTCGCCGCTCCCGGGCAACCTGCACAGCCGCGCGGGCACGAGGTGGTCGCGGTAGTGCGCCCCGAGGAGATCACGGTGGCCGCCAGCCCCGCCGAGCTCGGCCGCGGCTTCGTCGCCCGGGGCGTGGTCGATGAGCTGGTGTTCAACGGCGCGCTCGAGCGGCTGCGCGTGCGGCTCGAGAGCGGCAGCGGGGCGCCGCTGCTCGCCACCGCCGATCCCGACGCGCCTCCGTACCTCGAGGTGACGCGCACCCAGCACGAGCAGCGCTCCTTCGAGTTGCATCCCGGACAGAGCGTCGCCGTCGGCGTGCGGCGCGTACACGTACTGCCGACGCCGCTGTCGAGCTTCGCCACCTGCGCGACGAGTCTCGGGGAGGCCGAGGAGCTCGCACGCCAGCCGCTGCTCACCGAGCTCGCCACCCGCATGAAGACCCGCATCAGCGTGCGTTGCGAGCCGCAGCTCGGCGCGGGCGAGGCGCGGCCCGGGGCGGATGCACCGTTCGTCGGCGCCACCGTCATCGCCGCCACGGCCGGCGCGGCGCAACGCGCCGAGTGGCTGCTGCAGAACGGGGCGAGCGAGGTGCTGGTGCTGCCGGCGCAGGCCGCCGCCCCGCAGCGGGTACTGATCCACTGGCTGGACGAGGCGGCGCGCGGCGCAACCCTGGCAGTGGCGGCGAGCGTGCTGCGGCACCTGTCCGCGGCGGAGGCGGAGAATGTCGGCGTGCTGCACGCCGGGCCGGGCTCCGGCGAGGTCGCGCGGGAGCTGGCGCGCCGCCTGGCGCGCTCGCCCGCGCAGATGCTGATCGTCGGTGTCGCCGATCTCGAGAGCTTCGGCGCGCGCTTCAGCCCGCTGCTCGACGGCGGCCGCTGGCCGGTGCTGATCGTGCACCGGGCCGCCTCCTGAGGCAGCAAGCCGCCCATGAGCTTCCGCAAACCCAGCGTGCTGCCCGGATTCGGCCTCACCTTCGGCTTCACCACGTTCTTCCTGAGCGCCATCGTGCTGCTGCCGCTCGCGGCGCTGGTGCTGGCGGCGGCCTCGATGCACTGGAGCGAGTTCGTCGCCGTGGTCTCGAGTCCGCGCGCGCTCGGCTCCTACCGCCTGTCCTTCGGCGCCTCGGCGCTCGCCGCGACGATCAACATGGTGTTCGGCTTCATCATCGCCTGGACGCTGGTGCGCTACGAGTTTCCCGGCCGCAAGCTCCTCGATGCGCTCATCGACATGCCGTTCGCGCTGCCCACGGCCGTATCGGGTATCGCGCTCACCACGGTGTTCGCGCGGCACGGCTGGATCGGCCGCTACCTCGAGCCGCTCGGCATCGAGGTGGCCTATACCTGGCTCGGCGTCACGCTGGCTCTCACTCTCATCAGCATGCCCTTCGCGGTACGTACGCTGCAGCCGGCGCTGCTCGAGGTGCAGCGCGACCTCGAGGACGCCGCGGAGACCCTCGGCGCGGGACGCTTCTACGCCTTCCGCCGCATCATCCTGCCGACCGTGCTGCCGGCGCTGCTCACCGGCTTCACCCTGTCGTTCGCGCGAGCGGTGGGCGAGTACGGCTCGGTGATCTTCATCGCCGGCAACCTGCCGATGAAGACCGAGATCACCCCGCTGCTCATCGTCATCCACCTCGAGCAGTTCGACTACCGCGGCGCGGCGGCGCTCGGCGTGGTGATGCTCGCCATGTCGTTCCTGGGGCTCTTGACCATCAACCTGCTGCAGGCCTGGAACCGCCGGCGCCAGGTGCAGGCGGCGCACTGATGGCGGGCGAGCTGCCGGGGCTGCCGACGCTGCAGGGCGATGCCGCGACACGCCCGGGGCAGAACACCTGGGTGGCGGCCATCGTGCGCTGGCTGTTCATCACGCTGTCGCTGGCGTTCGTCGCGGCGCTGCTGATCGCGCCGCTCGCGACGGTGTTCGCCACGGCGCTCGCCCGCGGCTTCGAGGCCTACCTGGTGAGCTTCGCCGATCCCGATACCCTCGCGGCCATCCGCCTGACGCTGCTCACGACAGCCGTGGTGGTGCCGCTCAACACCGTGTTCGGCCTGGCGGCCTCCTGGGCGATCGCCAAGTTCGAGTTCCGCGGCAAGAGCGTGCTGATTACTCTGATCGACCTGCCGCTGGCGATCTCGCCCGTGATCTCCGGTATGGTCTTCGTGCTGCTCTTCGGCCTGCACGGCTGGTGCGGCGCGTGGCTGCAGCGGCACGACCTCAACATCGTGTTCGCGCTGCCCGGCATCATGCTCGCAACCATGTTCGTCACCTTTCCCTATGTCGCGCGCGAGCTGATCCCGCTGATGCAGCAGCTCGGCAACGACGAGGAGGAGGCCGCCATCACGCTCGGCGCGGGCGGATGGATGACCTTCTTCCGGGTGACTCTGCCGAAGATCCGCTGGGGCCTCTTGTACGGGGTGATCCTCTGCAACGCGCGCGCCATGGGGGAGTTCGGCGCCGTGTCGGTGGTCTCGGGGCACATCCGCGGCCTCACGGACACGATGCCGCTGCAGATCGAGATCCTCTACAACGAGTACAACTTCGTGGGCGCCTTCGCGGTGGCCTCGCTCCTCACGCTGCTGGCGGGCGTGACGCTGGTGGTGAAAAACCTGGTCGAGCGTGCGCGCGCCGCTCAGGGCGCGTAGATCTGGTCGAACACGCCGCCGTCGGCGAAGTGGGTGCGCTGCGCCTCTCCCCAGCCGCCGAAGTCCGCGATCGTGACGAGCTTCAGCGGCGGGAAACGCGCCGCGTAACGTGCCGCCACCTCGGGGTCGCGCGGCCGGTAGAAGTGCCGGGCGACGATCTCCTGACCCTCCGCACTGTAGAGGTACTCGAGGTAGGCCTGGGCCACCGCGCGCGTGCCGTGGCGCTGCGCCACCTCCTCGACCACTGCGACGGGGGGTTCGGCCAGAATGCTCACGGAAGGGACGACGATCTCGAGCTGCCCGGGGCCGATCTCGCGCAGCGCGAGCTGCGCCTCGTTCTCCCAGGCGATCAGCACGTCGCCGAGGCCGCGCTGCACGAAGGTCGTGGCCGAGCCCCGCGCGCCGGTATCGAGCACCGGCACGTTCCGGTACAGGTGCCGCACGAACTCGCGTGCGCTCGCCTCGGTGGCGCCGGGTTGCGCCAGCGCGAAGGCCCAGGCCGCCAGGTAGTTCCAGCGCGCACCGCCGGAGGTCTTCGGGTTGGGAGTGATGACCGCGACGCCGGGGCGCACCAGGTCGCCCCAGTCGTGGATTCCTCTGGGGTTGCCGGCGCGCACCAGCAGCACGATCGTCGAGGTGTACGGGGAGCTGTTGTCCGGCAGGCGGCTCTGCCAGTCGGCCGGCAGTAGCCCGCCCTGAGCGGCGATGGCGTCGATGTCGGCCGCCAGCGCCAGCGTGACCACATCCGCCGCCAGCCCCTCGATCACCGAGCGCGCCTGCTTGCCGGAGCCGCCGTGCGACTGCTCGACGCGCACTCTCTGGCCGGTCTTCTGCAGCCAGTAATGGGCGAAGGCCCGGTTGAAATCCATGTACAGCTCGCGCGTCGGATCGTAGGAGACGTTGAGGAGCGTCACGCGATCGGCGGACGCATGCCGGCTGTCGCAGGCCGCGAGCGCCGCGAGCGCGGCGAGCGACAGCAGCGCGACGCCGCGCAGCGCGCGCCGCAGCCGCGGCCGTCGCTGCGGCATCAGTCGAGCCCGAGGGTGCGCTTGAGGTGCGGCTCGAGCGCCTCCGCACACTGCCCGACCGAGCGCGGGCCGCCGAGCGAGGCGAGCTGCGTCATCTCGAGGCCCTGATAGCCGCAGGGGTTGATGCGGGTGAAAGGCTCGAGGTCGAGCGCCACATTGAGGGCGAGCCCGTGATAGCTGCCGTTGCGCCGCACGCGTACCCCGACGCTCGCGAGCTTCGCCCCGGCGACGTACACACCCGGTGCACCGCGGCGGCACTCGGCGGCGATACCGAAGTCCGCCGCGAGGGCGATCACCGCGCGCTCGAGCGCCACGACGAAGTCGCGCACCCCGAGCCCGAGGCGCGCGAGGTCGATGAGCGGATAGACGACCAGCTGCCCGGGGCCGTGATAGGTCACCTGGCCGCCGCGGTCGATCTGCACCACCGGGATGTCGCCGGGCGCGATGAGATGCGCGCGGCTGGCGTTGGCGCCGAGCGTGTACACCGGCGGATGCTCGAGGTACCAGATCTCGTCGGGAGTCGCCGCGGTGCGCTCCGCGGTGAAGCGCTGCATCGCGCGCCAGGTGGAGAGGTAGTCGGCGAGCCCCAGGCGGCGGCTCACGGCCGCCGGGATGGCAGCCGAGCCGCGGGTCGGCGCCGACCCGGCAGTGAGCGGGGCCGCGGCGCTCACGACCCGAGGCTCCGGTTGTCGAGCCCGGCGTTGTTGCGATTGAGCGCCTGCTCGGCCCGGTAGCTCGAGCGCACCAGCGGCCCGGCCACGCACTCGAGGAAGCCGAGCGCGAGCGCCACATCGCGGTAGCGGTCGAACTGCGCGGGCGCGACGTAGCGCTCGACGGGCAGGTGGTTCACCGTCGGCCGCAGGTACTGCCCGAGCGTCACGATGTCGACCGCGGCGGCGCGCAGGTCGGCGAGCGTGGCGGCGATCTCCTCGTCGCTCTCGCCGAGCCCGAGCATCAGACTGCTCTTGGTGAGCAGCTCGGGACGATGCCGCTTGGCGTGCGCCAGCACGGCGAGCGTCTGCTCGTAGCCGGCGCGCGGATCGCGCACCGGATGCGTCAGGCGCCGCACGGTTTCGATGTTCTGCGCAAACACCGCGACCCCGGAGTCGACCACCGTGGCCACGTCGCGCAGCACTCCCTGAAAATCGGGCGTGAGCGCCTCGACCGCAACCTGAGGGCTGCGCGAGCGGATGGCACGCACGCAGGCGGCGTAGTGGGCGGCACCGCCGTCGGGCAGATCGTCGCGGTTCACCGAGGTGAGCACGACATACCTGAGCCTCATCAGCTCGACGGTGCGCGCGGCGTTCTCGGGCTCCTCCGGATCGAGCCAGCCGCGGGGGTTGCCGGTATCGACGGAGCAGAAGCGGCAGGCGCGCGTGCACACCGCGCCCATCAGCATCAGCGTCGCCGTGCCCGCGTTCCAGCACTCGCCGATGTTGGGACACTTGGCCTCTTCGCACACCGTCGCAAGGCGGTGCTCGCGCACCATCGCCCTGACCCCCTGAAAGCCCGTTCCCGTGGGGGCGCGGGCCTTGAGCCACGGGGGCTTGCGGGAGGGCGGCGCGGCAGGTCCCGACGGGCGCGCCTTGATGCCGTCACGGATGGCCGTAAACCCTTGAGGCGTAAGGTATTTGTCGCCACTCCGCGGGGCCGCGGCGTCGGCCGTGATGAGCGGAATTCCCTTCAGCTGCGGCATACGGTCATTGTAGCGCACGCAGCCGCACCTCCAGCGCCGCCAGGCGCTCCGCGGTACCCACATCGCTCCAGGCGCCGCGATGCAGCTCCCCGCGCACGCGCCGCGCCGCGATGGCGCGATTCAAGAGCGGCAGCAGCGGGAAACGCTCGGCATTCGAGCCGGCGAAGAACTCCGGACGAAAGAGCCCGATGCCCGAGTAGGTGAAGCGGTCGGTGTCGCGGCTCACCACGAGGTCGCCGTCGAGCCCGAAGTCCCCGCGCGGGTGGTGCGGCGGGTTCGGCACCAGCACGAGATGCGCGAGAGCCTCGGGCTCGAGCGCCAGAGTGGCGAAATCGACGTCGGTCCAGGTATCGGCGTTCACCACCAGGAAAGGTCCGGGACCGAGGAGAGGCACCGCGCGGAAGATGCCGCCACCGGTCTCGAGCGGCACCGGGCCCTCGTCGCTCCAGACGATCGAGACGCCCCAGGTGCTGCCGTCACCGAGTGCTGCGTGCAGCGCCGGCGCGAGCCAGGAGGTGTTGACGACGATCTCGCGGAAGCCGGCGCGCGCGAGCGCCGCGAGGTGCCAGGCGATGAGGGGCTTGCCCGCCACCGGCACCAGAGGCTTGGGGAGCGTGTCGGTGAGCGGGCGCATGCGCTCGCCTCGCCCGGCCGCGAGCAGCATGGCCTTCATGGGCGCGGCGCCGTGGTCGGCAGCGCGCCGAGAACCCTGGCGTTCGCGCGCGGCAAGGCAGCGGCCACCGCGCGCTCGAGAAAGCGTGCGAACGGCTCGAGCTCCGGGTATTCGCCGCAGGTCTCGCGGACATAGGCGAACACGCGCGGCAGATCGGCGAGATAGCCGCTCTTGCCGTCGCGGTACCAGAGGCGACAGAAGATGCCGAGCACCTTGATGTGACGCTGTACGCCGACCAGGTCGAACCAGCGCAGGAACTCCGCCTCGCTCGAGCCCGCCGGGCCCCCGGAGCGCGCGAGCTGTGCGCGGTAGTCCGACACCCAGCCGAGCACGCGCGCGCGCGGCCAGGCGATATAACAGTCCTTCAGCAGCGACACCAGGTCGTAGCCTACCGGCCCGCAGAGCGCGTCCTGGAAATCGAGCACGCCCGGATTGCGCCCGTTCACCACCATGAGATTGCGCGAGTGGTAGTCGCGATGCACGAACACCGCCGGCTGCGCCAGCGCCTCACGGATCAGGAAGGCGAAACTGTCGGCGAGCGTCGCGGCGTCCGCGGCCGAGGGCGTGAGCCCGAGATGACGCGTGAGCAGCCATTCGGGCATCAACATCAGCTCGCGCTCGAGCGCCGCGTGGTCGTAGGGCGGGAGCTCCCGGCTCGCTTCGCGGCCGCGCACCTGGATCGCGGCCAGTGCGGCCAGGGCGTCGCGATACAGCGGCTCCGGGTCGTCGCCCGCGCTCAGCCGCTCGAGGTACAGGGTGCTGCCGAGGTCCTCGAGCAGCAGCAGCCCGCGGCCCGCGTCGGCCGCGTGCACGTGCGGGACGTGCACGCCGAGCGACTCGAGCAGCTGCGTCACCTTGAGGTAGGGGTGCACGTCCTCCTTGAGCGGCGGCGCGTCCATCACGATGTAGGTGGCGCCGCCTGCGAACACCCGGAAGTAGCGCCGGAAGCTGGCATCGCTCGAGGCCGGCTCGAGGCGTGCCCCCGGCAGATTGAGCTCGCGCGACAGCCAAGCGAGGATCAGCGCCAGTCGCGCGTCGTTATGGGACATGTAGCTCTCATTATAATGCCGGCCTCAATGCTGCGTCCGGGCCCACTCCTGCTCCTCAGCGCCGCGCTCGGCGGCATGATGCACGCCGCCCGGGCCGACGATCCGCCCTGCCCGTCACAGATCGCCGCTCCGGGCACGCCCAAGCCACCCGCGCCGATCCACAACCCGCGCGGCGTCGGCAACATCGACATTACGAGCGACAGCGCCGATGTCGGCGTCGACGGCAAGGGGGCGCTCACGGGGAACGTGGTGGTGCGCCAGGGCGAGGTCGAGCTGCGCGCCGGCGCGATGCAGATCGACAGGCCCAACCAGTATGTCAGCAGCGACGGGCACATCGAATACAGCGACCCGGCGGTGCGCGTGACCGGCGCGTCCGGCAGCTATTCGGCGGCCGCGGGCGCGCAGTTCAAGGACGCCCAGTTCGAGCTGCGCGAACGCAGCGCACGCGGCACGGCGAGCAGTCTGCAGCTGACGCCGCAGGGCGTGCTGCGCCTGAAGGGCGTCACCTTCACCAGCTGCCCGCTCGGCCACGCGGACTGGGAGCTCAGGGCCGACAGCATCACCCTCGACACGCGCAGCCAGCTCGGCAACGGGCGCGACGCACGCGTGGATTTCTTCGACGTGCCGCTCGTGTACCTGCCGTGGGTGTCGTTCCCCTTGAGCAGCGAGCGCAAGAGCGGCTTCCTCTTCCCGAGCATCGGCAGCACTTCGAGCAGCGGCTTCCAGCTCGCAGTGCCCTACTACTGGAACATCGCGCCCAACGCCGACTTCACCTTCCAGCCGGTCGGCTACACCAAGCGCGGCTTCGACCTCGGGGGCGATCTGCGCTTCCTCACCGGGAGCCAGCACGGCGAGCTGCAGTGGAACTACCTGCCCAACGATACGACCTATGGCGGCAGCCGCAGCCGCGTGCAGCTGAACGACGTCGCGCAGCTGCCGGCGGACTTGCGTCTGACGCTCGATGCGCAGGCCGTGAGCGACGTCTACTACTTCCAGGATTTCTCGCAGAGCCCGGCCGGTACCAGCACCTCGTTCCTCAACCGCAGCGCCACCCTCTCCTACCGCGACGAGCACTGGCGCGTCGACGGCATGGCGCAGCAGTACCAGACCATCGACACGACGCTCCCCGACGACGAGCGGCCCTACGCGCGCGTGCCGCAGCTGGCGGTGGTCAGCGACTACTCGCTGCTCGGCGTGCTGCACTATGGCTTCGACGCGGAGATCGTCGACTTCCAGCACTCGCCCAGCCAGCCGCAACTGCCGCCGCTGCCGACCGGCTGGCGCGAGGACGTGACGCCGCGGGCGGCGCTCGAGCTCTCCGGCCCGGGCTACTTCCTGCGGCCACAGCTCGCCTGGCGCGGTACCTTCTATCAGCTCGAGGAGGTGCTGCCGGGCGCGGCCACCTCGCTGTCGCGCACCCTGCCGATCGCGAGCGTCGACTCGGGCCTGGTGTTCGAGCGCGAGTCCGGCTCGCAGCAGAGCCGCACGCTCACGCTCGAGCCGCGCCTTCAGTATCTCTACGTTCCCTACCGCGATCAGAACGCGCTGCCGGTATTCGACACCGGCCTCCCCGATCTCAACACGGTGCAGCTGTTCCGCATCAACCGCTATGTGGGCGCCGACCGGATGAGCGATGCCAATCAGCTGACCGCCGGACTCACCAGCCGGCTGCTCGACGCGCAGAGCGGCCGGCAGTTCCTCAGCGCAACCATCGGCCAGAGCTACTACTTCACGACCCCGCGCGTGACGCTGCCGGGCGAGACGCCCAGCACCGCTCCGCACTCGGACTTCGTCGCGCAGGTGGCGGTCACGGCCTTCGCCCACTGGAACGCGGACGCCGCCGTCCAGTGGGACCCGCAGAACCAGCGCAGCGAGCGCACGCAGCTCAACCTGCAGTACAAACCGGCGCCCGACGCGGTGGTCAATCTCAGCTACCGCTACCAGCGCTTCGTCGAGCAACCGGAGTTCGTGCAGGGGGTGCAGCTGCCCTGCGACCCGGCGACGGCCGTGCCCGGGGTGGCCACGGGGTGCGATGCCCAGGGCTTCGACCAGGTGGACGGCTCGCTGGCCTGGCCCATCCACCGCTCCTGGAACGTGTTCGCGCGCGAGGTCTACGATGTGCACAACCACGAGGAGCTGGAGCGTTTCGCCGGCTTCGAGTACCGTGCCTGCTGCTGGCGGCTGCGCCTCGGCGCCCGGCGCTATGTCAGCAGCTTCACCGGCTCCCGGGACACGGGAATCTGGCTGCAGCTGGAACTTGCGGGGCTGGCGGGTGTCGGATCGGCGTCCGATACCTCGCTCAGCGAGGAGATCCGCGGCTACACTCCCGCGGATACGAGTGCGCAGAAGATCAAGGTCCCCTGAAGGGCCTTGCCGAGAACCCACGAGGAAGCGAAGCGATGCGGCGGATGTTGACCCCGGCCCTTATGTTCATCGCCGTGAGCCTGACGGCGCTCGGCGCCTGCGGGCGCGCGCTTGCTCAGACCCGCGAGCTCGACACCCGCGGTGTACTGCTCGACCGCATCGCCGCCATCGTCAACGAGGGCGTCGTGCTCGACAGCGATCTGGAGACGCAGCTCGGGGTGGTGAGCGAGCGCCTGCGGGCGCAGAAGCTCGAGCTGCCGCCGCAGAACGTACTGCGCCAGCAGGTGCTCGAGCGCCTCGTGGTGCAGGAGATCCAGGTGCAGCGCGCGCATCACGACGGCATCAAGGTCACCGACGACACGCTCAACGCCGCGCTCGAGGATGTGGCGCGGCGCAACAACCTCACGCTGTCGCAGCTGCCGCAGGCGCTCGCCTCCCAGGGAATCGAGTACGCCGCCTATCGCGAGGATCTGCGCAAGGAGATCACGCTGTCGATGCTGCGCCAGCGGGACGTGCTCGAGCGCATCGTCGTCACACCGAAGGAGATCGACCAGTACCTCGACAAGCAGGCGAAGATGCCCTCGGGAAACAACGAATACAACGTTTCCCACATCCTGATCGCGGTGCCGCAGGAGGCGAGTCAGGCGCAGCTCGATGCCGCCGCCAGCCGCGCCGCCGAGGTCTACCAGAAGGCGACCGGCGGTGAGGACTTCGCGCGCCTTGCGGTCGCCTACTCGAACAGCCAGACCGCCCTCGAGGGCGGCTCGCTCGGCTGGCGCAAGGACACGGAGCTGCCGACCTTCCTCACCGATGTGGTGGCGAAACTCAAGCCGGGCGAGGTGAGCCAGCCGATCCGCACGCCGACCGGCTTTCACCTGGTGAAGCTCAACGAAGTGCGCGGCGCCGGATCCAAGGCCATCGAGAACCAGGTGCACGCGCGCCACATCCTCATGAAGACCACCGAGCTCGCCGACGATGCCACCGTGAGGCTGAAGCTCACTACGCTGCGCGACCGCATCCTGAAGGGCGAGGACTTCGGCGGCCTCGCCCAGACCAACTCCGAGGATCCGGGCTCGGCTGCCCAGGGCGGGGATCTCGGCTGGACCGGACCCAACACCTTCGTGCCCGAGTTCGAGCAGCACCTGAACGCCCTCAAGGACGGCGAGATCAGCGAGCCGTTCAAGACGCAGTACGGCTGGCACATCGTGCAGATGCTCGGCCATCGCCAGTTCGACAACACCGACGAGGTCAAGCGGCGCAAGGCCATGGAAGCGATCCGCGCCAGCAAGGCGGACGAGGAGACCGAGATCTGGCTGCGGCGTCTGCGCGATGAGGCGTACGTGGAGTACAAGTCCTAAGCCCGCACGGGCGGGCCCCGCCCATGCTGCCCCGCATCGCGGTCACTTCGGGAGAGCCGGCCGGCATCGGTCCGGAGCTGTGCCTGGCGCTGAGTGAGCGCCCGCTCGGCTGCGAGCTCGTCTGTCTCGCCGACCAGGGGCTCCTCGGCGAGCGCGCGCGCCTCACGCATGCCGCGATCGAATTGCTGCCCTACGCGGCGCACGCGCAGGGACCCGCGGCGCGGCGGCCGCATCGCCCGGGGACGCTGCTCGTCGAGCACGAGCCGCTCAGGACGACGAGCGCGCCCGGGCGGCTCGATCCGCGCAACTCGCCCTACGTGCTCGCGCTGCTCGATCGCGCCATCGACGGCGCGCTCGCCGGGGAGTTCGACGCCGTGGTGACCGCTCCCGTCCACAAGGGCGCGATCAACGACGCCGGTGTGCCCTTCACGGGCCACACCGAGTACTTCGCGCAGCGCGCCCACGCCGCGCATCCGGTCATGATGCTCACCGCCGGTGCGCTGCGCGTGGCGCTCGCGACCACGCACCTGCCGCTCGCCGCCGTGCCCGCCGCCATCAGCGTGGACTCGCTGTGCGAGACCGCGGCCATCCTGGCGCGCGACCTGACGCGCTGGTGGGGCATCCGCGCGCCGCGCATCGCCGTCTGCGGTCTGAATCCGCACGCCGGCGAGGCCGGCTATCTCGGCGAGGAGGAGCTCGAGGTGATCGGGCCCGCGGTGGCGAGAATGCAGGGCGCAGGGATCCGCGCCGAGGGCCCCTTGCCGGCCGACACGGTGTTCGTGCCGCGCCTGCTCGCGGGCTTCGATGCGGTGCTCGCCATGTATCACGATCAGGGGCTGCCCGTGGTCAAGCATGCCGGCTTCGAGAGCGCCGTGAACGTCACCCTGGGACTGCCGTTCGTGCGCACCTCGGTGGATCACGGCACCGCGCTCGAGCTGGCCGGTACCGGCAAAGCCGACGCGGGCAGCCTCGCCGCCGCCGTGCAGCTCGCGATCGAGCTCGCCGCGCGGTAAGCGCTCGTGGCGCGTGCCGCACCTTCGAGCCGGCCGCCGCGGCGCAAGCGCTTCGGCCAGCATTTCCTGCACGACCCGGGCGCCATCGAGCGCATCCTCGCCGCGCTCGACCCGCGTCCCGGCGAGCACCTGGTCGAGATCGGTCCGGGGCGCGGTGCGCTCACCCGGCAGCTGCTCGCCCACGAGGATTGCACGCTCGATGCGATCGAGATCGACCGCGATCTCGCCGCGGCGCTCGCCGCCGCCTTCGGCTCACCCCGTCACACGCTGCACACAGGCGATGCCCTGGAGTTCGACTTCACGCGTCTCGCCGCGCAGCGCGGCGGGCCGCTGCGCATCGTCGGCAACCTGCCTTACAACATCTCGACCCCGCTCCTGTTCCACCTGGCCAGGCATGCCGACGCGATCGTCGATGCCCACGTTATGTTGCAGCGGGAGGTGGTGGCGCGCCTCGCGGCCAAGCCGGGCGGCGGCGATTACGGGCGCCTCACGGTGATGCTCGCCCCGCGCATGAGCGTCGCGCGGCTCTTCGACCTGGGTCCCGGCGCCTTTCAGCCCCCGCCCCGGGTGTGGTCGGCGCTGGTGCGCCTCACGGTCCTCGACAGGCCGCGCTTTGCCGTGAGCCCGCGCTACGCCGAGGTGGTGCAGGCGGCCTTCGCGCACCGCCGCAAGACGCTGCGCAACGCCCTGGCCCCTCTCATGAGCCGCGAGGAGATCGCCGCCTGCGGGCTCGATGCCGGTTCCCGCCCCGAGACCCTGAGGCCGGAGGACTTCAACACCCTGGCATTGGCGCTCGACCGGACGCGCGTCTGAGGCTAGGCTTGAGCGTAAGGGGCGCGCTGCAGGGGAGATGAGATGAACGCCGCCCGTCCTTTGGCAGGAGGGCGAGATGGAAGGGCAGAAGAAGGATCCCCCGTCCGTACGGCATCGACGTGCCAGAGTGGAGATGTTCAGTAACCACTCACAGGACAGGGGATCCCGTATGCAAGTTACGACGTATGGCGTGGATTTGGCAAAACGTGTGTTCCAGGTGCACTGGGTCGAGTTGGACAGCGGCGAAGTGAAGCGCAAGATGCTCACGCGCGGGGAGTTCGGGGCGTTTTTTGCGCGCCGAGCGGCGGGTCTTGTGGCGATGGAGACTTGTGGCTCGGCGCACCACTGGGGGCGCACGCTGTGTGCCCTGGGGCATCAGGTACGACTGATCCCGACCCAGTTCGTCCGTCCCTTCGTTAAGAGCAATAAGACCGATGCGGCCGATGCCCAGGCGATCTGGGAGGCGGCACAGCGACCTGAGATGCGCTTCGTGGCGCTCAAGAGCGAGCTGCAGCAGGCGGTGCTGGGACTACACCGTCAGCGCCAGCTGCTGGTGAAGATACGCACGATGCAGGCCAACCAGGCACGTGGACTTCTGTATGAGTTCGGCGTGGTGGTGCCGCGCAGCTGGCGGGCACTGCTCATGCAGGCCGGCCCGATCCTGGCCGACGATAGTCGGCGCGAGGTTCCCGAGCTGATCCGCGGCGAGCTGCGGCATCAGCTGGAGGGCTTGCGTGATCTGACACGCCGCATTGAGCAGCTTGAGCGCTCGATCGGAAGCTACCGCCAGCAGGATGAGCAGTGCCGGCGCATCGAGGCGATCCCGGGGGTCGGTCCGCTGAGCTCCACGGCCGTACTGGCCAGCGTGGGGGATGCACGCGCGTTTCGTTCCGGACGGCAGTTTGCGGCCTTCCTGGGTCTGGTGCCGCGCCAGTCTGGTACCGGCGGACGCGTCAGGCTGTTAGGCATCAGTAAGCGGGGCGATCCGTACCTGCGCACCCTGCTGATCCATGGTGCGCGAGCCGTGGTGAACCATAGTAGCCGCCCGGGACGTACAGCCCCGCCGTGGCTGCAGGGGCTGCTGTCGCGGCGTCCGAAGAACGTGGCCATCGTCGCACTGGCCAACAAGATGGCGCGAACGATCTGGGCTCTCTTGGCTCATGGTCGTGAATTTGATCACAGGTGGGGACGGGCGCTACCTGTCTCTGTGGCTTAACCAACTGGAGGAACAGCCAACCGAATTGAGCGATGCAATACTCGTGATGGCAGAACAGGTCGGACCGTGAGGAAGCAAGCCTGGATTGGACCTTGGACTTCGAGTCCTTTACGGAGATGAGGCCTTCCTCAGCGGATCTTCATCAGGGCCACGCAGAGCTCAGATCTCTGCAGCAGTAGGCCGGATATAAGACTGCATCCGCACCTCTATGCCTCACGATCACGGCATCTGCCCAATACGGGCGGCGTTCATATAAG